>Ga0075937_104_pt1 | contig 156329 bp, 158 predicted proteins | sample RifGroA2_FD_67946 | JGI IMG/M metagenome (GOLD analysis project Ga0075937, IMG submission 67946) | Parcubacteria bacterium GW2011_GWA2_42_14
GACCTTGTATCCGGTAACCGCGACATTGTCCGTGGAAGCGGTCCAGGCAAGATTGATTTGCGAAGAAGAAATTGCCGTGGCTGTAAGGCCGGTGGGGGTGGAAGGAGGAATGGTGTCGCCCGCGGCAGGTGTAGTAAATGGCCTTACGGTGCCGGCTTCGATTCCTACGGAGTTTGATGCAAAAGCGCAGTACCAATAATTGGTTGAAGCAGTAAGGCCGGTAACTGATTGTGAATACGGCTGAGGAGTATTAAGCGCCCCCAAAGATGTTCCTCCTGTTGTTGGCACTCTTGTTCCGCCGGAATCTATGCAAGAAGCTTGTAAAGCGGTCCAGCGCCTGAACCAGCCCGTAGTTAAAAGGTTGTTCGGGTTGGCAGAACCGTTAAGGGTTACACTGGTAGGGGCAAGATCGCTTTCTGGGTTAGTCGTAACAGTCGGAGCAATATTATTTACGGTAACGGTTATTACCGAAGATGTGGCTCGATTGCCAGCCGCATCCGAAGCAACTGCCACTAATGTATGAGAGCCGTTGGTGGCGGTAGTTGTATCCCAAATAGCGCTCCATGCAGGAACAGTATCGTCAAATATACGCACTTCGGAAGTTAGCGTTGCATCGCGTTTAAATTCCACTTTAACAACTCCGACATTGTCGGTAGTATCGGCATTGATATTTATGGTTGCCTGAACAGTAGCCGCATTGGCAGGAGAAGTGATATTTATAGTTGGCGAAAGTGTATCCGGTCCGGAAATAACCGTAAATCCGTTATCAAGACTTCCGCTGGGGGTGCCGGTCAGGCCATTATCAATTACTACTACATCCCATTGTCCGGCCGCTACACCAGTAAGATTGAATGAACCGCCGCTGATGGTGGTTGAAGAAACGCGGGTAAAACCCGTGCCTACAATATCGGTATATCCCAATTTGATAAGTTTAACCGTTATGGTACCGAATGCGGCAAATTCGGTTCCTTCAATAGTAGAAATGCTGGCAGACCCGCTGTTATTTCCGGATGAAGGAAAGATGGAGGTTACGCTGACCGTTAAACCGGTACCGCCCCAGCCGCCTCCCGTAGGACCGCTTCCGGTTGTACTAATAATATTATTTTTGGAACCGATTTCATAAAATTTCTGACCTCCTGGACCGCCGTCATTTCTCGCGGCCTGATTGTCCCTTCTTTCCAGGCGTGCCGCCAGTTCAAAATCGGAACCCTGACGTTTGTAGTGATATTGAAACGGGTCAATATCAATAGGGTCTGACGGAACAATGCGGATATGGGTGGGAATTAAACCGGGAATCCAGTTTGGAACGCCGTTTACGTATTCATCGCCGTCAGTGCCCGGAGGGTTGCCGTTGTTATCGGAACGATAAAGTTCAATCGCTTTTTCAATTTGATTGAGATCGGCAATGCGTTTGGCATCTCTGGCCTTTTCACGGGTAGAAGATACGGCGGAAATAATTATAGACGCGATAAAAGAAATAATTGCGATTACCAATAAGAGTTCAATTAAAGTAAATCCTTTTTTAGGAGTCATTCTGAGCACGGCGAAGAATCTCAAAACGCGTATTTTAAGCAAAAATTTCAGATTCTTCACGGAGTTTATCCTGAGATTCTTCACGGAGTTTACACTGAGCAAAGCGAATGTGTTCAGAATGACGATTGAAGGATTCAGGATGACGGAAATTTTTTTGAAACAGTTTTTAGTTATTTTTTTGAAAAAAGTCATGAAAGAATATAAAGTTTATATAAAATTAAAAAAGCCGTCCCGATGAATAATAACCAGATTGTTCCGGTAACTATTTGGGCGGCTTGCTTCTGTGTTTTAATGAATTTTAAATTTTTCAGCAAAAATAAAATAACGTATGGGGTTTCCGGTTCCCCTAAAAAAATAACGCGGCGGGATTTATACTCGTGATGTTTATGATGAGTTGTATGGTGGGGTTCGGTAGTCAATTTTTTATTAAGTACTGAATCATTCAACAAACTTATTCTAATATATTACTTTCTAACTATCCACCCCTTTTTATCCACATCATCAATGATTTTTCGCATAATTTCATCTATTTCCTCGTCTTTTAGCGTTTTTTCTTTAGATTCAAACCTTAAGTGAAAAGCCAGGCTTTTTTGGCTTTTATTCTTCATTTTCTCGTCATAAAAATAGTCAAAAAGGTCGATGTCTGTCAAAAACTCTCCGCCGGTGTTTTCAATAACATTTAAAATTGATTCGGTTTTTATGTTGAAGGGAACAATTATAGCGATATCGCGTATAATCGCTGGATATTTTGAAATCGGTTTATATTCCGCTTCTTTTTCAGCTAATTGCCAGAGAGAACTGAAATCAATTTCCGCCGCCACAATCCGTGCTTTGGATTTTATGTTTTTCGCGACAACAGGGTGAATTTCTCCTAAAATACCAATTGCCTGGTTGCCAATATAAATTTCAGTTTTTCTATACGGATGAAATAATTGGAAATTGGAAATTGGAAATTGACAATTTTCGTCTTTATACCAATATTCCGCAATTCCCAGCGATTCAAGCGTATCGTCAATAACCCCTTTTAATTCATAAAATTCTTCTTCGCCCTTACTGCCTTTTTGGGCTATTGTTAAAATTAATTGCTTGCGTTCGCAACCGCCGTTGAGACCCGGTCTCCAGCGGGAGACCGGGTCTTTAATAAACGCTTTGGCTACTCCAAAAACCCTCGTCGAATCAAAATTCTTAAGATTCTCCGAAACCTGCTGAATATATTTAATAAGCGGGCGCGCAGTCAAATATTTCGTTTCTGGAGAGGTCGGATTTTCCAATTCTAAATAATCCTTTGCCGGTTCTTCAAATCCGGCCAATTCCTTATCGCCGGTAAATTCATATATGAAACTTTCGTTAAACCCAAAGCCCAAAAGATTGTTTTTGATTTTATTTTCCCAAAATAATTCGGCGTTTTCTTCGGGCGGGAAAAGGGGGATTCCAGGCAATATTGCAGGCATTTTTTCGTAGCCGTAGAGCCGCGCCGCTTCTTCAATAACGTCTTCTTCAATTATTAAGTCTCTACGCATAGTAGGAATTTCAACGATGAAGTCCGTCTTGTTTTTTTCTTCCAAATTAATGCCAAGACTCAAAAGCGCGTTTTTATAAAACTGGGGCGGGATTTGAATACCTATAAGGCGGTCGGCGTATTCTAAATGAAACAGCAATTTCAATGGAAGAGTTTTTTGGGGATACACATCAATTATTCCTTTGGCGTTTTCTCCGGAAAGCCGCAAAATTAAATCGGCGAGCCGCCTTATGGCAAAGTCGGTAAGATTCGGGTCAAGTCCGTGTTCAAAACGGTAGGACGCGTCGGTTTTTAAATTAAGAGATTTTGAACCGGAACGAATTAAAATTGGATTAAAGTTGGCGGCCTCTAAGACAATTGTCCGCGTTTCACTGTTTATTCCCGATTCTTTACCGCCCTTGATGCCGGCAATTGCCACCGGTTTTTCCGAATCGGCAATAACCAGAGTTTCCGGATTTAACTCATATTCTTTATCGTCAAGACAAAGAAGTTTTTCTCCTTTTTTTGCTTTTCGTACGACGATTTTTTTGTTTTTTGGATTTTGGGTTTGGGATTTGTTTGGAATTTGTGATTTGTGATTTGGATTTTCATATTTTTGGCCCTCTTTATTATCTAATTTAGAATAGTCAAAAACATGCAACGGTTGTCCGGTTTCGAGCATTGTGTAATTTGCCGCATCAACCAGATTGTTGATTGGCTGCAATCCGCAGAGTTCCATGCGCTGTTTCAACCACGCTGGAGATTCTTTCACTTTAACGCCATCAATCATTAAGGCCATATATCGTGGGCAATCTTGACTATTTTCAACTTTTACGTCAAGAAATTGGCGGATAAGGCCAGTACTGTATTTTTTTACCCCGAAGGCGTCATTTTTTAATTTTGCGCCGGTAACAGCGGATATTTCACGTGCGAGTCCCATATGCCCCGACGCGTCCGGAATGCGGTTAGGCAATAAAGCGATGTTAAGAAGCCAATCTCCTCCGGCTTTTTCAACCGATTCAACTTCAAAAGATTTTAACGTCAAAAGCTCCGCCAGCTTTTCAGGCGATTCTTTGAAAGAAACGAATTCTTTTAGCCAATTATAACTGAATTTCATTTTTTTCTTTTTTTAATTTCTTCGGCCTCTCGTTTCCAAATAATTCCGTTTCCGATATTTCCGGCAAGAGAAAAGAAACCGTGACGAGTAGGGCTTTCTTTCTTCCCGGCCTTTTCTAAACTTTTCAACCAAAGCCGGTATTTTTTAAAATTTTCATATTTTATAGTTTCTTCCTTCACTTTCTTCCAAAACAAAAAATCTTCTGTTGTTAAATCTTCCGGTTTAAATTGTTCGCCCTTGTCCCGTAGCCACGCAAAATGAGCTTTATTTTCTGTTTTCCCATCTTCTTCGGCATAGGCGGCAATTTCTTGACGAAACGCTTCTAGTTCTTCTGCAGAAACTTCTTTTTTATGAAATTCAAATTTTTCTTTACTCATATTTTTATTTTTAAAACTGCTTTAAAAACCTCAAATCTCCTGAATGGAATAACCTAATATCCGGAATTTTGTATTTCATCATGGTAATTCGGTCAAGCCCAATGCCGAAAGCAAAACCCTGTTGGTTACGCGGTATATATCCGACCGCTTCAAATACTTTCGGATGCACCATTCCGGCGCCCATTATTTCCGACCATCCCGTCTTTTTACAGACCGGGCAACCCTTCGCATTACAAACAATACATGATAAATCCACTTCGAATCCTGGTTCCACAAACGGAAAATATGACGGCCGCAGACGAATTTTCACTTCTTTACCAAAAAGTTTTTTAAAAAGTTCTAAAATGACCGCCTTGAAATTAGCAATTGAAATATGCTTATCAATCATCAGTCCTTCCACATGATGAAACTGAATATCGTGACCGGCATCGGTCGCCTCATACCTATAAACCCTTCCCGGCGCGATAATCCTTATCGGCGGATTATGCGATTGCATATAGCGTATTTGAACGGGAGAGGTGTGTGTTCTCAATAAGAGCGCAGAACTACGCAGACTTGACGCAGAATTACGCAGAAAATTTTCTGCGACCTTCCGCGTTCCGTCTGCGCCGGTCTGCGCTGGCTTCAGCCAGAACGTGTCCCACAAATCCCTTGCCGGATGGTCTTTGGGAATATTCAAAGCGTCAAAATTATACCACTCGGTTTCCACTTCCGGTCCCTCCACCACGCCAAAACCCATTGAACTAAAAATTTTCTCAACCTCGCAACGAACCAGTGTAATCGGATGCAAAGAGCCCCGCTCAATTTTTGCGCCGGGACGCGTTACATCAAGCCATTCTTTTTTGAGAATTGAATCAAACTCTGTTTTTTTTAATTCCTCCCCCCTTTTTTCAAAAAGTTCTTCCGTCAATATTTTTAAATGGTTTGCGTTTTTACCTATAATTTTTCGTTCCTCTTGCGGAAGATTTTTTAAATTTCTTAAAACTAAAGTTAATGCTCCGCGCTCTCGCCCCAGGAATTTAATGCGCAAATCATTCAATTCATCAAGGTTTTTTGCGCCGGAAACCTCATTCTTTGCCGTTTTTTCAATTTTTTGCAATTCGTTGGAATCCATATTAAGCGTCAAAATTTTATGCCAAATTATACCCTATTTTATTGTACCAAAATTTGATTCAAAGCCAAAACGCTTATATTATTGATATCATGGATAATGTTAAAGAATTCTACGGCATGCATAAAAATATAGTTCTGCCGGCAATTATTTTTATTGCCGTTTTTTCGCTTTTTTCACGCTCTCTCCAAAACAATTTTGTTTATGACGATAAGTTTCGTATTGTGGCAAATCAGACTATTAAAAAAACGATTAACCCGATTTATTACTTCACTCACCCCGACGCAGGAAGACCCCTTGACGGCATTGAGCCGGATGTCTACCGCCCCCTTTCTCTTTGGTTTCTTTCTTTGGAATATAAAATGTTCGGCTCAGACCCGTTTTATTATCATCTTTTAAACCTATTGATTCATTCCGGCAATGCGGTATTGTTTTTTTTGCTCTTAAAAAAAATATTAGGCAAAGAATTTATGGCCGCGTTCGGAGCTCTTTTATTTGGAGTTCACCCCGTAACCACCGAATCGGCCGCCTGGGCCATACAGCAAAACAACCTTTGGTCATGGTTTTTCGCCTTACTGGTTTTAAATTCGGCTTTCTCCAAAAGCAACAAGTTTTTTAACAAAAATAGGATTAAATTATTGATGTTGGCGATTTTAAGTTTTGTTTCGGTGTTTTCCAAAGAACAGGCGGTGGTTCTTCCATTTATTTATTTTTTATGCTTATTTTATTTTAAATCAGGAATTTTTCATACATTTAAAGATATATTCAAATCTGGCTGGAAAGAATTTGGGGCGATAATTTTTCCGGTTGTTCTTTATATTTTGTTTCGGGCCATTTTCATGGGTTCGTTTGTCCAGCAGGAACCATGGGGAAGCGGGCGATATTCAATATTTCTTACTATGGTAAACGGTTTCGTTTATTATTTGAAACTTTTGGTCTGGCCGTATCCGCTGTCAGTTAACTATGACGCTTTTCCAATCGTCAGAGGTCTAGCGGATAATTATGTAATCTTTTCAATTTTCATTCTTGCCTTAATTATTTTTACGGCAATTATTTTGTGGCGCCGTCTTCCGCTTTTTTCTCTTGGAATTTTTTGGATTTTTGTAGTTTTACTGCCTGTTTCAAACTTCATTCTTCCGACAAAACAAATTATTAACGAGAGATTCATTTATTTTGCCCTGCCCGGATTTATTATTTCCGTCCTAGGCCTCTTTAGTTATCAGGCGCGAATCCTCTTTTTTGAACAAACAAAACATTCCAATATTCTCAAGAATATTGGAATGTTTTGTGAGAGAAAACGGGTTAATTATATTGGTTACGCAATCTTAATTGCTGCAGCGGTTTTAATAATATTGACGGCTTTTTCGACACTGACTTTTATGCGCCTGGGCGACTGGAAAAATGAACTTACGCTTTGGGAACATGAAATTGCAATCAAGCCCAACGACTGGAGAAATCAAAAAAATTACGCCTGGGCGCTGGAATCGGAAAATAAAACCAAAGAATCAATTAAGCACTATGAGTTTTCGTTGGAATTAGCGCATAATTCCGACCTTGCCTTAAAATCGGTGAATGTTTGGGCCATAGCTTATATCCGCGCCAATAAACCCCAAAAAGCGGTCGAAATAATATCAGAAGCGCTAAAAGATTTTCCGGATAACGACGCGCTTTTATATACTCTTGGTCAAGCGCATTTAAAAAATAAGCAATACGGGGAAGCGGAAAAAATATTTTTGCGTTTGTCTGAAAAAAATAATGATGAAGATGTTGCTTTGTTTTTTGCCGTTCTTTCACAAAAATTAGAAGGTAAAAAAGATGAAGAAAAAATTAATATAGCAAAAATAAAAAATCCCCGTTTTCGGGAACAGGCGTTACTGCTGATTCAAGGGCGGGAAAAAATGCTTGAGAAAAAATGGCAGGAAGCGGTTTCATTATTTATTACTGGCTTGAAAATCACACAGTCGCCGATTATTGAACCCTATCTTTGGCTCGCCGAATCCTTTGAAAAATCCGGAGAAAAAGAAAAGGCCCTGGCCGTATACGACTTAACGCTTTCCGTGTATCCTCTTTCAATTGATGCTCTGCAGGGAATTAAGCGCATGGAACAATAAAAAAGCGGCGAGTAATGGCCGCCGCTATCGTTGATAACAAAAAGTTGTTTAGTCCTTGTTTTGTAATTGATTCCACGCCATTGCTTCTTTTCTCGCGGCCTTACAATTATGCTTCGGCATACATTTCTCGCATAAACTAGCACTAAGGCCGCACTTAGGGCATTTGGGAAAAGCACATACCACAAGATGTTTTTCACACCCATCGCAGACAACCTGGAATTCTCCACTCATTACTTCCTCCCAATTTCAAAGAGCTATTAATAAGTAAAACAAATATAGCATTTAAAGTTTTTTAAAGCAAATAAACCAGGATAAATCTATCCCATATTTAAAAACATCTACATAATGCGCATAAACAAATTCAATCCTAAACCTTTTACGTCTTATTCCAATATTCTCTTAAGAATATTAGAATAACAATTGATGCTTAAGACAGGGTAGGACTATTCAACCTCAAGACGCCTTATTCTTTTTATTCCGGAACACAACGAAGTTGTCTTTCCCGAACCATTCGGCCCGATAAGGGCGTAAATTTGACCTGTTTCAACTTCAATATTAAGGGGCAGTTACTTCACCAAACTTTTTAGTTAGATTTTTAAGAGTAAGCGTATCGCAAATAATAACATAAAAAGCGCTTTACTTTAATAGAAAAGCGTTTATTATAATAATACTTAGACCTTACATGCTTAGGGGACACATGAAAGACAATATAAATATGTACGGATTAATGTCGCCGTGCGGTTGTTTCAGCTCTTTTAAAGAACAGGAAGTTGATTTTTTGAAAGAATTTAAATATTGGTTTTTGGGTCTGAATTGGGAACAGGGGTTTTTGGGAAGAACAATTTTGTTTTTAAAATCGCATAAAACAGATGAGGCGGAGTTAACCGATGAAGAGGTTTTGGAAAAACACAAAATTTATTGTCTTTGGAGAGGCGCCCTTGAACTGGCGTTTGCTCCGGACAAAATCAATCAAGCACAGCTCGGAAATGAGGAACATATTCATAAGGGCCATCTTCATTGGCATTTAGTTCCGCGCTACCGCCGGCCCGTAACTTTTGCGGGAGTTAAATTCCGACACGATACTTCGGATATGCAAAAATTAAATTACAGCCGCGTGGCCCAACGCGGAATCTGCCCCAAAGAAATCAGGCAAAAAATAAAAGAAGAAATTTTAAAATATTTATAAAAACCGGGATACTCGGTTTTTTTAATAAAAAACCGCACAATAAACTGTGCGGATTTCACTTTAACTATCATAAATTGCCTATGGCAATTTATTTAACGCGGGCGATGGGATTTGAACCCACGATCTTCTGATCGACAATCAGACGCTCTTGCCCCGTACAAAATTGTTCCACAATTTTGTGCGGGGTTGAACCACATAAAAGCCGCCCCGCGGCTTTTATGAGCTACGCCCGCGCAAAATTAAATACTGAGCGCGGCCAAGGGGATTTGAACCCCTGATCTCCTGATCGACAATCAGGCGCTTTGAACCAGACTAAGCTATGGCCGCGCTCAGTATTTAATTATTTCTTCTTTTTTAAATGTTTAAAAAATTCAATTTGCCGTAATCGTTTTTTTGCTTCAGCTAAAGTTTTATACGAACCAAACGCTCGGCCGGTGGTTTCTGACAAAACAGCATATTTACCTTTTATCTTTTTGATCATTTTTTTAACTTTTTAATTCTGTTCAATTACCTTTTCTATAGATAGAATGGTCGCCGATATTTATCAAATTCACAACATCCTTTTTAAAAATAAAAATCACTCTTACCTTATAAGTGATTAGAAAACTCCATTCATCTTTATCTTTTAACTTGTGGGTTTTAATCCTTGGATCAAACGGATCCGCTTTAAAAATAATTTCCTTAAGCCGAAAATCATTTTGCAAATCCGCCGGCAGTTTGGCAAACGACCTCAAGAATTTTGATGAATAAAATATTCTCATTTCCTTTTCGATTTAGCCAAGGCCTCGTCTACCGAACCGGCTTCAATGCTTTTGCCATTTCTATATTCACTAAGGGCCCGCCGTCTTAATGCGGCAATATATTTATAATCATAAGGATAAAAACGTTCAATTTTGGCTATTTCTTCGGCAATTTTAACATAAGCAGAAGAAAACCGCTTGAGTTTATTATATTCTTCTTTGGGAATAGTAACGGTGCCCATATTTTTAATTTACCAAAACTATAAAAATTATTCAAATTTTATCTTTTTTATCAAGTTTTTCTATCTTCAAGAACACTTACCATATTCATGCTTGCGGACATGCCGTATTTGTCAAAAAATTTGAGCGATAGTTCGCAAAGTTTTTTTTGTTCTTCGTTTTTACTATTTTCCATAAGGGTTTGCAATTCCCTACGACTGTTTTTATAAAAACTAAAAGTGTTATGAAGCGTTTCAATAAAAAGGTTTTTATCAAATCCAGCCAGTTTTTCAATAAGCCCGAAATCTTCCGGTAAAATTTTATGCGACTCAATCAGCCGCTGAACATCGCGGTCATTAAAAAACGGACTTTGTTCTTGTGGTGATTTTTCGGGATTCATAATGCCGGTGGCGTAGTTTATGGTTTGACTTCGGATGCGTTTATATACCCGGATTTAAAATTATACTTAAGCTGTTCAAGAAACAGCAGGCCGTCTTTAAAAAACAGCTTGTTTCCTTCCGGCGAAGAATAATCGCGAATGCCGCCATTTTTCAAATTTTCTATAAAAATAAACCGGCCAGCGCATTCAACGGCGTTTCTATTAATTTTGCAGGTGGCAATAATTTCCTGGCTCCCATCATTTTTTAATTTGTAAATTTCAACAAAAGGCATTTTACGCGGGATTAAATTTAAAATCCTCTATATTGCTCGGAATACGACCGCCTTCCAATAATTTTGATATATATTCCAGGCGGCGGAAACATGCCTCAACCTCCTCTGATTCAAGCAATTCTAAAAGCAAATCTTTTAATATTGCTTTTCCCTCTCCCCATCCCAAAAAGTTTTTTAAATTTTCTAAAATAGCGGAAGGGATTTCGTATCCGGCACACTGTTTAACTGACACAAAATCATCTCTGCCAAAACTTAACCCATTATCAATCGCTAAAATTTTGCCATCCTTTACCAAAAAATTGCCGCTATGGCGGTCAGTATTCCAAATGATATAATCAAAAATTAACATTTTTATTAAATCATTTCTATATTTATCTTCTCGCCAAATTTCTGGTAATTCATATCCTTCTTTTGCGTCCGTGACAAACTGCTGCAGACTGCCAACCCTTCCTTCAATTTCCCGAATAATCGTAGGAGGAACTAAATCAAAATTCAAAAAACGGTTTATAAGATAAGCCGCCCTCTCTCTTAAATAATAGCTTCCATGCGGTATTTCGTCTCTAAGATATCTCTGTTCTCCATCCGCGGGTTTGAATATTCCCGAACCGTCATCTTTCAGTTCAATAAAAACAACCTCATTACTGCCGCCGAACATGGTTTTTTCTTTTGTTTTTTCACGGGACTCAAGGATATTCTCTTCCGGAGTTTTTCGCGAGTATTCTTTAGCGCGGACAAGCGCGGGGTCTTTTGGAAAACCGGCAGTTTCAGCATCAATTTTTTCTTTACCAAAAAACTTCATATTTTTTTAATTTTATAATTACTGCACGACTTCTTCAAATTTATCATAATTTTCTTTCATAACTATATTATTATGCCGACGGCAGGGATCGAACCTGCGGCCTAGGGCTTATGAGTCCCTCGCTCTGCCACTGAGCTACGCCGGCAAAACTATACCTATTATACAAAAAAATTACCGTTTAAGCAAGAAAAAAGCCGTTCGCAAACGGCTAAATCAGAACAAGAAAAATATATTCTCCCAGTTCATAGTAATAAGCGGAATAATGTTCTTCTTTTATGGTGTTACCTCTGTGACTATCCTTAAAACTTTCAGTTACCCTGACCGCGGCGGGACCGCACAAACTATCATCATCTAATTCGCCCCGGTCCGTTACCTCAATCGTAGTATGCATTTCCGAAACACTATGCTGTTGCTCCAACTCCAGCTTCATCAGTTTACTTTCGCGAAAAATAATTTTATGCCAACCGCCATACATCCTCTCTCCGGGCCTGAACGTAACCAGCATAACCCTTTCGCCTGCCTGTTTCATCTTTTCCTCCCAAGTTATAAAAGAACCTCCTTATTATAATAAGGGAATTAAAAAATTTTGCAATAGCGCGTATATTTAAAATGAGTCCTCTTGCGAGAACTCATAATACATTAATTTTTACCAACTTCCGGAGGCACCGCCCCCGCCGAATCCTCCGCCTCCGAATCCGCCAAAACTTGAACCAGAATCAGAACCGGAACTTGAGGACCAGGAAGAACTCGAACTACTATTATAAGAATCGTCATCACGCCGCCTTTTAGCGGCGGATTTATCCGATTTCGCGCCATTTTCGGCCTCATTAAGCCATGCGTCCGCCAAAGTCAGTGCGGCAAACACCGTAAGCCAATCTATCGGTGAACCGGAAGTTTTTCTTTTCCCTTCTTCATATTTCTTTTTCGCTTCCGAAAACTTTTGCTTGGTAGAACTTGAAACGTCAGAATGCGATACCTTTTTTCCGACTTCTTCAATTGAGGCCGGGAGCTCTTTCAAAAGCATGGGGCCTTCTTGGCGCGCTTTTTTTGCTTGAGAAATATCCGATTCAATTGAAGCAGTAACTTTTTTCAAAAGCGCGGAAGCCGTGCCGAGGATAGTGAATACAACTAACCAATTTATATTGCCGCGGCCGGCAGTAAGCGAGGCATTGCTATATTTGCTTTTCGCGTCTTTAAATACGTCTTTGGTCGCGCCGGTAACATCCTCATGCGAAATTTTTTCTGCCAATTCTTTAATCATATTTGGCAAAGAACGCATTAAATTCGCGCTTGAATCTTTAGCTTTCTTTACTTCGTTAATTTTTGAATTGGCAAGTTCTAAGTAAGAAGCTTTCTCTGCCGCTAAAGCAAAAAATCCTTGAACGGAACCGCGGATTTCTTCGGATTTTTTCCAACCGCGCTCTTGGTCTTTTGAAAGCCGCTCGATTTGTTGTTTTAAAACAGCCAGTTGCTCGGGCAACGGCAAAACCAGCGTCTCAATATTTCCCCAAACCTCTTTCGGATTATCTTTTTTTAGAACTTCCACTTTTTCTTTGGCTCGGGGATATTCTTCTTCCGCTTCTTTAATTTTTGCCAAAGCATCACGAAGCATGCTTCCGTTTTTATCATGAAGCGTTTTAAGTTCCCGCCTCTTTCGCGTAGCGCTTTTAACTCCTAAAACAACCGCCAGTACGACAAGGCCGGTTGCTAAAATCAAACCCGCCATAAACATAAAATTTTTGAACGATTCCCGAGATTGTTCACTTTCCCTCCGCGCTTTTTCTTCTGCCGCTTTTCGTTCTTCAAGGCGCGCCTGATACGGCTTGTCGCCAAGTTTTTTCATGATTTCGGCCACACCCGCAACTATGCCATCAGACATTTTTCCTTCTTTAAAAAGTGGGGCAATGCCTTCTCTGATAATTCGTCCCGCGGCAGAATCGGGCATATCCGGCTCCATCCCGTAACCGACTTCAATTCTCATTTTTCTTTCATTGGGCGCAATCAAAAAAACAATGCCGTTATCTTTTCCTTTTTTGCCTACTCCCCACGATTTAGCCAAACCGATGGTATAATCTTCAACGGTTTCGCCGCCAAGAGAGGATACGGTTACCACGGCGATTTCAATTGATGTTTTTTGTTCATACTGGCGAAGTTCCGCCTCAATCCTTCTTTCAGTGTCCGGAGAAAGAATACCGGCAAAATCATTAACGTATCCGGTTGGTTTCGGATAATTTACGGCCGCAAAAACATATTTGGGGGATGTCAACGACCTTATTGTCGAAACGTATGATTTAACCATCACTAGCGTAACGACGCTGGAAACTATTGAAACCACCAAAGCAAAAATGGCAAATTTAGTAGCAAACGATAATTTCTTGTTCTTCATTATTTATCCTCCACAATCACATCATCTGACAGTTCATTAACATCATCCGTTTTTCGGGGGAAATGGCGTGAAAGTTCTTGCCCAACGGACAAAACAACTTCAGAGACACCGCGAGCATAATTTCCCTCCCTAAAATAACCGGCCATGGTTTCGGCTTTATGGTCCCAAAAAGATTGAGGAAGTTTTGAATAAATTCCCTTGTCAGCCATGATTGTAAATTTCCTTTCTTTAAGAACGACTAGGACCAAAACTCCTGTTTTGTCTCTGGTATTATGCAATCCTGCTTTTTCAAATTCGCGAAGGGCTTGTTGGCGCACTTTATTTTCAGCATACCTATTTGCATCGCTTTTCAGGTCGTCATCGCACTCCTTCATAATTTTTACTCTGATTTCTCCGGAAGTATTTTTTTCCGCCTCAAAAACCGCATCCTTTATTTTGGCCAGCATCTCGGGAGAAAAATAGTCAGACACGCGGCCTGACTTATTTTTACCCAAAGCCGTTTGCCACAAAGAAACCATTGGCTCGAACATACCCATTATTTTTTTTCTCCCGAGTCGGTTCCAAAATTAACCTTGGGAGCTTTCTTTGCGCCCTCTTCGGCCTGGAAATACGGCTTTTCTCTAAAGCCAAAAAAATTAGCGAAAATGTTGGTCGGAAATTTTTTGACAACAGTGTTATAATCCTGCGCGGCCTGATTGTAGGCCCTGCGTTCAACAGCAATTCTGTTTTCGGTTCCTGAAAGCTCTGTCATCAAATCTTGAAAAAGCGTGTTGGCTTTAAGTTCCGGATATTTTTCCATAATTACCATCAAACGGGAAAGGGCGGAAGAAAGTTCTCCCTGAACCGCTTGAAATTTCTGCATATTTTCCGGAGTCAAATCCTTGGCGCTGATGTTAATCTGGCCGACTTTTGCACGCGCTTCGGTAACTCCCAGAAATGTTTCGCGTTCATGCTTGGCATAGCCCTTCGTGGTTTCAACGAGATTCGGGATGAGGTCTGCTCTTCGCTGGTACACGTTTTCAACCTGCGACCACTTGGCATCAACATTTTGGTCGAGCGCCACAAGGCCGTTGTATGAATTCATAAAGGAAAGCGCGCCGCATCCGCCGACAAAAATTAAAACCGCCAAGATTACTAAAACTGCTTTGCCCATTTCATTGCCCCATTGTCTTATTTTGTTTTCAAGGTACGCTATTCCCCGGGTTTCTTAACATCCCCAAGGAATGCCTTTAATTAGTTGCATAAAATCAAAAGATTGTCAAGGGTAACGGGTAATTAGACGTGTTTGCCGCAAGGTTTACCTCCTCGCAAATTTCTTACAGACGATTTAAAGTCGCTTAAACCAGGGGATTACGCCATAGAACAATTCTATGGAGGAATTGTCCTATAAACCCGCTGTTTGCCTCTAAAAATCTTATCCACAGATGGTATTGTTTCTTGGCGTTCCGGATGCGATAATAGAATTAAGCATTTATAAAGGTCGTTTAATTAATTTAATATAAATTTTGCCATAAAATTATGCAGCCAAAATTTTTACAATATCTGCCCGTAGCGGCCCATATCGGCCTCTGGGTATTTATATGGTTATGGGCCGGACTTACTTGGGGTCTTGTGCTTTGGATTCCTTTTATCAGCTGGTCCATGTGGTATATTATCGGTCCCACGTTTTCTTTGCGGAAAAAACGGTTTAATAAAAACCTGATAGGAGCGGTTGGGGGAACTGTTTACGCCATTGTTTTTATTCTTTTGATTCCGGTGGCGTCAAAATTGTTCGGTTTTTACGGCATTCCCGTGCTTGGTTTTTTTGCCGGCCTGACGATTGTTCTTCTTGAACTTACGAATTTATTCGAGTACGCGATGTCGTATTTTTTCACTTTCGGAAGTTATTTTGCTTTCGCGTTCGCGGGTAAGGCGTTTGGGGCAGTAGGGGATTACGGCATTGTTTTTGCCGGAACAGTCGGTCCGCTTGAGGGATACATGAAAGACGTGGTGTATTTTCTTTTTCTTGTTTTTGTCGGTTTTCTGCTCGGTTTTATTACCGATATTGCCCGTGATAAAATTCTTAAGATGGAGGGCTTGGCGGACGATAGCGCGCAGAAAACGATTTTTGACCGAGAAGCCATGTAAGCAAGAGCGTCATGAATTGGCAAACGCCTGGTATTCCGGCGTTTGTTTTTTATTTTCGTACGAATAATCAATTGGCGTAGCTTGGCGGCGGCGGGTCAATATGCCCCCAAGTATTTTTTTTGTGGCCCAGGTCCTCGCAGGTTCTTTCAAAGTCCAGTTCCCAAGAAGTGGTTCCTATGATTTCCGAAATATCGTTTTTGTTTTTCCTTTCCTCGGTTCCTTTAAGCTTGAGTATGTAGTGGTCCTGAAAGGCCTGGTGGTCGCACGGCCTCCACCATTCCGGCGTTTTATAATGGCTGAATGTCCGGCCTTCAAGCTCGCGGCTGACAGCGGCCGCGTCAATCGGATAAGTTCCCAGTTTCCGGATTGCGTAAAAAATCTCGCAGGCGCCGCTGTAACCGTACGCCGAATAAGAGGAAGGTACTTGCCCGAAGCGCCTTTGATACGCGGAAACGAATTTTTTCGCGGCCGGCAAAATATCCGCCAATCCCCAGTAAAAACTGACACCCCAGTACATTCCCACCGCTTCTTCGGGTGGAACGCGCTCTATCACATTAATTTCGGAAAGAGTGTTAACAATGCTCATTTTCCTCTTCAAACCCATTTTATTCGCCACCTCCATAAAGATAAGCTGTTCAGCGCCATAATTTGCTCCGATAAGCACCTCGGGCTTTTTTCGCAAAATTTCCGGTACGTGCTTCATTATGTCTTCTTTTCCTTTAAGCGGAAACGGCGTTTTTGCCACCCCAACGCATCTTGCTCCCATGCGTTTGGAAAGATTTTCATAATCTTTTTGAACGGCCTGGCCCCAGGCGTAGTCGGCGACTATTATGAACCAATCTTTGCCTAAATTTTCAAAAACCCACTTGCCCGTTCCCTGCACGGTCATATAAGGAGTGAGGGCATGGTGAAAAGTATACGGGCCGAGATTTTGCGCTTTGGTCAGGTCATTTGACTGGCCTAAACTCATGAAAATTTTTCCCGCCGCTCTTGTTTCTTTGTTTATCCAAAGTTGCGTATCCGCTGAAAGGCCGCCGATTATGAAATCCGCTTTATCTTCCTGAATCAGCTTACGGGTTAATTTTGCCGCCAATTCAGGTTTAGTTTCATCATCTCTTATAATGATTTCTATTTGCCGGCCATCAATGCCCCCATTTTTATTCATTTCCTGGGTTGCTAAAATAACGCCCTGCAATTGGTTTTGCGCCGACCAGCTGTATACTCCGGAAAGCCCGGATATGAAACCAAGTTTTATTGTTTCAGTTTTTTTCATGCTTGAATTTAAAACATTTTGTTATTGCGATTGATTTTTTGGGAAACGTTTAATTTTTCGTGGACGCAAGCGGCAGTTCAATAAAGAAGGAAGTTCCTTTGTTCAGTTCCGAAGTCAGCCATATTTTGCCCTTGTTTTGAAAAATGATTTCTCTTGCGATGGAAAGCCCCAAACCGGAACCTTCCGGAATATGTTTGATGGCGTTGGGGGCCCGGTAAAATTTGGTAAATATGAATTTTTGTTCGGCCGCCGGTATGCCTATACCGGTGTCAATTACTGAAATAAGCGCCGTTTTTTCTTTTTTTTCCAATGAAACGCGGATGGAACCTTCATTGGTATATTTTATGGCATTGTCAATAATATTTTGCAGGGCCATTTGGATTTTTGACGGGTCGCCTGTCGCGATTATAGGAATCCGCGGGGGTTCATCGATGATAAAATTTATCTTCCGTCCGCTTTCTTTGATTACAGATAAGGATAATTCCGTGGCTTTTTCTATTATTGAATAAATGTCCATGTTTACTTGTATAGAAGTAAACCTGCCCTCTTCCAGTTTGGTTATGTCAAGCAGGCTTTCCACTATGTTAATGAGCCGCGTTGTTGATTTAAACGCTTTGGTTATTTCGCTTTCCTGTTTTTTGTTGAACTCCCCCAGTTCTTTTTGAAGAAATGCCAGCAGTATCCATTTAAGCGCTGTCAGAGGGGTTCGCATTTGATGTCCGGCAACGGATATGAAATTGTTTTCCAGGAGTTCAACCTCTTTTTCCCGGGTAATGTCGTGAATTATCCGCATGGAGCCGATTTGTCCGGCTTCTTCGTCACGAAGGGGAACAAGCGTTATTCTGAAAACCTTGTTTTCAGGGGAGGTTACGGTTAAATCGGTATTTTCAAAGTTTTTCAGCGACAAGGCGGAAATCGTTCTGATATTTTCAAGAAATATATTTTTGTCGCCGGAAAGGGCTTCGACGTGTTTGCCGATAACCTCCTGGGATCTTACGGAAAAAAAGGTTTCGGCCCGCGCGTTGAAACCCATTATCCTGTTTTCCATGTCATAAACAATGAGGCCGTCATAAAGACTGTGGATCATTGAGCCCAATTTTTGTTTTTCGGCGGCCAGCGAATTAAATATCCTGATATTCATAAGGGCTATTCCTATATAGTCCGCCAGCATGGAAAATATTCCGATTTCTTCTTTGGAAAAATCATGCCGGTATTTGTAAAAAATAGTCAATACTCCTGTTATCTCCCCGCGCGGTTTTAAGGGGAATACTCCCAGGGATGTTTTTTCTTCAACGGACATTAAGATGCGCAGGGGTTTGGCGGCTCTCTCATCAACAAAAATTTTCGGAGTCCATTTGGCTTTTTTCTCCAAAATTGATAACCCTATTAAGGAACCCTGCCCTTTTAAAAACGGATTTCCTTCAAGAAAACGGCGATGGCGCTCCGATATTCCGTAGGCGGCTTCTAAAAATAATTTATCCTGTTCCTTGTCAAAGCGAAAAACGGCGATTGCGTCGGCGCCGAGAAGCTTAATAATGTAATTAGTGAACGGTTTGAGGGAATTTTCTACGGATTCATAAAAACCGAGAGCAAGAGAGTCGGTAATTTTTTGAAGATATAAGACCCTTTCTATTTGTTCAAGAAGTTTTTTTTCGTTTGCCTCTATCGTTTCATAATTTTTTATGTTTTCAATCGTTACGGCAATCTGGTTGGCGATAATTTCAATAAATTGGCGCTGGTAAATATTGATTGCCCCCCCTTTTTTTTTATAATAGACATTGAACGCTCCCACGATTTTTTTTCCTATGAACATCGGCGCTGAAACGAGCGCCGTAAATCCTTCTTCCGCCATGATTTTTCTCCAGCGCGGAATATCAAGGTGTTTTTCGCGCTTGATATTCATGGAATAGAAAGTTTTGCGTTCAACCATCACTTTTCCGACAATGCCCTTACCGATGCGCACCCTGTCGGTTTTGTTGAAATAACGGATGTATTCTTTTTCAAGTCCGGCAGACGCGTCAATTTTCATGAAATCCGTCGGTTTTTCAAGCGTCCATACCGAAATGGCGCTTGCCCCCAATTCTTTTATCAGGTCTTTCAAAATCAATTTCATAACTGTATTAATATCTCTGGAAGCGAGATTAAAAGAGGTGGAAACCTTGTTTATGGCCTGTAGCCAGTATCCCGAAGTTTTTTTATTTTTTATTGTATGAACGGTTTTCATATTGCGATTTTTACAGTTTAATTATAATGCCATTATTCCGCCTTAAAAAGAGTGTCGGCGGTGGATAACTTTCTTGACAAATACGGCGCGGTTTTATAAACTCTAATAAAATAGTGGTTTTTATGCTATTTAAGCTGAATTATCGGCTAACTGCTTATGAGCAAGCATATTTTATTTGTTGAAGATGAAGAACTTTTTTCCGGCCTGCTAATGGAATACCTTCAAAAGGCCGGGTTTAAGGTAACCTTGGCCAAAGACGGAATAGAGGCGCTACAGAGGTTAAAAGATATAGTGCCGGACCTGGTTTTACTTGATTTGTTTTTGCCTTATTTGAATGGTTTTGAAGTTCTTCACCATGTGCGTTCTAATCCGGCAACGGCATTTGTTCCCGTTATTATTTTAAGCAATCTTAGCGGCGAAGAAAATGTAAAAAAGGGGCTTGCTTTAGGCGCGTCTGAATATTTATTGAAAGTATCGCTTACTCCGCATCAGATAGTTGATAAAGTAAAAGAAAATATTAACAAGCCCATTCCCGATACAAGTAAAAAATAATATCGTTGTTAAGTAATCAGCCCATCTCGGTGGGCTGATTTTGTTTTTTAGCTAAAAACATCTTAATTAAACGGCGAGGATTTAGAGCCGTATTTTTAACATTAATATGCGGTTTATGTGCCTTATTTATATGCGCGATTAAAATTTTTTTGCGTTATGAGGTTGTTTTTTAAGGTTCTTTTATGTATACTACATTCGCGGGGTGGAGGAGCAGTACCTCGCGGGGCTCATAACCCCGAGGCGTCAGTGCAATTCTGGCCCCCGCAACTAATTTTCCAGTTTTGGCATCAAAAACCGCTTTCATTTTGAAGCGGCTTTTGATTTGACCCTTTTTTGTTATATGATACCTATTATGTAAGATCATTCACAATACAAGGAGATGAATATGAAGCGGTTTGCCGTTACTATCTTGGCTTTATTGAGCATGGTCTTTCTGCCCGGCATGAGTTCGGCCCACCACAATTCACTTTCAATTTGCGGCGTAAACGGCGGTGAAGTTATTGACGCCTTTGTCGATGACGCTTTTCCTGAAAAACCGGGGGTATATTTTGACCGTGTGCCGATGGTCATAAACGATGTTCGATGCGGAACAGAAGAATACTCATTCAATATCGCAATCGTAGTTATCGAATTACCTCAAGAAGGAACCGGAGTTCCCAAGAATACAACGAAATATTTTGGAATATTTCAGATAAAACTTTCAATGAAAAATAGAACAATTTTGTATTCTGCAATTGTTCCTTGGGAAGATATTTCAGCAAAGGATGATCAATATCTTTTAAACATTTGGTGCGGTTTCATAAAAAATAGTTACCCAAACCAGCAAAAAGAAAACGGATGCTCTCAATAAAGAGCATTTGGACAATGGAGTAAAAATTATACTCCGTGGAACGCCTTACCAAAGATAGCCCCTTGGACTCCACAAAATTACTGTATCAAAAAGTAAACAAAAAGAAAATCCGGGAAGAAATCCCGGACCTTCAGAGCCCAAACTGCGTTTCCGTGGTTAGCATTATCATTATAGCAAACCTATATTATTTGTCAAGAGTTTGTTTGTCCGCAACTAATTTTAAGGGATAAAAAAGCAAACTTTCTGCTCAAACCTCCAAATTCCCTGAAGATTCGTCAAAATGTGGTGCCAAATTCGTCCTATCTCCGCAACAAAATAATCAAAAACAAAAAGGCCCGATTGTTCGGGCTTTAAATTTTTATTTGTTCGCGGTCATTCCGAAAAGCGTCAAAGGCGCCAATGGCAATGTCCAGAAGGTCTTCGCGCAAGCACAACTCATCGCAAAGCATCATGTTCCTGTAACCGAGGCCGTATAACCAGGCAACTTCACAAAAATCAGCGCAGGAAGGAATGTCGCGATTAATAAGCGATAAAAGAGTTGTTTCCACCGTTCTGTCCGGATCAGCTTCTTTGAAGGCGCCGGTTCTAACGAGTTTGATGGCTTCAGAAATTTTACGATTCCTGATATCATTTACTACCGACAGGAAAATCCGCGAAGCAACAGAGGCATCCGGGTCTTTTTGAATAATCAGTTCCAGCGCCTGCAGTATCTGATGCGGCCATTCAAGCTCAATGTAGAGATCTCCGCGGGCGGCCACCAGAATCAGGTTGTCCGTTTTTTTAAATTCGTTCGCGACAAAATTTAAGCCCCGTTTGTTTTCTATCTTCAGCATTACCGTAGCATCCTGCCCCGCAAGTTCGCGGAATTCGTCAATATCTTTCTGGCATTCCACATAGGATAGAAAATAATTTTTGAAGCCGGCAGTGCGCACCTTTTCAAGTTTTGCCCTTTCTTCGTTGGTAAATAAGGGACCGTTGATATGGAAACTGCGATGAAGAATATGAATTGATTCTCCCGGATAAACCATGTAAGCCGGACCGCCCCGGAAAATAAGGCGCTGGCCGCCCTCTTCAAGCCGTTCAAGAACCGCGCTATCAGCTCCTGCCTTAAACAAAACCCTTACCGGTGTTTTCACTGAAACAGGATGATTTAATCTCAAATCCAGATTTTTGGTATTGGAAGTGTCAACCCACTTAACTCTGGCTTGTCGCCCTTTGGCGTCAAACCACAGAGGCACCGTTGGTCCGAAACCGGCTATAGACTTTAGCTCTTTTTCGAGTTCCGGATTATTAATCATAGCGCTATTCAAGCGAATACCGGCAAGCCGGTTGTCATTGGCAAACTTGGAAAAATGGGGAAAACTCGGCCACAGCGTTACCATCAGCTTAAGCGGTTTTAATAAAACGGCCTCCGGAATTTTGTTTTTCGAGAGGCCCGGTATCAACTTTTTTAAGAGGCTCGGATTCATTTCCGTTATTCCTTTTTGGATTTGCGCGTTACCGAATGTCCATCTCCCAAACGGCGTTTGGAATCATTTGCCGACGGCAAGGCGTGAACGGTGCGAAGCGCTGTATAAACACTCTTAACCTGTTCCGGCTTCTGCCGATCTTCAAGTTCCTTTTTGAAGTATTTAACCCTTCCGGCTTCTTTGGCCATAATGCCAAAAATCACATCAACCACACGTTCCGGATCGCCCAGAAGAGCAATGTGGTCTTCGCCGACCAAGTCAGCCCAATCTTCATGAACTCTCTTAGTGGTTCCTGTCAGCGGGCCATCGCTAAGATGATCATCGCCGTATGGTTTCTGAACAAAGTAAACGGAATAATGCTGTTTTAGTTCTTCAAAAACTTGGTCTGTCTTGATTTTTTGTTTGGTATTAATATGTGCCAATGTTTCGGCTTGGTTAGGGTCTACATAATTATACGGAGATTCGTCGCCGATAAAAATTAAAAGCGGTCTTATGGCATTAGGCATATTCACGTTTCTCGCGTAATAAAGAGCGGCAAGTTCATAACTTTCCTGGGTTGTTCCTCCGCCCTGACCCTCAATGACAAGCTCCTTTAGTCTTACGGCAAGATCAGTGCCCTTGGCAAATGGGCGAACCTGCAGCGGATAATCCTCGCCATTATGCGCGTCTCCGATAGCGCCCCAACTAATTTCTACGTCCTTTCCCATATATTCTGTCTTGGCTTCATGTTCCAGATACGGAAGTTTAGAAAACATAGTTGCCGGCCACTCTCCCATTGAACCTGTTTGGTCGGTAATAATTACCAAAGGATTGGTGCTTTCGGTAGAAAGTTTTTTGGGAACAAGATCTTTTGCCTTAACACCCTTGCTTACCGCCTTGCTGTAACTGCCTGCCGCATAACTCCGATAACTCCGGCGGGCACTGTCAAAATCATGACCCGACCATACACCCGGACTATAATCGCCTGCTTCAGACATGGTTTTTTTTCCTTGTTTTTAAAGGTCTAACTGTATAATTATTAGTACTCTATTACCAAAATAATGTCAAGCCCCGTTAGAGGTTTAAAATTGTCTCCTTACCTGCTTTAGTGTAAGACGTAAGCCGCATTCGCTGTAGGTCTAATTTAAACTAATGTCTAATTTCGAACCTCTAACGGGGCAAGGCCTGCGGCTTGACAATTAAAAATTATCGTATATTATATAACAAATGATAGTTCGTTAAAAATCAGGAGGATTTATGGCGCGCTTGGAAACCATTGGAAATCTTTATGAGGTTTTGGAAGTAAGCCCCAATGCTTCGGAAGAAGTAATGCGAGCTGCGGCCAAGGCATTAATGGTAAAATACCATCCTGATAGAGGAGGAGATGTTAATCGTTTTAAAGATGTAAGTTCAGCGCTGGAAATTCTTACCGACCCCAAAGCGCGGGCTCGGCTGGAAAATAATTTTAGAGATATGAGCGGAAAGGTTGTCGGTGAATATCGCATTTTGGCAAAGATTGCCGAAGGCGGTTTTGGAAAAACCTATAAAGCAGAACACATTGCCGTAGGAGAGCCCGTTTGCATCAAACACTGCCATAATCTGGATAAATTAGATGAAGCGATTCTCATAGAAGAGACAAAAATTATGTGGGACCTGCGCCATTTCTCCATTCCGGCGATTCGGGGAATCTTAAGGATGCCGGATAAAAAACTGGCCATGGTTATGAGTTATATTCCGGGACCGACTCTCGCCCAAATCATAGAAAAGGTTTCCGAAAAAAATGAAGAACTCGACCCCGAACACGTCGCCTGGATTACGGAAAGAGTTCTTAACGCGCTTAGATATATTCACTATCAGGGTGTTGTGCACGGCGATCTTAAGCCCCATAATATCATCATTGAACCGGATAAACATTTAGCGTCTCTGGTTGATTTCGGTCTTGCCAAAATCAAACCAAAAGCCAAGTCGGGCAATAAGGGCTATACCGAATTATTTTCGGCTCCCGAGGTAATAGACGGAGGAACGATACTTCCGGAATCCGACTTTTACAGTTTGGGAATGACGATGATATATGCTTTATCGGGGGACGTAGGGCATTTGTTTAGAAAAGAAGTGCCCCGGCATACTCCCGAACCAATGAAAAAGTTTATTTCAAGACTGATTGTGCGTAATCCATTATCAAGGCCGAAATGGCCCAAGGATCCCAATGCCCCTGACCCCTGGGACGAATTCCTTGAAGTAAGAAAAGAATCGTTTGGCAGAAACCGTTCAAAGTTAAAACCCATCCCCGGATTTTAGCAACCATGTTATCCCTTAAACAGCAACAATGGGCATAAGAGAACATACTCATGAAAAACACAATCACCCGGGCTCAAAGGCGGGGTTCACGAGATTATCAGGAAGATTATTATTATTTTTCCCGTATGGAAACGGCGGAACTTAATGGATGGATGCTTGCGGTAATGGATGGCCATGATGGTAAAGAGGTGGCAGAGTTTTGCCGGGAAGAAATCGGTAAACTATTTGAAATTATCAACCCGGACGAGACGGAACCAAAGCTTCGCCGTCTCGTGAGCGAACTGAATTCTCGCACCGCAAACTTCCAAGCCGGTTCAACGCTTTCCGTTGCCGTCATTCTCGAAAGCCATTTTATGGCGTCAATCGCGATTCTGGGAGATTCCCCTGTTGTAGTATTTGATAAGCATGGAAAACTCCATGCAAGTCCTGAACACAATGTTCGTTCGAATCCCGAAGAACGCGCGGCCGTTGAAAAACGGGGCGGTGTGTATAGCGACGGATATATTTTTACCCGAGAAAGCAATAACGGCCTTCAACTTAGCAGGGCTCTGGGAAATGCGCATCTTAACGAAATTCTTTCGCGCGAACCCGATATCTATACAATTTCCGACCCGCAATGGGTACTGGTTGCATCAGATGGGGTTTTTGACCCGTCTCACGAACATACTTCCCATCTTCTTGAAGAAATAAAACAGCACGCCATGAATAATGCTTCGGCGGAAGATATTGTGCGGTGGGCGGAAATTCGCGGATTGGAAGATAACGCCACGGCCATTGTCTGGAGTTTACCGTAAAAATAAAAATCCCGCGGTTAACCCCGCGGTTTTTAAATTTCTCAATCCGGGCTTTTGTCACTCAATAAAATCAAGTTCGTCTAAAGATTTTTCGTAGCCGTCAATGGCCTTGTCAATTTCTTGGCGAGAAACAGGCCGGTTGGGGTCATGAGCTATTAAATTCCTGATTTTGTGCGCTTCCCACAATTCATCAATGGAATTAAGTTTGGAGCGGTCAAATTGTTTCAGCCGTTCTCCCATAGTTTCTCCCTGAAGGCCGATACGCTTCAGTAAATCGTCCGTAATGGAGTCGGCTTCAATTACGGCGAGTTTCCAGTCGGATGGATTGGGAGAGGCGGCTTTGTCCAAAACGCTTTGCCATTTTTGGGAAACATCAGTTTTCATGGAATCCGGAATTTTTCCGAAACTTTCTTCAACTATTTCTTCTATCGCTTCAAGCGCGGTTTTTTTAGGGCGGCGCAAACGGAAAAATAGAACATTTATATAAACGATGGCGGCAAAAAATATTATGGAAAAAAAACCGGCAAAAATTTTAATCCAAAAAATCAGGGTTTCTCCGCCCGAAGAATAAAACCAGTCTAAAAAGTTAAAATAAAGTTCCATAATTGAATTGGTACTGATTGAAACTTGTTTCTTGCTTCGTTCGAAACGAAACTCATAGAAACTAAATCTTCCGTCATTCTTCTCCCCCTAATACTTAGGAAGTAGGAATTAAAGAGGGTGGAGTTAATTTCGCGAGTCCCGAGCACGCCGAGGGATGAGCAAGTTTCTATTAATTTTTATGAATATTTTGAATGCCGAAAAACAGAGTTGGAAATCTCATAAAATTTTTTCCAATTGCGCGGCTATATTAAAAACTCTATCCTCCTGAAACCACGGGGCGATAAACTGGATTCCGACCGGCAATTTTTTACCTTCTTGCTCAACCCCTCGGCCATGCTCGGGGTAAACCCATCCGGCATTCATGGAAAGGCCGGGCAAGCCCGCTAAATTGACGGCAACCGTGTAAATATCGGCCAAATACATTTTTAACGGGTCATCAGTTCTTTCTCCGAATTTAAACGCGGGGGTCGGAGAGGTCGGCCCGGCAATGATATCAACTTCTTTAAACGCTTTTTCAAAATCTTCTTTAATTAACCGCCTGACTTTCTGGGCCTTAAGATAATAAGCGTCATAATAACCGGCGGAAAGCGTATATGTTCCGAGCATTATCCGTCTTTTTACTTCATCTCCAAAACCCTCGGCCCGCGTTTTAGCGTAGATATCGTATAAACTTGTTTCTTGTCTCTTGTCGCTTGTCACTAATCCATACCGGATTCCATCAAACCGCGCGAGATTAGCCGATACTTCCGCCGGCATAATTATATAGTATGCGGCTAAAGCATATTCAGATATAGGCAAAGATATTTCCTTTATTTCATGGCCCAAGTCCTGAAGTTTTTTTATCGCATCACGTACAATTTTTTCTACATCAGAATCAAGGCCCTGACCAAAATACTCTTTAGGCAGTCCGATTTTGAATTTAAGATTTGGGATTTGGGATTTGGGATTTGATTCGACAGTTGTCGAATCTAACGGGTCTTTTCCCTTAATCACATCAAAAACAATTTTGGCGTCTTCAGCTGTTTTGGTTAAAGGACCGATTTGGTCAAGCGAAGAAGCCATTGCTATAAGACCAGAACGCGAAACCATGCCATAAGTCGGTTTTAGGCCCACAACTCCGCAAAAAGAGGCGGGCTGACGGATGGAGCCACCGGTATCAGACCCAAGGGCGGAAATACACATGTTTGCCGCAACAGCCGCGGCAGAACCGCCGGAAGAGCCGCCCGGAACGCAAGATGGGTCATGGGGATTTTTAGTCGGTTTAAATGCGGAATTTTCGGTTGAAGAACCCATGGCAAATTCATCCATATTGGTTCTGCCCAAAAAAATCGCACCTGTTTTTTTCATACGGGCAATAGCAGTCGCGTCATAGGACGCTTCGTAGTTTTCCAAAATTTTTGACGCGGCCGAGACACGTTTTCCCTCAATAAAAATATTGTCTTTAACAGCAAAAGGAATGCCCCAAAGAGGGGGCAATTCGTTAAAATCGGACGTTGCTCCATCCAGCCGTTTTGCTTCATTAAGCGCGTCTTCCCCATAGACCTCGAGATAGGCATTCAGTTCTTTATTTTTATCAATCGCTTTCAGGCAATCAGAAACAAGCTCTGCTATGGAAAATTTTTTGCTCCGTAAACCATCCTGAACTTGTTTAATTGTTAATTCGCAAAGCTCCATTCTCATAAGGCGACTCTAACGACTCGAATTTTGCACACGAATGACTCGAATAAGTTATTAGAGTCATTCGAGTGTAATTCGTATATTGGAGTCGCTAATTAAATACTGACTTCACTTTCACAAATCCCTCTTTATGCTCCGGCGCGGCTTTTACGAGCTGAGCCACTTTTGACAATTTTTCTTCATGGTTAAAAGCATTTTCAATAATTTCATCTTTCCTCATGCAATTTATTAAATCTGTTCCGCCGGTAAGCGGCGCGACATTTTCCGTATTCACTTCATTTAATTTCGTCACAAAATTCAAAACCGCCGAAAGGTCTTTTTCGTTTTTCTCTTCCTCTGCCGGAGTTAAATCTATGCGGGCAAGTTTGGAAATATGCTGAACGTCTTTTTTTGAAATAGCCATTGTTTTTGTCTCCAATCATTCACTAATTTTATTCGCGAATATTCGCGAAATAATTCGCAATTGATTAGTGATTTTGGAGATATTCAGAAACCCTTTTTATCAGTTCCGAAGGGTCAATATTGGTTTTACCAAAAAATCCACGATATTAAGTTTTTCGGTGGCTTCGCGATATTCTTCGCGGCCGTAATTCGTAAGCATCATTACCGGAATTTTTTTAAACTCTCCTTGTTCCTCATTATTTTTAAAACATCTAAGCCGTCAAGTTTCGGCATGCGTATATCAAGAATCACAAAATCCGGGTTTTTCCTGTTGAATAAGCTCAGGGTCTTCTTTTCCATCCTTGGCAAGCAAAACCTCCATCCCTTTGTTATTAAAGAGTTTTTTATAAAGAGTCAGAAGCACCGGGTCGTTGTCAACAACCAAGATTATTTTCTTTGTTTCGTTTTCTTGGGGCATATAGTTTTAATGATAAATTACCTTAATACAAAAATCAATTCTTTAAATTCCAAAATTTGGATTCATAATCTCAAAAAATCCAAAATCCTAATACCCAAATCCCGAATAAATTCAAATTTTAAAATTCAAAATAGTTTCAACATTTGGTCATTCGGGATTTGAAATTTTGAATTTGGGATTTCAATATGCTGAATTTGTTTACTATTTATGGCTTCATTTAATAATATTTAAAAATTCTTCCTCACTCAATATTTTTACTCCAAATTTCATGGCCTTATTATATTTTAAACCCGGATTTTCACCAGCAACGACATAATCAGTTTTTTTGTTTACACTTTCAGATATTTCTCCGCCCAAATTGCGGATTTTTCCTTTGGCTTCGTCTCGCGTGAACGATTCTAATTCCCCGGTCAGAACAAACGTTTTATCTTTAAACTTGTGTTTTTTTGGTTTTTGGGATTCAATTTTAATTTTTAAGCCAGCTTTTTTAAACCTGTTTAAAAGTTCCCGATTTTTTTTGTCCCGGAACCAGTTATAAATGCTTTTGGCAACGACACCGCCTATGTCTCGGATTTTTTCCAGTTTTTCCGGTGAGGCCAAATTTAAAGCATTAATTGAACCGAAATTTTTGGCAAGGTCAATTGCCGTTTCTTCTCCGACATGATGAATTCCGAGAGAATAAATAAAACGGTTTAATTCAATCGTCCTTTTTTGATTTATGGACGCGATTAACTTAGAGGCGGATTTTTCGGCAAAACGCTCCAGCGGCTCCAGTTCTTCTTTTTTCAGAGTAAAAATATCAGCCGCGTTTTTAATCAGTCCCGATTCAATCAGCGCGTCAATTATTTTCGGGCCGAGACCCTGTATATCAAAAGCTTTTTTGGAAATAAAATGATAAAGTTTTTCGCGCTCTACCGCGCCGCAATTTTTATTGGAGCAGTAATAGGCAACGCTAAATTCCTGTTTCTTGTCAGCGCTTTCTATTTTTTTTACCGGCGAGTTGCATACGGGGCAATGAAGCGGCATATGAAATTCTTTCGCGTTTTTTGGGCGCAGACGCCGCAAAACTCCGGTAACCGCGGGAATCACGTCTCCGGCCCGTTCGACTATGACCGTATCGCCGGTTCTCACATCAAGTCGGCGAATTTCATCTATGTTATGAAGAGTGGCATGAGTAACGGTTACTCCGCCTATTCTTACCGGTTTTAATGTTGCCACCGGAGTTAAAACTCCGGTTCTTCCGACCTGAACGATTATATTCTTAACAATGGTTGTCGTTTCCTCGGCAGGAAATTTGAAAGCGATAGCGCCTCTCGGAGCTTTTCCCACAATTCCTAATTTTTCAAAAATTTTTCCGTTATTTATCTGTATCACTACGCCATCAATTAAAAAGGGAAGTTTTTCCCTTTTTCTTCCGACCTCTTTCCAAAATTCAATAATTTCGTTCGTGTTTTTACAATGTTTCGTAAGCGGTACTGTAGGGAAACCAAGTATTCTCATAATTAAATGTTCTTCCTCGTGGGTTTCTTGGCCGAGATTCGTAACCAAATCCCAGGCAAAGAATTCAAGGTTTCTTGACGCGGTAATTTTTGGATTAAGCTGTCTTATGGAGCCCGCGGCGATATTTCGGGGATTGGCAAAAACCGGCAACCCTTTCTTTTTCTGTTCCTTGTTTGCCGCGTTAAACGCGTCTTTGGGCATATAAACTTCGCCTCTTACTTCAATTTCAGTAATTTTATGGATTGATGAGAGGAATTGCTTAACGCGCGGATATTTTTCAAGAATAATTTTTATTTCCTTGTGTTTTTTGGATAATTCTACGATATTTTTTTGTATGCTCAGCGGGATTGATTCCACTGTTTTTAAGTTTTCCGTAACGTCTTCGCCGGTAATTCCGTCTCCGCGGGTTGACCCCGTTAGAAGTTTAAATAAAATGTTACTTGATTCAAGGGGCATAAGGCGAAAGCCGTTTTGCTTTAAGCTGTTATTGTCATAGTTGGCGTGTTGCCGGACTCCTAACCGGATTGAGCCGGTTTTAAAAACGCCGTTTTTATAAATGAGAGATACGGCAAAACCGTCGCCCTTGGCTTCGGCAAAATAATCTAATTCTGAAACATGAAACTTGAAATCTGAAACAAGTTTTTTGATACGGGTTTCCCATTCATGAAGTTCTTCTTCGGAAAAAGCGTCATTTAAAGAAGTCATGCGAACCGTATGCGCAACTTTTCTGAATTTTTCCAAAGGATTGCCGCCGACCCTTTGCGTCGGCGAATCCGGTGTTAAAAACTCGGGGAACTGTTTTTCGAGTTTCATCAGTTCGTTTTTTAGGGAATCCAAAGCGGCGTCGGAAATTTCCTGTTTGTCCAAGACATGATAAAGATAGCGGTGATAATTGATTTCTTTTTTTAGTTTTTCTATGCGATCAAAAACCCTTTTTTTATCCATGTTTACAAAATTAAAAATGAGTGTGTTTTTACTAACCAGTGAAGGCGCAATATCCTTATTCGGTTACCCGGCCCTAATTCCGAAAATAGTTTACCGCTATGCCATAAGTTAAATCGCGGTATCGCCCGCGGCTTACTTTTTATAAGCGCAGAATTATAACTTAAGAATTAGAGCCGGGTTAAGGTTGGGCAGCCGCAATTTTTTCGTCCTTTGATAAGCTCAGGACTTAAAATTGCGGGCCAAGCACTTAACACTGCCACGCCGGATCTCCCGGGTCTCCGGTCGGCTTTTTATAGTTATATTCCTTTAAAACTTCATTATCCTGAAGGGTTTTTGAAAAAATTTTTATTTCATCCATAATTCCCTGGAAATTCTGGGCTAAATTATCAATATTTAATCCGAGTCGCAGCGGTTCATTGCCCTGAGTCAGACTTTCTCCGCGGGGGATAGGAGAGCCTAAAATAATGCCGTTTATATAAAATCTTACCTGCGACCCGTCGTAAGTAACCGCGGCATGCGTCCACCTGTTGAGGGTGGTTGCTCCGACCGCGGCGGAATCAGTCGTGAATTCCGTTCCGGCCGAATCTTTAAATTTAAAACGCAAGTTAAAATTTCCGGTTACCGGCTGGAACAGATAAAAACCGTATGTTTCTTCGGTAGCCCCCGCTCCTTTTTTTAAAATAGTTTTGTATCCGTTGACAGCGCTTTTATTACAAACCCAGGAGGTTATGGAAATCGGCCAGTTGAGATTTATGCTTGATGAATTTGGAAACGTTACGCGGTCATTTTCCGTGTCAAAATACTGCAGTGCTCCGCCGAATACTACCAGCGGAATCGTATTTTGTCTTATTGGGTCTTCTGTTTCAACGCTTGTGGAAAGACCCAAAACGCCGTCATTATCGTTGGCCGTCCAGTCAAAAACCGTTTGGCTTGATTCATTGTCAAATCTCCACCAGCCCGCCAAGTTCTCTGCTTCAAGCATGGGATACTTAAAAAAGAACGAGCGCTTGGAAAGAAATGAGGAAGTTGTGTCACAGGGCGATCCTCCCGGATATTGTCCTACTCCTAGAATTTCAGTGTAGCCGGTTCCGGTTTTTTTTGACACTTTTACCGAATTGCAGGCGTTGTTGGAGGCGGTTATTAGCGGGGTGGTCCAGCAATCGTTTGAAAGATTCTGACAAATGGCACGGGAAACTCTGTCAAGATAAACCGTTTTTTCAACTATTTCGTCAGCCGCGTAAAGCGCGAAAAACGATGCTCGTATGTCGCCGGAAAGCATAAGTTCGCTGTAAATAATATCAAATATTCCGAGGGAAATTGAGAGCATTAAAGAGAGCAAAAAGACGGTAAGGAGAAGACTTATACCTCGTTCTTTTTTTAATTTTTTCTGCCGCGCTTTCATATTGTTTTTAAATCCAAAATCCCAATATCTAAATCTCAAATAAATTCAAATTTCAAAATTCAAATTAGTTTCGGCATTTGGTCACTTGATTTTTGATATTATTTAGGATTTGAGATTTTGAATTTGGAATTTTAAAGGAATTTTAAAGGTTGACATCTCTCACTCTCTGCGTTACCGTTGTCTGCAAATTCATCGTGGTGTAAAGCCGGAGCTTGGGGTCAAAGGCCTTGGCTTTGAAAGAAATGGTTAAGCGGGGCTGGCCGTCATCGCCGGCAGAGTCAGTTCCGGTAACCCTTATGATTAACGTTTCAACAATAACTTCCGGCGCGGTTACCGGAGTGCCGTTGGCGCAATCGGGGTCAGTTGTCCAATTGTTTATTTTATAAATTCCGCCTGGTAAATCGGGGTCGGGTCCGCTCGGACCATCGGGGTCGGGCGGGTCATAAAAAGCATATCCTATCGCGTTATTGAACTGGTCGCGAAAATTAATTTGGGTATTGCTTTGTCCGTTGCAGGCCTCAAGCAAAAAACCGGTTCCGGTTCTTATTTCTTTGGTAATGGATTCAATCCCGAATCTGACGTTATCCACGACATTTTGAATGGCCGCGGCTTTATATTGGGCGTTTTTGGCGGCAACTAAAATATTGGCGGTTACCATCGCCACGAAAGCAAAAATTCCCAAAGCTACGGTTGTTTCAAGAAGTGATACTCCGCGTTTCATGAATCATTAATCATGAACCATAAATCATTAACTACTTGTTCAATGTTTTATGTTCCAAGTATAAAGTTTATCTCCAATTATATAATATCTCCGTTTGCACGAGCGTGCGCGAAATCGAGCCGTCCTGCCAAAGTATGGTAACATCTACTTTTATACGGTCCGAAGCGGGAATAGTGGTGCTTGTGCCGGAACAAGGCGCGGGACCGGGAGGGTCAATACAGACGGTTTCAGGACCAGGGTCAGAAATAGTTATTTTCCTTTTAAAAGTAGTAACTTGCGGATTAGGGTCGGCAAGGCAGCTGTAGGCGTATAATCCGTAGTTGGGATAAGTGGCTGTTGGCGGAGTTTGGCAGAAATTCAAAAAACGACCGGAGGCGCCGAAAGCAATAAGTCTTGGTTCAGCGTCAGTTAAATCATAAGTTGCGTCAACTTCCCAATTTCCGTTGGCAAGGGTTGTGCAGTTAGAAGAAGTATCGGTAATTGCCCTCCAATCAGGATCAGGGTTTTCATCGAAGTCAGCTCCGTCAGGTCCTACGCAAGACGCAAGAACATTGGAATCCCGGAAATAACGAATCATTTCAATTCCTTCCTGCGCCAAGTTGGCGGCGACCAGACGATTTTTCGCGGATTTGGAGGAAAGAATGCCCCGGGATATAAGCATAAACGGACCGATAACGGCGGCAATAATAATGGTAAGAGCGACGATGGATTCAATTATGGTGAAACCCTTCTTCATGAATCATGAATCATGAATCATGAATCATGTTTTATATTACATGTTCCATGTTTCATGTTTCATCATATTATGGTATTTTACTCCACAACTCCTTAATTCGCGAGCCAATTCCAGATTTCTCTTCTAATTTACCCGAAACAATTTGATGTTTCTTAAGCTCGTTTTCAAAATCTTCCCGCGTTAAATTTTTTGCGCCAACACCGCTGAACTCTTTGATAGATTCAAACGGCAAACCAAACTTTTCATAAAAGTAAAAGGCAATCGGAGCATCAATCAATGAATTTTCGGATTTCTTTTTTAACAGCTCTTTCAGCCCCTTAGCCATCATTTCCGTGAAACCAAGGCGCTCTTTTTTTATTATATCATTTATAATCCTGATTGAGTCCGCCGGATTTTTAAAATCGCTGTTATAAAGTTTAACCATTTTTTCAATAATTTCTTCAAACAGACCTTCTGTAATTTTTATCAATCTTTCGTATACGAATAATCTTCTTAATAAATTCCGGATGCCGATTTTAAGCAATTGTTCCGATTCGCCAGCCGGAATTTCGTTGGCCAGAAAACAAACGGCGCGAAGATGGTCTACCGCGATTCTTTTTTGCCGTTCCGTTAAAGCGGTATTTTGAAGCGGCAAAAATAGGCCATCAAAAATATCGGTTTCAAAAACATTTGATTTTCCATTGGCAACGGCGGTTAATCTTTCGAGGCCGGTAACGCTCGCAATGCCTTGAACATCAAGACGTTCAATTTTTCTAATATTTTTTCCGGAAATAAGTTTTTTGTGCGTATCCGGAAAATAATAATCAACAAACACAACGTTCCAGACGCCAATATCTTTTATATAAATTTCGGAGGTAGAGCCGCAAATTCCTTCGTCGCCGGCCGGCCCCCAAAAATTTTCTTTCAGGCCGAGCCGCTGGATATAAGTTGCCCCGAGTTCTTTCCATATATATTCTGAATCTTTATCCAAAGAAAAACCGGAACCTCCGCTAAAAATCGTCACGTAATCTATGAAAATATTCAGATTTTTGAAAAAATCGCTTGTTATTTTTATGGCGGTTTGTTTTTTGTATCCGCCAAAAGTTAAGGCCGTGAGCATTTCAAAAAAAGTAAGATGCGAATTATCGCCGACATTTTCGGCGTCTTCCGGACGAAAACAGTATTGGGAAGAAACCGCGTTGGGCGCCCCTAGCGGCTTATTTAGGCGCGGTTCAGGGTCGTCCAGGGGATTGATTTCTGACTTGAAATATTTTTCAAAATATTCAATGCCGGAAGAAGTTAAAAGTTTTTTTTGGTTATCAAAAATAAGAGGAGCCGATGGAACAAAAATATGTTCCCGTCTTTCAAAAAATTCAAAAAAGCGCCGTTTTAAATCATGACTCTTCATTACTTAAATTCTACAATATATGGCTATTTTTACCACAGTAAAAATATTTGGCCTCGCAATGCGCCGCGTTGATTTTTCTTGACTTTTCCGATATAATTGTATCATGGAAAATGGCTTCCTCAAAGAAAAATACGGCCTGCATAAAAGTCCGGAGGTGGAGCAAGCCGCAAAACGGACGGAAGTTCGCACAGGCGAAAAGGTTCCACAAAACCCGGAGACACGCATCCAAAACTACCTTGATCGCTTGCAAAATATCATCAACCCCAAGGAATTAGGGGGGCATCCGAACTTCGATAGATGCGAACGGAATTTAGAAATGCTAAAACACTCCCTTTACGATAAATTCGTCATCAAGCCGGAGGAAATTCCCGAGGGTTATTTTGAAAATCAACGCCGCCTTGCCCGCGAGCAGGGTCATGGCGATATTGAAATCACGCGAGATATGCGCGATCGGTTTGCCGAAGTAATCGTTTCCGATCAAAGAAGCACTCTTGATAACTGGGTTGACTATCTCGCCTCACCGGACGCGACATATCCAGACTGGCTTAAGTACTATGCCATAAGAAGCGTTCTTAGTATGGGCGAGTTTGATAAGGATAAAAAACAATTCACAAAACGCTCTAAAGGAACAACTAAACCATTCCCAGACCTCAATCGCGAAGCGTTGGCGTATGTGCTTGATGCGATTGAGAAAAAATACAAAGGAGAAAAACCCGGCCTTGTCGTAATTGAAGCCGAAGACAAAGACAAATTTGAGAAACTTCTGCAAGGCGAAAACTTTGCCAAGCTTTACACTTGGGCGATTGAAAAAGTAACTCCCGCATCTAAGGAAGCGCTCGCTGATACTCGCGGGAAATGGGTGAAATATCTAAAAAGACAGGATCACATGCCGCTTGTGAAATCCCTTCAGGGCCATGGCACCAATTGGTGCACGGCCGGAGAATCAACCGCCAAAGCGCAACTCGAAAACGGCGATTTTTACGTCTACTACTCATTAGACAAAGACGGCAAACCAACCATCCCGAGAGCTGCCATTCGTATGAAAGAAGACCGGATTGCAGAGATTAGGGGTGTTGCTGATAAAGAACAGAATATGGATCCGTATATCACGCCCGTAGTTGAAGCCAAGCTCAAAGAATTTCCCGACGGCAAAGTATACGAGAAGAAAACACTCGACATGAAAACACTTACGGTAATTGAACAAAAAACTAAGACTGGTGAAAAATTAACGAAAGCTGATCTCCTTTTTCTCTACGAAATCAATACGTTCATCGAGGGCTTCGGTTTTCATCCTGATCCGCGTATAGCAGAGTTGCGAGCGCAAAGAAATATAAAAGAAGATATGCCAGTTGTTTTTGAATGTACTCCAGAACAAATCACGTACACTCCGGACGGTATCAATGAAAACACCAAAGCATATGTTGGCAAGCTCGAGCCAGGCATATTCCAAAAGTTGCCGGAGAATCTTGAACATATTTACACTTCCTTTCCAAAAAATAAAATCCGCAAGGAAAATATAGAAATCGGTGGCAAGACCGCTGAACAATTATTAAACGAGCTGGAACAAGCCGGCATCATAACCGATTTCGCTAAAGATATGTTTCGAAGTCGCGACTTTGTTGCAAGTAAAAATATCGAAAGCGCAACTCTCATCCGCCTAACCGTCGCCGACCTTGGATTTACGACAGACGTTAACAACAATAAGATCTACCAGCGGGCAGAAGAACTTGGTTTGGAACTATGTCCATCCGATGTCGGACCTCATTATTATCTCAAACATCAAAATCAGCCGAGGAACAAGATTAACGAATGGGTGGAAATCGGCATGAAGCAAATAAACGCCCATGGCGAACAGTGCGTATTCTTGCTGGCACGCTCCTTCGACGGTATGTGGCGAGATGGCGTTGTGTCCAGATCTGATGACTGGCGTAGTAGTCCGAACCATAGGATTGTGTTCCGTTTTCGTCGTTCGACCCCTTCGATAAACTCAGGGCATGCAAACTCATGACCAGCAAGAAAAATTCAAAAATTTAGTATTTCTCATTGTTGACCCCTTATCTTTTTGTTTTTTAATTCTTTTTTTGATTGAAATGTGTTTGCCTTTTTGCTATAATTAAAAAAGAATCCTTGATTATGAAAACAAATGAAAAACCGCGTAATTATGCGGTTTTTCATTGCTTATAAGAATGTATTTATGCCCAAAAAATCGCTAAAAAAATTAAATAAAAATATCGCTGTGGATAAGAAAAAAGTTGTTGACGGCGATAGTTATACCGCCAAAGATATTTACGTTTTGGAAGGGCTTGACCCGGTGAGAAAACGCCCTGGAATGTATATCGGCTCAACCGGTGTTGACGGTCTGCACCATCTGATATGGGAGGTTTTTGATAATTCTATGGATGAAGCAATGGCCGGATACGCTAAAAATATCGCTATAACCCTGTTGCCCCAGAATCGCGTAATGGTTGTTGATAACGGTCGCGGAATTCCCGTAGAGACCCATAAACAGACAAAAAAGTCCGCGCTGGAAACGGTTATGTGCACGCTTCATGCCGGAGCGAAATTCGGCGGCGAGTCATACAAGGTTTCCGGAGGGCTTCATGGGGTTGGTGTTTCGGTTGTTAATGCTTTGTCAAGCTGGATGAAAGCCGAGGTATGCCGCGATGGTTTCCAATATGCTCAGGAATATTCCAGAGGGAAACCCAAACACTCCGTAAAAAAAACTGGAAAATGCGGCGGTTCCGGAACAGCCGTAACTTTTGAGCCGGACCCGGAAATTTTCGAAAAAATTTCATTTGATTGGCAGCGCATTTTGGACCATATCCGCCAACAGGCCTATCTTACCAAAGGCATAAACGTTTCTGTAATTGACGAACGCAAGATTGAAAAAGCGAAAGACGGCTTATTGTTAAGGCAATCTTACTCGTTTTATTTTGAAGGCGGAATTATTTCTTATATAAAATATTTGAATCGCAATGAAAACCCTAAACATGAAAATATTTTTTATCTGGCAAAAGAAGTTGATGTGGATTCTCACAAAATTTTCGTGGAAATAGCTTTTCAATATACCGATGATATTCAGGCTAAAGAAATTTCATTTGCCAATAATATTCATACGGCCGAGGGCGGAATGCATCTGACCGGCTTCAGAACGGCTTTGACCCGGGCATTAAACGATTATGCGAGAAAAAATGAATACCTTAAAAAGGAAGAAGAAGGGCTTGTGGGAGATGATGCCCGGGAAGGAATTACTGCGGTAATTTCTGTAAAAATAAGAAATAAGGAGCTTCAGTTTGAAGGCCAGACCAAGGCTAAATTGGGAAATCCCGAAGCGAGAACCGCCGTGGAAACGGCGGCCGGGGAGGGAATAAAAGAATGGCTGGAAAAATATTCCAGAGATGCCCAAGAAATTATAGGGAAGGCGTTGTTGGCTCAAAAGGCGCGTAAAGCAGCCAAGGCCGCGAGAGACACGGTTTTGCGAAAAGGCGCTTTTGAGGGTTTGATGCTTCCCGGAAAATTGGCTGATTGCCAAACGCGCGACCCCGCTGAATCGGAATTATTTATAGTGGAAGGGGATTCGGCGGGTGGCTCGGCCAGGCAGGGCCGCGACAGGAAATTTCAGGCCATTCTGCCTCTTCGCGGAAAAATTTTGAATGTGGAAAAAGCGCGGCTTGATAAAATGCTTGCTTCCAAGGAAATAAGGTCTTTGATTATTGCTTTGGGCGCGGCCATTGGAGATGAATTTGACGAAAAGCGCCTTCGTTATCATAGGATTATTATTGCCACGGATGCCGACGTTGACGGGGCGCATATCCGTACCTTGCTTTTAACACTTTTTTATCGATATTTCCTTCCGTTAATAGAGCGGGGGTATCTTTATATTGCCACTCCGCCTTTGTATAGAATTCAGATGGGTAAAGAAATAAAATATGCTTATGGTGATTCTGAAAAAGATGCTGTTGTATTAGAATTTCAAAAAATTAAGAGCCAGAAAGTCCTCCTTCGTCAAGGATCCGGAGGACAAGCAAAAGTTAAAGCTGATGCCAAGAAGTTAAAAGAAGAAGAAAAAACGGAAACCTTAGAAGAAACGGGTGAGGAGCAAGAAGGCAAAATAAAAGGAATTGAAATTCAGCGCTATAAGGGTTTGGGCGAGATGAATGCCATTCAACTTTGGGAAACAACTATGGATCCGGAAGCACGCACTTTAAAACGCATTGCCATTGGTGACGCGGCCGAAGCTGACAGGATTTTTGACATTTTGATGGGGGACGAGGTTTTGCCGAGAAAGAAGTTTATACAAACACATGCCAAGGCAGTGAAGAATTTGGATATTTGACATGGGTTTTATTATGAGTATAATTATAGTAGAGATTAATAAGGGCCCGCGGGCCTTTTAAAAGTGGCCTTTTTAATGCCGAATTATAAATGATGAATGGCTGAATAGGATAATTCATAATTTATAATTCATAATTCTTGTTCACTAAAGTATTAACATTTTTTCAAGAAGTTCAGGTTGAGATGAAAAAAGTTACCTGGCCGACGCGTCCCCAGGCGGTAAATTACACCATCGCCGTTATTGGCATTTCCATCGGAGTGGCCGCTTTTTTAGGCGGGCTTGATTATGTTTTTCAGTTTATTTTGAATACGTTTATTTTGTAAATATTGCTAATCAATCGCTAATTTTTTTTGCGAATATTTGCGAAAATTAATTTGTGATTGTTTGGGGATTAATAATATGTCAGAAAAAGAATTCGGTTATCGCGACGGCGGCCTGCCCGGGCCGGAAGAAATTTCTGATGAAGTAAGGCGAACCAAGGAAAAGAAGGGGGCATATCGTAAAGATTTTTTGGCGGTTGAAAATATTCCCAATTGGTTTACTGATATCGGCGAGGAACGGGAAGATGAAAAAAGCCCGGAAGAAACGGGATGGAAAGAATTGGTTGATGATTTTAAAACGCTTTCAGTTGCGGTCCAGCAGGAGTTGCTTCAGGATATGCAATCTAAGATGAAAAGAAATTTTTTCAAAACTAAAAAAGAAATGCTGGTTCTTTTTCGATACTTGGTTGATAGAAATTTGGAGGTCATAAGGAGAGGAGAGAGAATTAAAAGACAAAAGAAGTAATTATTTATTAGTATACCCAGCCCTAATTCTGAATTTAGTTTGTCAATAGGCAAGAGATTAAAACGCAGTATCACCTGGCGGCTTGCAACTGAAATCTGTCAAAGGATTATTTAGAATTAGAGCCGGGCGCTAAAATTTATTGCTAAAAATTCTTCGTTGTTGAAAATATTATATTTCACAACTGGAATTTTTAGATAAATTTTGCATGCCAAAGCAAACAGGAGAATTCGGCAGGAATTGGTACGCGGTTCACACCTATTCCGGATATGAGGACGCTGTTGCGAGAAACCTGAAACAGCGCATTGAGTCCTTGGGAATGGAAGATAAGATTTTCAGCGTACTTGTCCCCACCGAGAAAAAAATTAAAATAAAGCATGGAAAACGAAAAATAGTCGAGGAAAAAATTTATCCCGGCTATGTTTTGGTTGAAATGATTGTTACCGATGATTCCTGGTATGTGGTGCGAAATACCCCCCGTGTTACCGGTTTTGTCGGCTCGGGTACCACCCCGACACCTTTGTCGCCGGAAGAAATGGATATTTTGCAGAAAAGAATGGGAGTGGATGAGCCGAAATTTAAGATTGAGGTCGGTATCGGGGATCCGATAAAAATTACCGACGGTCCATTTAAGGATTTTGACGGTAAGGTTTCAAGTATTGACGAAGAGCGGGGAAAGGTTAAGGTATTGGTTAATATGTTCGGGAGAAATACGCCGGTAGAACTGGACTCGCTACAGATTAAAAAACTGTAGAACGTTGAGTGTGAAGTGTAGAATGTGGTTTTTTCTGCATCTACTCTCTACCATCTACTTTTGAAACAATGGCAAAGCCAATTAAAACAATATTAAAACTTCAATTGCCTGCCGGAGCCGCAACGCCTGCCCCTCCGGTAGGAACAGCTTTGGGGCCGCATGGAATAAACCTCGGCGATTTTGTCAATAAATATAATCAGGCAACCCAGAATATGAAAGGAGATATTGTTCCGGTTGAAATTACGATTTATGAAGACCGCTCTTTTGATTTTAAATTAAAAACTCCTCCTGCCTCTGATTTATTGCGAAAAGCCGCCGGAATTGAAAAGGGCTCCGGCGCTCCCAATAAAAACAAAGTAGGCAAAGTGACTAAAGAAGACATTCGCAAAATTGCCGAGAAAAAAATGGTTGATTTGAATGCCGAATCAGTTGAGGCCGCCGAAAAAATAATTGCCGGTACTGCCCGAAGCATGGGAATAGAGGTCAAATAAAAAAAGATATTTTATAAATACGAAACAGGCCCGGACGGCCTGTTTTGTTGTTTGACTTTAGATTATAGCTTATCTACTATTTTAAACAGGTCTTTGATTGCCAAAAAAGGTTTAAAAAATGAGCGAGCAGGAAAAGCTTAGCGGGCCCAAGGAAAATGTAATGGTTGTGCATAAAGATGATATTTTCAAGCATGGGGAATGGCAGGGGTTAAATGACAGAAATTTTATGAAACTTCTAGATATTGTAAGGCAGAAGCATACTTTCTTGCCTCGCTGGGATGTGGAAGACGACCCGCAATGGCAGCAGATTATTCCTTTCGGCATATTCGTTGCCCAAAAGCATATTTTTTCTTATGTTAAAGCCGGAGGTTCTTCGGAAAAGCGTTTGGTCGGCGAAAGATTTGTGGGAATTGCCGGACATCTTCGGCAAAGCGATTATGTTGATTATGGCAGTTTGCTGCAATGGTTTGAGCGTGAATGGAATGAAGAAATCAGATATGAGGGTTCACCTTTTGTCTGGCCGATTGGAGTCATTCATGATACATCGCGGCCGGTTTCTGCTTGCCATCTGGCCTTTATTTTTCTCCTTTATGGAAGCAAGATGAATTTACGAATTAAGGCCTTTGAAGAAATAACCGAAGCAAAATTTTTGACTTTGGACGAGTTCGATGGAGTGTCTCCAGCCGTTGATAACTGGAGCCGGGCGGTTTTGGAGTATCTGAAGCAAAATCGTAATTTGCTCGCATTATAATAATTTATCACCTGTGCACAACAGGTGTTTTTAATTTTTGGGGAATTGATACTATAATGGATAACAATGAGCTGGTTAAAACAAAAACCATTATTCATAGTTTTTGAAGGCGGAGAGGGTTCGGGAAAAACCACCCAGACCCGTCTTTTATATACCAGCATGAAAAGAGCCGGCAGGATGGTTATGTATACGGATGAGCCCGGGGCAACGCTTAAGGGGTTTCAAATTCGTTCCATTCTTTTGGATAAAGATACCGAGCCCCTGGATTCTATGGCCGAATTTTTGCTTTTTGAAGCGGATAGGGCTCAGCACGTATCATTGATTTTGAAACCGGCGTTAGAAAAGGGAAGCGATATAGTATGCGACAGGTTTTCGCCTTCAACCTTTGCTTATCAGGGATACGCCCGCGGTCTTGAAGCAAAATATCTTTCAGAAATGAAGCGGGTGGATGCTATTGCCCGCCAAGGCCTTGAGCCGGATTTATACATTCTTCTTGATTTGGATCCAGCAAAAGGACTTCGCCGCATTAAGGGACAAAAAACCCGTTTTGAAGAAGAGCGGATTGATTTTCATAAAAAAATACGGCAAGGATTTTTAAAACAGGTTCGCCAAAGTCCGAGAAAATGGTTTATGGTTGACGCAACCAAGCCGATTGAAACGGTTCATGAAGAAATTTGGAAGAAAGTGGCCAAACTAATTTTGAAGAGTTAAGTAAAAGGTCTTTAAGCCCTTTTTGTTTCAGAACCAGTATAGACCTTTTGCAAAATAAGGTTTATTCCCAAAATTTTATTCCCTGAGCCTGTCGAAGGGTAAAATTTTGGCTTAAAATCAAGGTATGTCTTCGACAAGCTCAGACAATAATGAATAATAGTCTTATTTTGCAAAGGGTCTTATGAATGATAAATATCCAATTGAAAAATTCGCGCCCTTATTTCAGGCCGATGAATATTCGGCAGAAGAACGCTTGCTTCTTTCTCCTTTTTTCACCAATCTTGATAAATCGGTTTATGTTCCGCTTATTTTAGCGCCCGAGCTTATCGGGGCCTTGTGTTCCAGAACCAGCCGCACGGCCGAAGACCTTCGTTTGATTTACCTGCGTGAGTTCGTGGATCCTTTTATAAATCCGGTGCGGGAAGAAAAGGATACGAATGCGTTGTGGGAAGAAAAAGTGAGTTACGGCAAAAACCTTAAGGCCTTCATTGAATTTCTCAAAGGCCATTCGGTTTTGGATATTTTTTCCAATCCCAAAGCCCGCGCCTTTTACATAAAGTGGCTTGCCGAATACGGCGATGATTCCATAGCCCAGATGGCGGGCGGCCATTTGATTTTTTGGGGATTGTCGCAATTAGCTATCAAACATTTTGAGGGCCAGCGTATTGCTTTGGCGCCCATTGAAAAATCAACCCGCTATGTTGATTATTCTAAAAAGATTAAAGGGCATTATTTGTATTATACTGACCCGACGTTCGAGGACCTGAACCTTAAAAATGATTATGAAATGGCTATGGACGGGCTTTTTGATACTTATACCGCTCTTTTGCCGCGTTTGATTGAACGGCTGTCCAAAAAATATCCTGAAGAAAAACCGTATGTTTTGAAAGCAAAAGCATTTGATACCCTGCGCGGGCTTTTGCCTGTCTCAACCCTTTCCCAGGTTTCTTTTTTCGGAAACGGCCAGTCGTTTGAACACATGATCAGCCGGTCGCTTCGCCATTCATTGGGGGAAATAAGGTGGGCGGGGGAGAGGGCGCTGGAAGAATTAAATCAGATAACCCCTTCGTTTTTGCGAAGAGTAAAGGATGATGAGAAAAAAGCGATAGTTGGGGCGTATCAGGAATATTTAGCAAATAAAGGTAGGCGGGTAAAAGAATTCGTGCCGCGTTTATTTGAAGATAATTTGGTTTCCCCGATGCCGGATGCGGATGTAAAACTTGTTGAATATGACTCGGAAGGCGAATCTAAAATTATCGCGGGGATTCTGTATTCCAGCCCCAATAATCACCGAAGTTGGGATGAATTATTAAGCAAGGTTTCGGGAGTGAGCAGAGAAGAAAGGCGGGCTATACTCGCGGCTTATTTGGACGGAAGAGCGCAAAGATGGCAGAAAGTCGGACGCGCTTTTGAAAACGCATACGTGAGATTTGAAATAACAATGAATATCGGAGCATGGCGCGATTTGCATCGCCACCGGATGCTTACGCAAATGCGCCAGAATTTTTCCTGTTTTCACGGCTATGATCTTCCCCAAGAAGTCATTGAGGCGGGGTTTGAAGCGGAGTTTCGAAAAGCGATTGAACGCGCCGAGAATGTTTTTTCCAAAATATTTAAGCGCGATGAGGACTTGGCGCAATATGCGGCAACGTTTGCCCACCGCCTCCGTTTTATGCAATGGGAAAATTTGCGGGAGTGTTTCTGGGAAATGGAACTTCGCACCATTCCCGAGGGCCATCCCGATTACCGCCATATTGAGCAGAAAAAATTCAAGCTTGTTGAAAAAATATATCCGCTTATTGCCGAGTATATGCTTGTGAATATGGGAGAATATGATTTTGCCAGAAGGGGGCAGGAAGAAAAAATTCAGAAAAAAATGGAAAAGTTATTGTAGAGGAACGGGCTTTATTTTTGACAAGCTTGATATTATATGATACATAATTTTTAGATTCTTAACATATGCTCATTGCGGTTTTTAAGAAAAAAAGGGGGGTGATGCCGTATGGCTATAGTTGCCATTGATACTCAAAAATGCATTGAAGTTGCGCGGCACATCCGCGAAAATGGCGGAGTTCCGCCTGATAGAGAAGACCCGATGCTGTATTCTTTTCCTGTCGAAATTGTCCATAATGCCTGGTTTGCTATGGTGGGTATCAACCAGCAGACAACTCCTGTGGTTGGGCTAGCTCTTCGCGGTTCGGTAAACGGAGTTAAGCTTCGCGGGTGGGACTATCTTTTACAGAAAGCCATTTTTGCGTCAAATCAAAATTACGGCATGTTCAGCGTTGATTGGTTTTTGAATGTAACGCCGGATTCTCTACGGGCGCTATATCATGACCAAGAAGAAGGCGATACGCTCAATCAGGCGGAAGCGAGGGCAATGCTTTTGAATGACCTCGGCGCTTTTTTGAAAAGAAAAAAATGGGAAAGCATTCACGAAGCATATCTTGAATCAGGAGGATATCTTGTAAGAAGCGACGGCAAGGGCATTATTCAGGTTATTGCGGGAGCAAAAGCTTATCAGGATCCTGTTCAGAAAAAGGCCTATTATTTTTTGGCTATCATGAAAAACGAAGAATTATGGCGGTATAAGGATATTTTGAATCTTGGTCCGCCGGTTAATTATCACGAACAACGGCTGCATCTTCGTTTGGGCACTATAAAAATAATTGATGCTGAGTTTGAAAGAAAAATCCGCAATCGCGAAAATATTACCGACCAGGAAGACATTGAAATCCGTTTTGCGGTCAGGCGCGTGATTGAATTTATATCCCAGCTTCTTGAAGCAACGCCGTCTTCCGAGCATTACCAATTATGGAACCATGCGCGCAATTGTTGTAGTCGTGATAATCCTCATTGCGCCGGTTGCGGGTCCGGATGCAAACTTCCCGAACGTTATCGTGTTTCGGGAGTTGTTCAATGCCTTTTTGCTCCGGTTTGTAAAAGCGCGGGACTTGGACTAAAGAATATACTTATTGAGCCGCGGCTTGATGATACGATTTGGCAGTAAGTAGAATTATATCGGCAGAAAAAAATGCCGATTTTTTTGTGGATAACTTCTTGTCTTTTTTTTGCATCTATGATACTTCTTAAATTGCGGTCTTTGACGATCGCAACATAATAAAAGCTCTAATCTCGGCCAAACCCAAAGCTGCAAAAAGCAGCTCGGCTAAAGGAGAAAAAACCATGCCTTATGTTCCCAGCGAAAAAACAGTTCCGCCGGCAGAGGATAGAAAGATTCTTGACCCGGTTATTGAAGTTTTGGCAAAAGATGCGGCATCAAAGATAACCGACAATTCGTCTTTGATTCCTCTGTACAAAAACATCTTTTGTGAGGTAGCTTGTGAACTTTGGTTTTTATTGGATGGCGAAGCTACTTCCCATATTGGTCCCGCGAGGCATCTTGCTAGAACCATTTATGATGTAGCTAAAAAATATGGCTATTGGGGAGCGCATCAAGGCGAATTAAATTATTCAATTACTCGTTTTATCCAGCGCGTTCCGCAAATTATGGTTGAACAAAAAAAATGGCTTGAAAAAGATGAACTTCGGTATTGGGTTTACGCTTCGACTACTGATGCTTTAATATCTGCCTCTCGGCATACGGAAGATTTGGGAATCGGTGTAAGTGGGGTTTTTGAAGATATTAAAGATGAATATAAGTGGAAAGTGAACCGGCCGTATGAGATTGCGCAGGTTATAAAGAGCGGCGATTGTTATGATGCGCCATATTATATGCGGATCGTTGAAATTGTAGATGAGGATGGAAGGCGTGTAAGTTATTTGGAAATTCCTTTACCACGAAGTGATGAAACGCTTCATAAAGACGTTCTTGATTATGAATTGGTTTTGAGGAAAAAAACCAAATAATTTTTTAGCGATATGCCGCGTAAATTTTACGCGGTTTTTTTGTTGTTTATCCAAAAAAATTTAAGGCATGAACTAAAATTAACACAGTCGGCAACGTTTTTTTGCAAAATTAGTTAAGGTCTGTTACTATGTATTGTAGATATAGAGATTGTGAATTGTGTTATGAAATGCAGTTTTTACTCGTTTCATAATTCATAATTCATAATTCATAATTCGTGAAAAGTGTGGTAATTTGCGGTTCACAACGATACAAAGAGGAAATTAAAAAATTTGCCAACCGGCTTAGGGAATTAGGCGTGCCTATTGTTTTTGAGCCGAATTTTGAGCGGCAACGGAAAAAAATGCTTGCGAAAGCCGAAAAAGAGCGATTGAAAATTAAATCATATAGAGACAGGGTACCCGCAATGGTGCATGAGCATTTTGATAGAATAAGAAAAGCAGATGTTGGATACTTCTATAATAAAAACGGTTATTTAGGAGTTAATTCAACGCTGGAACTCGGATTTGCCCACGGGAAAAATATGGTTATATACGCCCTTGAACCGGAAAGGGAGGTTGCCGAAGGAGGAGAAATCTGCCGTGATATTCTTTATACGGAAATAATTGAAACGCCGGAAGAATTAGTGAAGCGATTAATTTGACTCGCCACAAATACACTAATGACCACTAATTACACAAATACGTATTCGTGACATTCGTGAAATTTTCGTGTATTGGTGTCGATTAATTTTTGACTTTTAAAATATTCAGCGCTACTGATAAAGTAGCTCATTTTTAATTAATGAAGGCAAAGAAGTATGTCTAAAATTTGCGATAACAAAAGCGCGGGCATTATTGTACGGAAAAACGGCAGTATTTTGATGATTGAGCGAAAAAGATATCCTTTTGGTTTTGCTTTGCCCGCGGGACATCAGGACGGGGATACGCCCGAAAAAACCGCGGCTAAAGAATTGTCGGAAGAAACGGGATTGATTGCTGATAAATTGGAAAAAAAGCTGGAAATGTTTTTTAAGAATCCATGCAGGCGTGAAGGGTGAACACATCACGATTGGACGATTTTTGAGGCGAGCCGCTGGCATGGCGTTTTAAGGCCCTCGGACGAAGAAACCAAAAAAGTTTTTTGGGCCGATAACCTGGCGATTTCCGGCCAGACAGCGCGATTTAAAGAATTTATGGGTAAAATCGGCATGGCGGTTGATTCTGAAAAGTTGCCGGAAATGACAAAATTGTTCAGTGAAAATGAGTTATGGAAAGAAAATCCGGGTCTTGAGCCGGTAATGTATTTTTTGTTTAAGGAATTGGGAATTATTTAGGCGTAGAAATTTTAGGGCCCGGCCTTGATTTAAAAAGGCCGGGCCTTGTTTTTTGGGCGATTCCAATTTACGAATATCACACAAATGGCTCTAATATTTATTCGAGTCATTTGAGTTAATTTGGGTATTAGAGTCGCTTTTTTGACTTTTTAATTTGATGATGCTACTTAATTGGTAAGCTCTTTGAAAGGAGGTATCCTGTGTCATACAAAAAGATTTTCCAGTATCTTGACCGTGAGCAAAAAAATAATATTTTTAAATTGCTGAAAAAACATAAGAAAAGTTTGAAAAAGATTTTTATTGTAGTGTTTTATTCCATCGGTTCAATACAGAATAAATATCAGGAGCGGCCCGGAGATAAAGGAAGGAACGGTGATTATGGGAGACGGTGGCGACAGGCCTTAGATAGATTGGTTGAAGCGAGGCAAGAAGAACTCATTAAATCCAGTGTTTTATTGGTTCATATTGACCCTACGAAACTTGATGTGATAGTTGCCAAAAAATCAATGCGAATTCTTCAGCCTCAGCTTAGGTCATTGCAAAAACAATTAAAGCTGGACCAGCTTCACAAGGCATTCAGCCCTATTAAGAAAAAAGAGTTGGAAGTGCTTTTGATGCGTGAAAAAAATATATTGGTTGTCGGCTGGATTCATTTGGCGGAAATGTATGTTTCCGGCGGCTCGGCCCAAGAAGTGATTGTGGCGGAATTGTTCGGAGTTCCCCTGTATTTGAATTCTTCCGAAGATGTGGTGCAAAATTATAAATCCCGCCATGTTCTTGACAGTATTGCCGCAAGTAAAAAAGATGTGGTTAAGAGCCGCAATATATTTTATAACGCGGAAGACACTTTAAATAAGATTATTAAAGATATACCGCGTATCCGCCGGGAAAGAAGCATTCCGGCGCTGGGAAAGCTTTTTGTATACGCGTGGAACAGAAAAATGACGGCTTTGAAATAGTTGCAAAAAACGCTCGTAATTCTGCGGGCTTTTTTTATTGAATGGAGTGTGATATGCTTTAGAGACAAGTGACATGGGACATGCGACAAGGAAAATTAAACCCTTGTCTCCTGTCTCTTGTTTCATGTCGCTAAGATGAAAAGCATTGTATTCTGTTCCAGTCAAAGATTTAAGAAAGAGATGCGCGAATTTATTTTTGATTTGCGGAAATTATCCCAAGAAAAAGGGGCGCATCTTGTAATTTTTGACCCGGAATTTGAAGAGAATCATGACTCGCTTAATTCCCTGCATGAAAAAGACAGGATGCGGAATGAAGAATATAAAAATACCGTTGCCGGAAGAGTTTATGACCATTTGTTCAGAAAAGTCCGGGTGGCGGATGTTTGTTTCATTTTTAACAAAGACGGGTATCTTGGCGCCAACACCAACGGCGAACTTTTTGCCGCGGCCGCTTTGGGAAAAACAATTTATGCTTTGCACGAAAAAACTATGATGGGTCACTATCCGAATGATTTGTATGAGGAGCCGTCATCAAGAAAGCTGATTCATGAAGTTGTGGAAACGCCGGAGGAGTTGTGGAAAAGAATGGTTTAATAGTTTTATGTCTTGATAGTATAATGGCTGTATTAGGTCTTTGAAAAGGAAAAAATATCATGCCGCCGCCGCAATTTTATATTCAATGGATAATAGCCATGGTTGGAGTTTTAATCGGCGGTATTGGCACTGGTTTGATTTTTCAAGGGTATTTAATTTTGGGGTTGGTGGTTGGCGCGATAGGATTGTTGATTTTTAATAAAGCATTAAGGCGTTCATAAAGAACGCTTTTTTTATTGGTTTTTTTATGGTATTTTAATAATGAGGATTAAGTTATATTAGTTGTCATCCTGAGGCCGTAGAGGCCGAAGGATCTCTTATTCGATTATTTTTTAGAGATTCTTCGCTTCGCTCAGAATGACGTCAGAAAAATTGGCAACCTATGCGCCAGTAATCGGCCTAGAAATTCACGCTGAACTAAACACCAAAACCAAGATGTTTTGCGATTCTTTGAATGACCCGGATGAAAAACATCCCAATCTTAACATTTGTCCTGTTTGCATGGGGCATCCCGGAACTCTGCCCGTCATCAATCAGGAAGCGGTAAAAAAAGTAATTCAGGTGGGTTTGGCGCTGGGAGGAGAAATTCCGGAATTTTCGCAATTTGACAGGAAGAATTATTTTTATCCGGATTTGCCCAAGGGGTATCAGATTTCGCAATATAAGTATCCGCTTGTTCAAGGCGGAGTTTTAGAGATTGGCGGCAAGAAGATTCGCATTACCCGAATCCATCTTGAAGAAGATGCCGGGCGGCTTATTCATGAAGGAGGCCCTTCGACAAGCCCAGGGCGACAAGCTTCGCTTGTTGACTTTAATCGCGCGGGGCGGCCTCTTATGGAACTCGTAACCGAGCCGGATTTAAGAAGTGGAGAAGATGTTCGTGTTTTTGGGGAAAAGCTTCAGCAGATTTTGCGGTATGTCGGGGCTTCAAACGCTGACATGGAGAAAGGCGAAATGAGGGTTGAAGTGAATATATCACTTCGACAAATCCCAAATCCCAAATCCCAAATCCCGAATAAATCCGAAATTCAAAATTCAAATGACCCAAACACCTTCGGTACTAAAGTAGAAATTAAGAATATAAACTCATTCAAATACGCGGAGGATGCGGTGAATTATGAAATTAAAAGGCAGACGGAAATTCTTGAAAGCGGAGGGAAAATTGTTCAGGAAACAAGAGGGTGGAATGAACGAAAGGGCGAGTCATTTTCCCAACGTTCTAAAGAAGAATCTCATGATTATCGCTATTTCCCCGAGCCGGATTTGCCCCCCTTGAATATTTCCCGTGAATTAGTTGAGGAATTAAAAGGTTCATTGCGTGAATTGCCGGAAGCAAAAAAATTAAGATTTATTGATGAATATGGTATTGACGCAAAACTGGCGGAAATAATTGTGCGTGAAAAAGCGTTGGCGGATTATTTTGAAAGCGTTGTTTCGGAAGTTAAAGAATGGGAAGCTTCTACTCCAGAAACGATTAAGGTCCAACCTTCCGCGGGAGGTCAGACCCTGAACCTTGCTCGTCTGGCAGCCAATTTTATAACTGGCGATTTTTTGAAACTTTTGCATGAAACTTCGGCATCTGTTTCGGAAACCTTGATTACTCCTGAAAATTTCGGCGAATTTTTAACATACTTGGCCGAAGACAAAATTTCTTCAGCCGGCGCCAAAATAGTTTTTGAAGAAATGTTTAGGACGGGTGCTGACCCTTCGGAAATTATCCGCGATAAAAATATGCTGCAGGTAAAAGATAGTTCGGAACTGGAAGCAATAATTAAAAAAATTATTGAAGCCAACCCCAAACCGGTTGATGACTATAAAAAAGGTGCCCAAAATTCTTTGCAATTTTTGATGGGACAGGTAATGAAAGAAACAAAAGGGCGGGCTAACCCAAAAATGGTTCAGGACCTGATTCAAAAATTTATTGAAGTCAGACTTCCATAGGTTGCCAGGGAAGTCGGACTTTCATAGTTCTACAATAATAAGAAAATTTTATGTCTTTGGAAAAATTAAAAACTTATTATTCCGAGAGCGCGGCTCGAGCCATGATTTCCGATTTTCCGGTTTGCCGGCCCAATCAATCTGTTGAGGAGGCGCGTTCTTATATTTTGGAAGGAGCGAGGCACTTTGAAACCATTAATTATATTTATGTTATAGGAGACGATAAAAAGCTTCTCGGAACCGTTTCGCTCCGCGAACTTTTTCAGGCAGAAAAAGAGCGGAAGATTTCCGGCATCATGAAAACTGGTCCGGTTTTTCTTCATCCTCATTCTGACCAGGAAAAAGCTGTTCTTTTGGCTTTGCATAATAATATCAAAGCTGTGCCGGTGGTTGACCAGAACCATATTTTATTGGGGATAATACCGTCCGACAAAATACTCCAGATTCTGCATTCGGAACATGTGGAGGATCTTTTGAGGGTTGCCGGTATTACAAAATCAATTGAAGAGGTTGCGCATTTGGGCAAGGAATCTTCGTTTAAGCTCTTTGGACGCAGAATCCCCTCGCTTTTAATAGGCCTTTTTGCGGGCATTGTTGCCGCTTGGTGGATAAGCTCGTTTGAGCATATGATTGAGGCCGAGTTTCTTTTTGTCGCGTTTATTCCCGCTGTTGTTTATCTTTCTGACGCGGTAGGAACGCAGACGCAGATATTATTTATAAGAGATATGACTTTTGCCGAACTGTTTCGGACATCGTCTTATATTATCCAGGAATTGAAAGTTGGACTGTTAATATCCATTGCCCTTTCTATGCTTTTTATCGGCGGCGGATTCTTAATGGGCGGTTCCGTGCAATTTGCCGCAATATTAGTCATTACCGTCGTTTTATCGGTGTTTGCGGCCATGGCCGTATCGCTCTTTGTTCCGTGGCTTCTTATTCGTCTGAAACATGACCCGGCCTTGGCTTCCGGCCCTTTTTCTACGGCAGTTTCCGATGTTTTTAGTCTTGTAATTTATTTCACGGTTGCTTCAGTGATTTTGAATTTATTTTCTTAAGACCTTTTGCAAAATAAGGATTATAGCCGAAATTTTTATGGTGAGCCCGTCGAACCATTATTCCCTGAGTATGTCGAAGGGTAATAGTTCAATAAACTCACTATAAAAATTTTGGCTTAAAATCAAGGTATGTCTTCGACAAGCCCCGTTGAAATGTGGTGCGAGAATAGTTTAGTGGCAGAACGACTGCTTCCCAATCCCCGTTAGAAATAGAATGCGAGATTGGTTTAGTGGTAAAACGAGTGCTTCCCAAGCATTAGACAGGAGTTCGATTCTCCTATCTCGCACAATAGTGGACTTTTCGCGCTTCGGCACATCAATCGCCGTTTCTATTTCAGAAAATCTGCGGGTTCTAACATCGTCTAATTGCCCGTATAGAGAAATGGAACTTTTTATTGCTGATTATTAAAATCTTCTGAGAAAGAAATGGTTTTTGAGTGGTCGGGTGAGGTTCTAACCAAAAACCTACTAGCTATTGACTTATTTTTAGTTTTGTAATAGTCTTGATAATAGAAGTTTCAACCTACCCGAACCCCTCAAGCCGAGTGTTCGGCTTCAAAGGTAAATTTCGGCAAAAACAAACAGAGAAGGAGGGACCGAAAGATGTTCGGAGTAATCATCGCGGTTTTGATCGGACTGTTTCAGTACATTTTTGTCACGAAGACGCCGGAGGCAATCTGGCTGACTTCCACGGGCTTTCTGTTTTGGTGGTACATAGTGTGGTCGTCAATCCTTGCCATCATCGTTTTCCTTGTGATGTTGGGTATCACTGGTGCCACGACATTCGCGGCTGGATCCACTGGATACGGTGCTGGTAGCAAGTTGTTGCGGGGTATTGGTGGTTTTGTTGGAGGCGGAGCTCTTTCATTGCTGGTCGGTGTTTTGTTCTTCATTTCCGCTGGCCTAAAAATCGGAGGCATATACTTGCTTTCAACTGCAGTTGTACTTACCGAGCAGGGCTATGTGTGGAATACTACGACTTTGATTTTCGGCACCCTTGCTTTGGTCGTTGGACTCATTATGAGCAAATCTTCAGGTTCTTCATCCTCGTCAAAATCCTAGACTGGCGAGGCAAACGAGTTTGGCTGGTTGAGCGTATCAACCAGCCGTTTTTTATGTAAAATCAGTTCGAGAGAGGTTCTAACATCGTCTATAAAAGTGCACACTAGTGGACCTTTAGCGTTCTTGCCGCGCGAAAAGTATTTAGACTTCAGAAATCTCGGAGGTTCTAACGCCGTCTCGTTGCTTGTATAGGGAAAGAGAAAAATTTTTAATTGTCAAAACCAATTCTTCTGAGAAAGAAATGGTTTTTGAGTGGTCGGGTGAGGTTCTAACTAAAAACCACGAGACCTTGTATTTTTTAAGGGAATGATATAATATTCTCTACAGAATAGAACACAACAGATACACATTAGGAGGTTTAGACGATGGGAAAGATGGCTTTGCTCGCTGTTTTATTGAGTGTTTTCGTTTTGACCGCTTGCGACAATGCGCCGCGTTTACCACAAGGAACGCTTGTGAAAGAAGACAACGCAGAAATCCAGGCGCAGTTTGACCGACTTAGCAAAGATGAAACCGCTACCGTCACAATCGGAGACGAACATGTAATGTTGATGGTTTTAAAAGATTTCATGAGTACGGACAACATCCGTGGTGTTGGTGGCGGTGATCCATGCAAAGCATACCGACTTACTGCGAAGGATGGGACAAAAGAAGTTGGGGTTGTCTGCAAAAGTATGCCGTTCGGCAAGAAGTGGGAACATCGCCCGTGGCGCGAATGGTTTCATTCACTTAGATAATCGTCTAACAGCACAAGCGCCCTTGAGGACACAACCCCAGGGGCATTTTCTTTCAAAATCGAGGTTCTAACGTCGTCTATAAAAGTGCACCAAAATCTGATTTTCGGAAAATTGACCGACTTTTTCGTTGGCGGCGCAAAGCGCCGCCACCGAAATGGTCTGGAAATTTGCAATTCGTCAGATTTTGGTGTGTCTTTACGGTTTGGCTCGAACTCATTTTATCCGAAATTCCTAAAAACTGACTGGAGGCCGCGCTTCGCGCGGAGAATCAGGAATTTTTGATAAAATAGTTTCGAGCCGTACTGTAAAGATACACAATAGTGGACTTTTAGCGCTTCGGCGCATCAATTGCCGTTTCTATTTCAGAAATCTCGCGGGTTCTCCTCCTTCGCTCTACGAGCTTCGGCGGACGCAGTAACACTTGCCTTGCCGTAGCTTCAGCGAAGGCAGGTCGTCTCGCTGCCCGCTTGCCCTGCCGTAGCTTTACGCGACTGCGTGCCACCTTAGCTTTAGCGGTGGAGCAAGGCGGGTATAGAGAAGTAGAACTTTTTATTGCTAAAAACTAAAATTTTCTGAAAAAGAAATGGTTTCTCAATGGTTTTGCAGAGGTTCTAACAAAAAAGCGGCTTGATGTTATCGCGCCGCTATGGATAGTGGAATAGTGGTTTTAAGAATCTTCTTCGTCATACTCGATTTGTTGTTTTAAGATGCTCTCTTGAATATTGTTTGGTTTATCAACAGTCCAGTACTTCCAATGCGGCTTAATCCACCATGAATGAAATTTAATGTTAACCCTGCCTTCAAAAAATATCTCCATCAGATGATCATCCAATACGATTCTTAAGAACGATCTTTCGGGCTCCGGAAGGGCGGGATCATACGGATCAATTCCACGATTTAATATAACCATTTTTCCAACACCATCTTCCGTTGGCTCAATTCTCTCATATGCCAGAGAAAACCCCTTTTGATAATCATTCAAAAGAAAGTGAAACACCTCGCTTGAATCAATAAATAGATGCAGACCCGATTTGTTTTTTTTAAAAGTAAGCGTTCGGCCTTCTAATTTTTTATTGACCTTTACCGTACCGCCCATTGAGCCGACTAATCTAATATACAGCAAATCTACGGGATACTTGTCCAGACACAGCTTTAAATTTTTAAAATCTAACTTTTTTGGCATCCAATATTGTTCCATCCGAAAACCCTCTAATTTTATATTTTGTAAAGTAACTTATCTGATATTACTTTAACGATATTAGACATTTTTGCAAATGAAACAGGTTCTAACGTCGTCTATAAAAGTGCATAAAAAATTAAAACGGCCGTTAAAGCCGTTTTTAAAATTAATTGTCCGGTGCCGAAGAAATTTTCAATTGCGCCATTCTTAATCTTGCGATAAGGCGTACGCGGAAATCCTCCGATTGGAAGGGGTTGTATTTTTTCGTGTCAATCTTGGTCACGATTCTTTCCCGTTCTTCAAGAAACCCCCGTTCGTCGCATTCATGCAGAAGTCCGAAATATCCGTCCCAAGCTTTTTCTTGGGTGATATTTTTGTTTTTAACCAGTTCATCCAGCAGTTTTTCATAATGCAAGATTTGGGCAAGGGCTTCGTTGTTCGTCAGTTTTTTTGCTTCAATTTCGTCAAAATCCATCATATTCCTCCTTGGCAGAATTTGTGCTGATTAAGAGGTAGCATAATTAATTCTTTTAAGCAATCTTGTCAGTGGATTTGATATTTGATTTTATTTATGCAACAAATGGGTTTATTGTTCGTTAAAAATTGCGGAGACACTGTTGAAAATAGTCATATCGGTTTTAGCCGCTATTTTTCTTTTCGCATTCGGTTCAGCGCTTCAGGCAAAGGAATTTTTGCGGGTGAAAGTATTATCTAAAAATACGCGTCCCGGCGATACCGTCATTATCAAACTTGATTCTTCCTACGAAATAAAAGAAGCGCGGGTTTTTACTGAATTTAACAGGCCTGCGCCGTGTTTTAATTTAGACCGGCAATGGTATTGTGTCGCGGGCATACCTTCGGCATATTCAAAAAAATCCATTGAGCTGATGTTTGATGTAAAAACAAAAGAGCCGTATTTCCTGATGATTAAAGAAGAAATTTCTGTCGGAAAAAAATCGTTTCCCAAAATTTCGTGGCCTTCTCCCTGGCCATTGTCCGGTCAGGCGGAAGCGCGTGTTTTTCGGGAAAAAGAAATGTTTAAAATAAAAATAGAAAATTCTTCAACCACATTCGTTCCGTCCGGCGCTTTTGCTTTACCCCTGGCCAAGATTAAAAAAGTTACTTCTCTTTTCGGAGAGCGCAGGGTTCGCCCCAAACCCCATCTTCCCAGAATTCATAATGGTGTTGATTTTAGGGCCAAAGCCGGTACGCCGGTTTACGCCCCCAATGACGGCGTTGTGGAAATTTCCGATGATTTTTATTTTGAAGGCGGATTTATTTTGCTTGACCATGGCGGCGGGATAAAATCGAACTTCATGCATCTTTCTAAATTGTCGGTAAGGACAGGGGATAAAGTTTTGCGGGGACAGATTATTGGATATTCCGGAAAGACAGGGGCGGGGATTAGCGCTCCGCATCTTCATTTTGAAATTTGGGTTCATGATACTCCGGTTGACACGTTTAATTTTATTAAGGATTTTAACAAACTTATTTTCAAAAAATAAGGATTGTTTTTATGAAATATCCGCACATTTAACGTGCGGTTTTTAATTTCACTGTTATTAGTTCTTTTTTAGGTATCTATTTATTTATCTATCGTCAGATAAATAGATACTTTTGGAAAAATGATAAGTAAATACGCGCTTTTTCAAGCGCGCGTATTTTTTTTTAAATTATGGAGATTGAACCTCCATAGATTATTAATCTGACTCGTTGAATTGTTCGTTTTCAGATTCTTGCTGAGATGTTGATTCGGGTCCTTTATTTTTCATAGAAAACGGTTTGAACGGGTCGGTATTTTCCGGAAAAATCTCGCAGGAGCCGTCTTTGTAAATTTCATTCATTATTTTGATGAAGAGCGGTAAAATGTTTTTGCCGCCGGTTTCTTCCTCTCCGAGCGGTAATTTTTTATCAAACCCCATCCAGCCGCCAAAAATGTATGAAGGAGTAAAACCAATGAACCAGTTATCGGTTGCCTGCCCTTTTTCATTGGTGGCGGTTCCGGTTTTTCCCGCGGCCGGGCATTTGAATTCAGGATTTAATCTTTTCCAATTTGCCCGATAAGCAGTTCCGTGCCGGTATTCCACAACGCCGCGAAGGCCGCGAACCATTTGTAGCGCCGTTGATTCATCTAAAATCTTTTCATCTTCTTGCGGTTTATACCGTTCAATTTCTTTATCATTGCGGTCAAAAATTGTTTCAATCATGTAGGGTTCAATTTTTCCTCCAAAATTGGCAATTATGTTTATGGCTTTGGTTAAATCCATGAGAGTTACTTCGGAAGCGCCAATGGCTGTGGTCGGATAATCATAAAGCGCGGTGGAAATTCCCATTTTTTTCGCGAGTTCATTTACTTCTTTGATGTTTAGCAATTTGCATCGCGTTACCAGACAAACTGTGGCTGCATTTCGTGATTCCCAAAGCGCAATTTTTAATTCTGTTTCGCCGCGGTAACGCGGTATATTTTTATACGGGTAATTCTGAATGCATTTTTTGGGTTTATCTTTGCCCATGTTGAGGCAGATGGTTCTTACGTCTTGGGTTTTGCATTTTCCTTCGCCTTCGTCATTGCAGTCAAGTTTGGCGCCGTTTTTAACGGCCGCCGTGTAAACAATCGCTTTGAAAGCGGAACCCGGTTGGCGTTTGGCCTGATAAACCCTGTCAAATTTATCCTGTTCAAAGTCCTCGCTGTTCACCCAGGCCTTTATTTCGCCGGTTGCTACCTGCATGATAACCAAAGCGCCTGTTATTTTTTCCGTTTTTTCTTCGGAAACCGGATGCCGTTTGTGATATTCGGCGATTGCCTCTCCTACCGCCGTTTCAGCGAATTCCTGAAGATATTTGTTGATGGTGAGCTGGATTTTAAGTCCTCCCATCCATACTTCATTTTCATCGTAACGCAGTTTTAATTGTTGTCTGACATATTCCAAAATATGCGAATTGGGAAAGCGATGATTTTCTTGGGGCGGAGCCGGGGGCAGGGGATGTTTGATAAACGCGCTGAACTCTGCGTTGCTGATGATTTTTTCGTCCAGCAACTGTTTTAAAACGCGCGTTCTTAATTTTTCCGCTTTTTCTTTCATTCCTTCGTTGAACGGTGAGCGGCTGGGCGAACGTATGAGCCCTGCCAGCATGGCCGTTTCCGGGATTGTCAGTTCTTTGGCGCTTTTTTGAAAATACCAAAGCGAGGCGGCTTCCACTCCGAAATTGCCATTGCCGAGATACATATGATTAAGCCATAATTCCAAAATCTGTTCTTTGGACAAGTTTTTTTCAATATAATAGGCGATTACGGCCTTGCGTATTTTTTTTCTCCATAAAGATTGGCGCACTAAATTTTGTTCAACATCATTTTCTTGAATAACTGCGATTTGCGCGAGTTGTTGGGGAATGGTTGAAGCGCCCTCGGCCGGACGATGTTCTTTTATGTTTCGCAGGACGGAACGGTAAAGCGAGCAAGGGTCAACGGAAACATGGAATTTTTCAACAACGGAACGCGCAAGTCCACAGAAATTTCCTTCGGGCTCTTCGGCGAAGAATCGTTTGTCTTCGGCGGCAATGAATACCTTTTGTACGGTTTCTCCCATTTCCGAAAGCGGGATTACTATTCTGTTTTCTTTGGCAAATCCCCCTATTTCTTCCCAATTTTCGTCATATACTATGGTTGTGGCCGGGGGCCGGTAATTTAGCAATGATTCCATGTTGGGTTTGGCAAGAAGGTCGGAAAAATAATAAAACAGTAAGATGGCGAGCATTATTTTTAATGTAAATCCCACGCCAAAGATAATCAGCCACTTTTTCAGCCGTTTTTTCATCGGTTTTTGTCGTATTGAATTGTGAAGGTGCTATTCGTTAATGTATAATTTTTCGGCTAAAAGTCAAAGTTTGCAAAATATCTTTAATTCTGCCACTTTTATAATTAGCTTCTTGTAAATTTAAAAATAGCGGAGGAGCATCATGGAAAAAATAATTACCGGTTTTATTGCTGTTTTTTTGCTGTCTTTTGCCAATTCGGTTTTAGCCGAACCACACATACCGAAGCCGGATTCTTTTTCGGCAATTTCCCAGGAGCAATACCAAGAAATGTTGGAACAAATTCAGGCCCTTCAGGAAAAAGTAGAAACGCTGGAAAATTATATTCAGGCCATCGGCCGATTTTCTATTCCCAAAGAAATTGAATTCTGCGGGCAAAAAATGCCGATTGATAAATGGTATGTCCGCGAGGAATTAGATAAGCAATTACTCGCCTTGAGTTATAACCGTAGGCAGGTGGTTACCTGGATGAAAAGATCGGGAAAATTTTTTCCGTACATGGAATCCGAATTAAAAAGGACGAAGCTGCCCGATTGTCTTAAATATTTGATTATTGCTGAATCAAGCTTGTTGGAAGATGCTTCTTCCCGGGCCGGGGCCAAAGGCATTGCGCAATTCATGAAAGAAACCGGACGGCTTTATAATCTTTCCTATTCGGAGTTTGTGGACGAGCGGATGAATTTTGAAAAATCAATTACTGCCGCTTTTTCACACCTTAGAGATTTGCATAATGAATTTGGAGATTGGCCGCTTGCTTTAGCAGGATATAACGCCGGAGCCGGAAAAGTTCGCGAAGTTAAGAGAGTACAAGGAGTAGGGGAATATTGGCGGATGCTCTTTTTGAATAAAAACGGAGTTTCGACCGAAACCAATTCTTATGTCTATAAAATCATTGCGGTGAAATTGATTTTTGAAGACCCGAAGAGTTTTGGGTTTTTGCTTGGAGAAGACGATGTTTTTTTGACGCCGGAAACAAAAGAGATTGTTGTTGCGTTAAGCCGTCCCACTCTGCTTACGGATATCGCGCGCCGTTACCAAACGTCATTTTTTGAAATTAAAAAGCTTAACCCCTGGATCAGGGGGGCTAATCTCGGAAAAGGAACGTGGAGGTTGAAAATACCCGCAAATTAACCACGTTAAAGGCCATAATACGGCCTTTTTTCATAAGCAACACCGAGTGTTGCTTATTTGGCTGGCGGAAAATAATAGGTATAATGGATTTATGAAGAAATATTTTATTGCCAGTTTGGCCTCTTTCGGAATTATCGGCGCTTTTTGGCTGTCTGCCAATTTTAATATTGTCAATATTTCCGGGCTGTGGAATAAAACGCCTTCGCAGGGCCTTGCTCAAAAAGAGGAAAAAACAAATGAACCGGAAAAACCGCGTGAAAAAACAAAAGAAGAATTGGTTGCCGAAGCCCTGGAAAAATCAAATAATATTAAAGGGGTTTATATGACCGCGGCCGTTGCCACCGACAATGGGGCCGCTTCCAAACGTCTTCGCCAATCACTTGTGGATTTGGTTAAGACAACGGAATTAAATGGGATTGTTATTGATATCAAAGAAACTGACGGGGTTTTTCTTCCAGAATCTCTGAAAAAATTTATTGAAGAATTGCATAAAGACGATATTTGGGTGATTGCGCGTTTGGTCGTTTTTAACGACACGGTTGAGGCCAAAGCAAATCCAAAAATAGCATTAAAACGCATCAATGGAAAATTATGGCTAGACCGGCGGGGAAATGGCTGGCTGGATCCGGCAAGTCAAGAGGCCTGGGATTATATTGCCGGAATTTCTAAAAAAGCAATTGATTATGGATTTGATGAGATTCAATACGACTATATAAGATTTCCATCTGACGGCGATACAAAAAATATTGTCTACCCTGTGTATAAATCTAAAACAACTCCTAAATATGTTGTCTTGAAATCATTTTTTGAATATATCAGCAAGGCATTGAAAGAATATAAACCCAGTATAATTCTTTCGGCTGACCTTTTTGGGTACGTGGCCACACAAGCTAATGATTTGGGAGTTGGGCAGAGAATTGAAGACATCGGCAACAGTTTTGATTATATTTCTTTTATGCTTTATCCGAGCCACTATTATTCCGGTTTCCAGGTTCCGGCAGATTCTGTTCGCGGACTCCCCGCCGTTTATTTTCCCTACCGGGGAAAAGTCGTAAAAGATTTGGCTTCCAATCGGCCTTATGAAGTCGTGCATCGTTCATTGCTTTTCGCCATGGATATTTTGTCGGGAAGAGTTGCCACTTCATCTTTGGCTGGCGTTAACGCAAAAAAAATGGCTACTTCAACGTTGATTGTGCGGGAATCCGAAATTAAGCCGTTAAGCAAATCCCGGCTTCGGCCATGGCTTCAGGATTTTGATTTGTCCGCCGACACTTCCAGAGGCATAAAGTACGACGTGGAAAAGGTCAGGGCGCAAATTATGGCCTCCGAAAACGCCGGCGCTTCCGGCTGGCTCTTGTGGAATCCGTCCAATGTTTATACTAAAGAAGCTTTGCAGTTAAAGTAGATTGTCCAGCTCTTGTAAATTAACCTCATTTCGATTATAATCGAAATGAGGTTAATTTTTATCAATAAAAATCGAAACAATATGCTGAAAAAAGAAGCAATTTGGCGGGAAATTTTAATTCAGGCCCGAATGAATAAAAAGGCAATATTTACCCAAAAAGAACTTGCGGCTTATTTTGGCTTTTCTCTAAGCACCGTTTTTAATGCCCTTAAAGTTTTACGGGCGGCGAACATTATATCGGTTAGCGGCAGGAATTTTCGTTTGGAATCATATCAAAAACTGCTTTATCTCTGGGCTTCGTTTAGGACATTTCGTAATGATTTAGCATATAGCGCGCGAATCGCGCTTGATCCAAAAAAGATAGAATCATCAGTTCCTCCCGACAGCGACTTTGGTCTTTATAGCGCGTCTGTTCTTTTATATCATATTGAGCCGGCTGACTACGACCATATATATCTGTATGCTGACGAGGCGCGCATCGCCGAAATTTTTGAACGATTTCCCGGGGCGGATCTTTCCTCCAAAAATCCTAATTTTTTTATTCTTAAAAAAGATCAATGGCTCACGCGGTATGCGGAAATGCCGCTTGAACAGATTTTTGTTGATATTTGGAATGCGCCGGAATGGTATGCAAAAGATTTTTTGAAAAATATAGAGGATAAACTTTTGCCGTAAGGGCAATAGACCTGTTGCTTAATAATTTTTTGGGAAAATTTGATGCAAAAAACCCTTATTTTAAGCCACTAATTTTTTAAAAAAACGGCTAAAATCTTAATAGACGAAATAATAAATATGGAACAATTTTGGCACAATATAATTACTGATAAGTCTTTTGTTTTTTTGCAGAAATTAAGAAAGAAGTTCAAATTTGTTTTAATCGGCGGCTGGGCGGTTTATTTTTATACCCATTCGCTTAAATCAAAGGATATTGATATCATCGTCAATTTTGAAGAACTGGGGCGTCTTCGTGAATCTTTTGACGTGAGAAAAAACGATCGGCTGAAAAAATATGAAATCCAGCAAGCCGGATTTGATATTGATATTTATGTTCCGCATTGGTCGGAACTCGGCCTGCCGCTTGAGGACGTTCTCAATACAGCAACGCTTATTGAGGGTTTTCGGGTTCCGGAAAAAGAGGTACTATTCGCGTTAAAACTATTTGCGTATTCACAAAGAAAATCTTCGCTAAAGGGAAAAAAAGATATGATTGATATCCTAAGTCTTTTATATTCTGGCGGTGCCCGGTTTCCATCCCTTTTTAAAATAATTGAAAAATATAATGCCCGCGGCATCGGCGCGGAGCTTAAGGAGATTTTGACGACAGTTTTTGAAGTAAAAGAGTTAAATCTAAACCGGAAGCATTTTTCGGACTTTAAGAAACCGATTCTCAAAGAATTGCAATCGAGAAATTTTTAAATTTCCCTAATTATGGCCCCCGAAAACGCCGGCGCTTCTGGCTGGCTCTTGTGGAATCCGTCCAATGTTTATACTAAAGAGGCCTTAAGGGGCCGATAAATGTCTTTTAAAGGTCCCTGTTTTATGCTATAATGGGTATATGAAACTGCCGCCATTTCTCCATAAATATTTCTGGGATGTGGATTTTAAAAAATTGGATTCTAAAGCAGACGGTCAATATATTATTGAGCGCATTTTGGAATACGGGGACGAAAAGGCGGTTAATTGGCTGAAAAAAAATATTGAGCGCCGTTTTATCGTGTCAGTTTTAAAAAATTGCCGGTCCCTTTCTCCCCAAAGCGCTAATTTTTGGGCAGTTATTTTTAGGGTTCCGGCGGCTAAAGTTTTATGTTTAAATAAATCGTTTCTAGAAAGACGTTTTAATCACTGGATTTGGTAGTTTGATTTATTTTGAAGACGCCGAAAAACAAAAAATGCCCCGTTTGATTAAAAACGTAAGTTGGCTCGCAGTCAAGAATTTTTTTGCAAGCGAAACAAGGCACATCTGCCTTGAGACTGATTGAACATTTTTTCGTCATTCTGACCCTGAGCGAGACGAAGGGGAAGAATCTTTTAATTAAGCCGCATTTGAGATTCTTCAGTCGTTCTGCTCCTTCAGAATGACGACCGTATGATAATTATTCAACAGTACCGTTTTAGGAAGTTTATTATTTGAAATAAAAGTGTTATCATGAGTATATGCGTCTTGAACATTATCCTGTTGAAAAATTGAAAAAAGAGATTCTGGAAAGTATCGGTCGGCATCTTGACCTTTCGCAGTACCGGGTTTTTTTCTTTGGTTCGCGCGTTGCCGGCAAGGGCACAGACCGTTCGGATATTGATGTTGGTATTGAAGGAAAAGAGCCTGTGCCGTTTATAATTCTTGAGGATATAAAAGAAGATTTTGAGAAAATACCAACGTTATATAAAATTGACATAGTTGATTTTTGCCGTGTTGCGCCTAAATTTCGGGTGGTGGCGCTTCAAAAGGTGGAGTCGCTATGAAATTATGACAAAATTTCAATCTCTCTATGAAGATTTTCGCAGCGCTCTTGAACGTTTTGACGAGATTCTAAAAGAACCCAAGAATGATATAGTGCGGGATTCCGCCATTAAGCGGTTTGAATTGGTTTTTGAGCTTGCCTGGAAAACAACTAAGGCTTATCTTGAAGATTACCATAATGGCACTTGCGTATCGCCACGCGAGTGTTTTCGCGAAGCATTTCGTATCGGCCTAATTGAACATGATGAACACTGGATAGGCATGACTGCCACGAGGAATTATACCGTGCATGCCTATAAACAAGCGCTTGCTGAAAAGATATATGTTGAGTTGCCTCAAACACTTATAATGTTTAAAAAACTCGCCGAAGCCTTCGAAAAAAATAAATCCGCTTAAGGAATGGCCTGTTATTCTTTTTTAACTCAGTTCGATTGTCGCCGAAATGAGTCTTTGTTTTATAGCAAAAAAGCGAAATGAATAAAGCTGTTTAATTAGGCATTAATCGTAAATAATTTTCCGATTTCAAAAGTTTCCAACGTAACTAATAGGGAGTGAAGGTAAGGATAATACCCCATTCTTTTTTTGCCCATTCTTGTAGAGCTTTTAACTCGTGTTCAGTAACGCCCGCCGAATTGCTATAGAATTTTTCCTGCTTATCTTTTAATTGTAAGTCAAGAACAAATTCCATTGTTTCATGGGGCAGCGCTATTAACAGTTCCTCGTCGGTTTTTCCTCGTTTTTTTTCGTATTGCAAGCTTTTTGTAATTTCTTCCATTTTAGGATGAGAAGGGTCTACATCATATTCCCAAATCCCGGCAGGATCCAGTACCGAATGTTTTAACTGGTAACGCATCCCTTGTTCTTTCATAAAAATTTTTTGCCTAAGCAGGGTAAGAATGTCCGCGGAGGAAGGAAGGAACGGAAATTTTGTTTTTTTGTCGCGTTTAGCTTCTTGAATGGTTTCCGGAGGCAGTAGTTTTTTCTTTTCAGCCATAAGAATGGGATGAGTATGGACAAAATGCATCATTTCTATTTTTGCGTCTTCCAGGAGCGGAAGTAGGTCTATGCTCTGGCCCATATCTTCCATCATAACCCCTTCAATATTAAGCCAGCCCTCGGTTTTATTTTTTTTAACGTACGCAAAAAACCTTTCTTGTTTTTCTTCAAATACTGCCGTCCTTAAACGGTCGAGGCCCTGTGCAAACGTTTCATTAAAGAATTCTCTCGCGGGCAATAATTTTTCCAGTTCCGCCAGAGCGCGTTTGGAAGAAAAAATTTCTGCAAAAAAAGCCCCGCCGGCCAAACCGGTTTTCAAAAATTCTCTTCGCGATAATTTTTCTTCCTCGGCCATAATGATTGCGTTAATTATGTTGAAATAGTCGTCATTCTGAGGCCGCAGCCGAAGAATCTCAACAAAATTTGTAAGATTCTTCCCCTTCGCACCGCTCATGGTCAGAATGACGCGCTAGCTATACGGCCCCAGAGCGAGTACTATTTCAACAGACACTAACTAAACAGCGATAGGAAATTAGGTGCAACCTGTTGGCGGCATTCGAGCGCTGACTAAAAGTAAGATAGCGGTATAAATTTAATTTTGGTTTTGCCGATTTTTTCTTCTCCCAGATAATCTTTGGTTAAAATCAGAGCCGTCGGGGGTTTAAATTTTTCTATAAAACTAAATAAACTTTTGCCGACTAATCGCTTAGAAACATATTTAATTTCTATCGGATAAACCGACTGTTCTTTTTCAATGATAAAATCCACCTCGGCCTTGGCTTTGGTGCGCCAGTATTTAATGTGCCCGCCAAAGAAATTTTTAAGCAGGATAAATCCATAGTTTTCCGCGAGATTTCCCGCGTCATTTCTTAGTTCTAAGGCGCGCCAATCCGCTAAAGAATAATTTCTCAATCCCAAATCATTAAAATAAACTTTGGGATTTTTAACCAATTCCGTCCGTTTATTGACAAAAAACGGAAGGACAAAAGAAACAACATAAGTTTTAACCAATATATTTAAATGTTTTTTGAGTTCCGGATAGTTCAGGCCCGAGGCATTAGATAATTCTTGATATTTAACAATGCGGCCAATTTGCCCCGCCAGAAATTTCCCTAATCTTTCAAGTTCCAGGTCGGTCGCCAAACGAAGAAGTTCCTTAATATCTTTTAAAAGATATTTTTCATAGATGCTTTCTAAAATCTTTTTTTTCTCCTCCGGCTTCTCCGATAAAACCGCCGCCGGATAACCGCCGAAAATCATATATTCTTCAAGCAGTCCGGCCAATTTTGCATTTATTTCCCGGCCAAAAACATTACGCAGGTCAAAATCAAAAATGTCGCCGTGGGGCATACTCTCCAAAAGATTATATATTTCTTTGTCGCGCGCTAATAAAAATTCCCTGAAGGAAAAGGGGTTGAGCGGGAATTCAATAAGCCGTCCCACCATATATTTGCCGGTCTGAAAAGTTAGTTCCAGCGACGACGACCCGGAAATAATAAATTTTACCGGCGTAGTGTCGTAGAGATACTTTAATTTCTGGCCTCCTTCCAGGCCGTACTGGAATTCGTCAATAAAAACGACTTCATACTGTTGAACTATTTTTTTGAAATCTTCAATGTTCTGGTTAAACAATTCTAAATCCGCCCTTTTTTCAAAAGTAATAAACCTGATTTTTTGTCCTTCCCGCTTAATCCGGTCAGCTAAATTTTCAATAAAGGTTGTTTTGCCAGCCTGCCTTGGTCCGACAATGGAAATGGCTTCTTTTCTGGCCAAAAATGGCTCTATAACAGCTTCCAATTGCCTCGGTATATAAATAATCCTGCTATTATTCATAATATATATATTTTAGCAGGGTTATAATTTTAGTCAAGTTAGTTATTCACAGGCACAGAACTCTACACGCAAAAGAGAATCGTCCCAGTTTTTTTAAGCGACGCGGCCACCGAGTATTCTTTTGCCAATTTTTAAGAAGAGGAAATTGGTTGCCTTGGTGCCCGGCGCTATATTTGACTTTTTTAGCCACACTATGCTATAATTAAAGTGCTGTAAAAATCCTACAAAAGGGGGTAGCAGCAATGGTCTTTGTCAGAAATTTAGCGTTTTTTGTTGTTCTTATTGCGGTTCTGTCGTTTGTTTTTGTTTTACCCGTGTTTGCCGAGTCAAATTTTCAGCCACAGAACTTGATTGGCGAATGGTGGGCTGATTGGAATTATAGAAATATTGTGAGCGGTAAGTTATTTTTGACTATATTATCCGTTGAAGGAATAAAAGTTTCCGGTAAGTTCGAGCTTACCGGCGCTAAGGCACCAAATGAAGAATTTAAAGATGGCATTCTCGAAGGGAATACGCTTAAGATTACAACTGAATATCAGTATATTGAACTTGTTTTTGAAGGTAAGACGTTGTCTGGTTTTGCCTTGAGCGATCCTTATAAGGCAACGCGTTCAGAAATTAAAAATGGCGTTAAGGTAAAATAAAGATAGAAATTGAAAAGGGCCCCCCTCCCCTTTTTATTTTTCATTCTAAAAATTTTAGTGTTCTGTATTTTTGCTGCGTAGTTTGAATTAAAAATAATTTTAAAAATAAATTGCCCGTCATGCAGTTAAGCCCTCTTTTGTAGAGGACCGTTCTGCATGACGGGCCAGTTCTTGACTAAGCGCCCTCCTTTGAGGTTCTTTTGAACTCGAAAGTGCCGCTGTCGTATTTGTTTTTGTACGTTCCTCTAATGAGGAGCGGATTGACAAGCCAGAACATCATTTCAGTGCTGTTATCGAGGGTACCGATATCGCTGGAAGGAGCGTCAATCAGGATTTTGCCGTTCTCGAATTTTCCGATTGACATGGAGGAGTACGGCGGGGCAGGCGGTTCGGGCGTTTGAAACATCACCACCGTTACGGTATTTGTTTCGGTGTCTGGAGCAAAAGCTGCATGCACCGGCGCATTATCGTGTTTTGGAGCGTCCGAAACCCATTTTCCGGTCCAGATGCCCTGGAAAAGCATGATATTGAATTCTTCCGCGGTCGCCGGTAGAACGGTAAACAGCGAGATGAGTAGTGAAACGGTAAGCGAAAGAGCGGCGTTTTTCTTCAACATTGAATCCCTCTTATTCTTGTTGTTGGTATGTTTAGATTGTTGTGGAAGAACCTCTTATTTTATTATATCAAAATTAAATAAATTTGTCAATAGTATTGACATAATTCGCGCATTTATTGTTGAATTGGTATGATTTTAAGCCATTTTATGAGTATACTAAAAATTTAAAATAAGTCTACCAATTGTAAAATAGATAGAATTTTACAAAAGCATATTGTATAAAGCAACCGGTGGTAAAAGTGGTGGAAAAATCCTTATTAATATTTTGTTTGACAAGTAAGTAAATATAGTGCTATTTTGGTGTAAGCGCTTTAACAATGGTTAAGGATTGGGTATGAAACTTTTAGGCACCGGCCTTGCGCTTCCTTCAACGGAGGTCAAGAATGAAGATATCGCTTTTATACTGCCATCAGATGTTATAGAACGAAAGACAGGTATTCGATCTCGATACATAGTTAGCGACGAAACCGTGAGCCAGATGGCTGCAAAAGCTGTTAGGGAAGCTTGCCAATCAGCCAAGCTTCCCATTGAAGACATTCAGCATATTGTTTGTTCAACTAATTCAGGAGAACAATGGGTGCCGCCTACGGTTGCTCGCGTTGCCAGGCATCTAGGATATTGCGGTCCCGGTTTTGATATCAATGCGGCGTGTGTCGGAAGCATTACGGCTTTGCGTCTCGCGCTTTTTTTGCCAAGTCCGTCTGCTGTTGTAGCTACCGAGCATGTAACGCCTTTTACCGTGCAGCAACCAGGCGATTGGCCTTCTGTTATTTTTGGTGATGGAGCTGGTGCGGCAGTTATTGAAGCAGGAAAGTCGCTAATTGGATGGGTTGGCGGCATGAATCCCGAAGGCCACGACTGGATTCAAGTTCCAAAAGGCGGGTACTGCCAGATGAATGGGCCAAAACTTTTAGAATCTGCGATTCCGCTTATGACCGCCGCACTTACTAATGCCGCTAAGCAGTGTGGTTTACATCCTAAAGAGCTGGATATAATTATACCGCATCAGGCAAATCTTCGGATTATAGAAGCATGCATGCAAAAATGGAACGTTTCATCCGAGCGAGTGATAATAACAGTAGATAAATTCGGGAATACTTCTTCTGCCTCTGTCTTAATGGCGCTTGCCTGGGCGAATCTACATGGAAAGATCAGACGCGGTCAGTGGATTGGCTTAGTTGGATTTGGAGCAGGTCTTATATGGGAAGCATTGGTGACACGATTGGAATAATTTATATAAACAAAACCCAACAAAGGAGGAACCACAATGCAAGCATTGCTTTTGGATAATACTGCGGTGGACGAGGTGATGAAATTTTATAAGACAAATGCAGAAGACGAGGTTCTTTATCCACGAAATCCAGATTGGATAAAAGAACATTTAGGAGATGATTTCTTTTTAACCGGCATTCTGACGGGCGAGGGTGAAGAGTTGATTGCTGTGGCATGGATGGCTAAGTTGAAAAATTTTGTTTACTTTACGGTTGAGAACGAAAAACTTTTTATCAGAAACGACGGCAGTTATGCATACAGCGGCGGATGGTATATTAGGCCTGATTATCGCGGTATGGGAATGTTTAAGCTGCTTGCCGCTACAGTCAATCTATTTTGGTTCACTAAAATAAACAAGAATGAATCTGTTCCTTTGTGGGGGCGGATGGTGGGACAGAAGGATGCGGATGGTAGCCCGCTTTTTTGGAACCGAGTCGGCGAAAGAGTAACAGGGTTACCTTATCATGAACTTTTAGCGCTTCCTTTCGGAACCATGGAGCAAGTAATTTTTGACAGCTGGCCGAAAGATCCCATACCTTTGACATGCATCCCGCAGGACATTCTTCGGCAGACGCTGGGTAAAACTCATGAGTCTTTGACCGGCCCTCTTAATCAATTCATTAGGTGGGGGTGTATAGAAGTTACCGATCGTTTTGTGCCCACGTCTCTTAATCGTTTTCATGTTACTACTAAAAATAGCATTTCTGATCCGGAAAAATTTTTTTATCAAGCGCTTTCCAAAGTTCTTAATTCCATAAGTGCTGCCTAGAAAATTCTATCAGTGAAATGTTCGTATAAAAATAAGGCCAGTCGCAATGTGACTGGCTTTTTCTTGGTAATTTTTCTCAGGGTTTGTACCATTTTCAGATGTTTTGGAAAGGTTTAATAATTTCGGCTGGAGGAAGTATGCGGCTGCCTTTTAGCGAAACATCATATTTTATCTCAATCGGTTTTATGCGTTTTCGCCGTATTGCGTCGCCGAGCGATTCAGTTGGCGATATGCGCACCTCCCGTTCCAAGATTTCTTTGATGGTGCTTGTAATAAACGGGGTTGGTTCGTTGATTGGCCGGATGGTGAGGCATAAAAAGAGCAGAAGAAGATTATTTTCCGTAATTTGTTCTATTTGCAGTTCAAAATCTTCGGTAAAAAATCCCGTAAGTTTTCCAAGCGCCCGTTTTATCGCTTCTTCCCGAAATACAAAGTTTCCGATTTTATATGATTTTTCCGAGTCCCGGGGGCCAATTACGCCGATTGTTCCATCAGAAAATCCGCATGAACATTTAAAGCCGTTTTTTATAATCATACGGTCTCCCGTATTATATCGTATGAGGGGTGCAGGAAGCTGGTGAAGCGCTGTAACGATGGATAAGCCGTTAACCGTCTCGAAAATAAAATCTTGAGTATTAAGATGATAAGCGTTCGGGCTTATAGCTTCTAAGGTGGCGCAAAGAGAAGATCTCATGCCCATAGATGACGGCCCCTCGGTCATGGCGTAGATATAAAGTATTAGCGCTCTTGGATAAACGTGTTTTAAAAGTGAAATGGCGGCGGAGGTGAGCGGTTCGCCTGTAAGATACAGAAACATAATGTGCGATGGTGAATATCCTTGTTGTTCCAGTGTTTTGGCAAAAGATACTGCGGTTGATGGGCGGATACCCAGCCAGTCGACTTCCATTTCGCGCGCGATGTTAGCTGAAAGGATAAAATCGTTAATATCTCCCAAAGATATAATAGAACCGGGTGGAAAAAATTGTCCCTGAAGTCCAGCGCCGATAGACGCCGCAGCATTACTTGCGGGTCGTAGCATGAGGCATGATTTGGGAGATTTATTAGTCAGTTTTTGAATAAAGTTATAATAAGGCGGTATAAAGTGGTGCGATTTAATAGTTATGAGGGGCCGTCCGCCGGTGCCGCTTGAAATATCGGCAAAGTAGTAGTAATTATTTGAGGTAAATATTGTTCGGTCCTGTACCGATATCGAAAGGAGGTCTTCTTTTGTCAAAATAGGAATTTTTTTTAAGTCATTGTCGTTTTGAAAATCTTTTTCAGGAAAAAATTCATTTCTTTTCCATAATTCACGATAAAAGTTTGAATTTTGCCATACATAATTTATGAGTTCAACGAGTTTAGTAGGTTTCATGTTATTTTATTTTAACACAGCCATATCAATAATTGGCCTAAATTTACCCAAATTAGATGGGTGCTCTAGGTGTCCAACTGTTTTTATTTGAAAACTTATTTCACTGCCGATGATAGAACGAAATACATTAGAAAGTTGTTGTTGGGCAGAATTATCAAATGACGGCTGTGGTATGATTCGTATTTCTAGGAAATCCGTAGAAAGTTTAACGATTTGATATTGTAAAATCTTATTGCAAAATTTGTTGAATATTTCGGCAATTTCAAAATGGTGAATTTTTCTAGGTCCGATATTTAAAAAAAGACCAAGCCGTCCATCTATTGTGAATCGTTCTGTTTCAAGGCCGCAGGGGCAGTTATTTTCTAAAATACGCCCGTAATCTCCGGTATCGTAGCGTATGAAAGGCATATTGTAGTTATTTAGGTCAGTTAGGATTATTCTTCCGCCTTTTTCCGGTGGTACTTGACGGCCGTTTTCATCCACTGTTTCCAAAATAAATGATTCGCTATTTAAATGAAAATCTTTATGATATTTACACTCAACGCCCACCGCCCCTAATTCTTCTAGTCCGTATTTATTATATAATTCACATTGAAGCGTTTTTTCAATAAATACTCTTTGAGAGGAATGCAGCATTTCGCCGTATGATAGTGCGTATTTAAATTTAAGCTGGCTTCCAGGCCCCTTTTCCGTTATTAACCTGCTTAACTCTATTAATATAGATGGATAGCTTTGAATTATATCCGCATCATGTTGTCTTATAAGTGTTATGACACCCCCGGGGTTTTTAAGAAAATCCGCAACCGAAATAAAGAGCCGTTGGGGACTGGATGCGGGACTCATACGGATGTTTATTATTTTTGTTTTTCGTATAATATGAGTAAGTGGTATTCCTGTCCAGTATAAAAATCTTAGTGATAGAAAATCTGCATAAGCAGTTTGCGGCGAGAAAGAGGCGGGAATGAATTTGAAAGGTTCCCCTGTTGAGCCGGAAGTATGTTTCCATGGTAGCGTTTTTGATACCTCATTATTTATATAATATTCCTGCGGCTTATTCTTGAATACCCTTTTATTTATAATAGGGAGTTGTTTAAGAATATCAGAATTTGTTATATCCGTTAATTTTAAACCATTAGTATCCCATAAATCATGATATAAAGATATGTTTTTGTAAGCGTAAGCAGTGAGTTTTTGTAATTTTTTCTCCTGCCATTTTTTTATAACCCACTTTGGCATAGCGTGTATGTCTTTCCAAACCTCAAACCGCGCGCGTTCCATATTTTTTTCTAAGATGTTCATAGGATGTTAAAATAAAAAAGTAAAAGTAATTGCGGCGCAATAAGGGTATTTTTGGAGTATTTAACAGCAGTTGACCGGTATGTTTAAAAAATATTTGATAAAAAATATTTTTATCTATTCCCCCATCATGACAGAATTTTCTCTGTTTATTCCGTCGCAATTAAAATTATTTGCCGGAGAATTGAATAGTGCCGTATGGAATTGGGCCGCTGCTGAATCTAGAAAATTTTTTGAAGATAGCGACTGGCAGGAATTGGTATTTATTAAGCTTAGAAACATACTTGTTCATGCCGGCAGAAATGTTCCGTACTGGCGGAGAATTTTTAGGGAAATCGGTTTTAATCCCCAAAAATTTAAAAACTTTGAAGATTTTCAAAAGTTGCCTGTTATTACCAGAAAAAAACTAAAAAAAATTCCTATTGAAGAATTAATCGCAAAAAATATTTCAAAAAAATATTTTATACAAGCAGCTACTTCCGGTTCTACCGCCGAACCGTTAAAATTTTTTCAAGACGGAAAGATAATTTTATTGCGCCGTCTGTTTCTTTTTTACGAATTAAATTATCCTAATTTTCGTGACGGTCCTTTTTTGTTAATTGGCCTTCAGACCATAAGGCATTTAAACGGATTGGGGTATCAAGTAGGCGGACATAAGTTGGAAGACGATAATTGGCGGATAAAGATTTTTTATCCGAACATCCGTTCTTTCCGTCCACGATACATTCTTTCCACCCCATCTTATTTAAAGAGATTTATTTTTTTTTGTCAACGAGATGGTTTTACGGTTGACAGATTGGCCGGGGTTTTTTGTTATGGGGAACATTTTGGAGAAGAAGAGCGGCGAAGTGTTGAAGCATTCCTTGGTTGCCCTGCTTATGCTGTTTACGGTTCACAAGAATGTTCGCTTATTGCCAGTCAATGCGCTAAATATAATTATCATGTAGCCCCCTGGATGAATTATGTTGAAATCATTGATGATAATGATAAACCGGTTTCTAGGGGTGTTTTAGGCAGAATTGTTATTACGTCACTTATGAATGAAACAATGCCTTTTATTCGTTATCAACTGGGGGATTTGGGCCGTTTAAGCAGCGGTAAGTGTTTATGCGGCAATTCGAGTCCAATTATTGAAATTGAGGGCAGGATTGTCGGTAATATAGAATTTTCTGATGGTACGGCCTTTCCATTATATCCCATATTGCAATATTTGGCAGATCATTATTCATCGGAAATTAAACAATTTCAGATTGAACAAATGTCTAAATTTCGGTTAATCTTTAGATACATCCCAATGTATACCGGACAATCTTTAGATTTTGAGCGGGTGATGACAGAATACTTAAATTCCATAGTTAGGAATAGGATGGACATTAAGATGGAGGTCATTGATTATATTTTTCCGAACCAAAATGGAAAAACTCCTATATTTATAAAAAGATAATTTTTTTGGAAATGATTCAGGATAAAAATATAACGCCGGTGATAATTCTAGCCGCGGGCCGAGGCCGGCGGCTGATGCCGTTTACGGCGGACAGGCCGAAGTGTTTGGTGGCGGCTGGAAAGTAGGGTTGGTGGCGATTGGCATAATAAAAGATTTTTGGCTTTTTTGAATTTTGCTTTTGGTTGTGATAGAATAAAGCAATGGATAAGCAAAACGGGTTAATAAGAAAACTAAAAGAGTATTTTGAAAAGCGCGATGACGTGGCGATGGCTTTTTTATTCGGGTCGCGGGCCGAAGATCGGCGGCATTCCGGTTCCGACTGGGATATTGCCGTATATTTTAAACCAGAGGTGGAACGAACCGAATGGGAAGAACATAACCGCGAGTACCCGGAAGAAACCCGTGTCTGGGGCGACTGTGTTGATATTTTAAAAACGGATAAAGTGGATTTGCTAGTGCTTAATCGGGCCCCAGCTACCATTGCCGATTCGGCCATACGCGGCGTCCCGTTAGTGGTAAAAGACCGCGGACTCTGGTTAGAGTTTATGCTTATTATTACCAGCGCTGCTGAAGATTTGAGAGAATTTGCCCGTGATTATTACGAAATTTATATGCGCTCAAAATCTCTTACCTTGCGCGACGCGGAGAGATTAGGCAGAATTATTGAGTTTATTAATAATCAAATGACTCTTTATTCGGTTTTTCGCGAGCTTACTTTTGGAGAATACGAGAAGGATTTGATTAAACGCGGAGCGGCAGAGCGCTGGGTTGAGAATATGGTTAACTCGACAATGGATATTTCTAAAATAGTTCTTTCCTCCAGCAAAAAGCCCATGCCTTACGGCTATGCGGACACGATTCGCGTTGCTCTGCTTTATTTAAACATTAATGATGGGTTTTGGCAAAAATTTTTGGATTGGGTTAAGCTCCGGAACGCTTTGGCTCACGAATATACTGATATTAAGTGGAAGAAAATTGAAGATTTTGCCAAAACCAGCGAACCTTATTTTCAGACCTTAGTTAAATCAGCCCAAACATTTTTGGAAAGAGAAAGAGAAGGCGTTTAGCGTTAAAAATCCTCAATAAATCTCAATAAAATTTTTCATCCCGCCACTCTAGCCAAGGGCGGGATTTATCAAGTTTCATTGATATTTTAATTTCGTCCGCAAGAATTCCCCGCGGCAAGCCGCGGGGATGAATTGCGGAGCACGAAATTAACCCAGCACCAAGTTTTTCGATAATCTTCTGATAACGCAATTGCAAGCCGCAGGCGATTCCGTGAAATAAACAAGTGATTTAAGATAACCGTTTTCGAACTTTGGCGCTGGGTAATGAATATAAAATAAGATACCCCGCGTCGCTTGGCGCGGGGTGACAATAAATTCATTAAGCGAAGGCCGTCGTAAAAGAAGGGCGTAAAACGGCAGAAAGTGGATGATAGAGGGAGTTTGACCAGGAATCAATAGGTATGATACAGTTTATATATGGTTATATTAACGCAAAAAAAACGTTTTAAATCACGCGAGCTTATTATTGATTTTGAAAGGTATCGCGGTCAACACGTGGCGATTTTTAATAATCGCGTAATCGGACGGGGCTCTTCCGCGACGGAGGCAATTAAGGAGGCTTTGCGTTTTTCTCCTCGCCTCGAGCGTTCTCAATTGATACTATTTTTCGTTCCTAAACAGCCGATTTTTATCTACTTTTTTCAAGCATGACAAGTATGAAGGGAATAATTTATCCGTATCGTATACGGCTGCGCTATGATGGCGGCATTGAAACTTTGCCGCTTATTTTATCCAGAATTAAATATGAACGCGGCGAACCTTTGACTGTTCTTTGCCTTTTGGATTCCGGCGCGCAGGTCTCATTGCTTTCTAAAGCTGACGCAGACGAACTTAATATTGTTTTGGCTGATGGAGAAAAAATGGTTGTGGGCGGGGTTGGTGGTGAAGAAATAATTGGCTATCGGCACAATATTACTATTGATATTGGGGGAGTATCGTTTAGCGCGCCTGCTGTTTTCGCGATACGTGACGATGTGCCAAGAGTGCTTGGACGAGATGGCGTCTTTAATAATTTTTTCATTATTTTTGATGAAAAACGGCGCCGCGCCGCGCTCTTAAAATATCAAGCGGCTGCGATTACCGTGATGGAAAAAGAAATTTTTAGTCGATTACCGATTGAGCCGCTATGAGTTTTTTGATTCCCTAAAAGATTTTTCATCCCGCCCCTTATTTAATGGCGGGATTTATCAAATTTTACCGATGTTTTTATGGCCGGTCTATTAAGCAAATGTTAGTATTATTGCACTCGCGGATGGCGTTTCCTATAATAGACCTGTTGCTTATTAAGATTTTAGCCGTTTTTTTAAAAAATTAGTGGCTTAAAATAAGGGTTTTTTGCATCAAATTTTCCCAAAAAATTATTAATGCGGAACAAAGCCATGGTTTCAAAACCGGAAAAATCTAAGCATGATATACGCGTTTTAATCCTTGCCGCGGGCCGAGGCCGGCGGCTGATGCCTTATACGGCGGACAGGCCCAAGTGTTTGGTGGAGGTAGGTGGCCGGCCGATTTTATTTTATCAGCTGCGGGCTCTGGAAAAACACGGCATTAAAAACGTTGTTATAGTTGTCGGTTATCAGGCGGAAAAAATCAAAGATTATGTTCGCGATAATTTTTCCGGTTTAAAAGTTGAGTTTGTTTATAATCCTGATTACTTATCCACTAACGATATTTATTCATTGTATCTGGCGCGTTCTTATTTGAATGACGGCGTTATTATTCTTGATTCCGATGTTTTGTTTCATTCGAAAATGCTTTCCGAATTATCAGAGTATCATTCCGGTCGAAGCGCTATTTGTGTCAGAGTCGGCAGCTGCGGAGACGAAGAAATGAAAGTGGGGGTTAATTCCAAAGGGATGGTCGTTCGCCTTAGTAAGGGCTTGCCGCCTGAAGAAACAGTTGGTGAGTCCATGGGAATATCTTTTTTTTCAGATAAATTTTCAAATTATCTCTCGCGTACCTTGGAAAAGATTATTGATATGGGCGGGATTCTTTTATATAGAGAGGCGGCAATTGAAAGAGTTATTTCTGAACATGCGGAACCATTGCATCTTTTGAATATAAGCCGGTATCCCGCTATTGAAATTGATTTTCCGGAAGACATAGAAAGAGCCGAGAAAGAGATTTTGCCGCAAATAATTGGTGAATTTAAATTGACACAGTATAGATAATTATAGTAATGTGAAGACATATGACAACCAAAATCCTTATTTTAAAAGAAGCAAAGCTTTCGTTGCCCAAGTCGTGGCGTGGTTCTGAAATATTGATGCGGACGGAAGGCGATATGCTGGTCGTAAAAAAAATCCTGAAGTCGCCGGGGCCGATTTTTGATGAGCCGGCAACACGGACCTTGGAATTGCTTGGAAGGCGCGTATCGGCCAAAACCATCCGTGAGGCGGTACGTTGGGCCAGAAAGCGGTAATTTATGCTGGTTGTGCTTGATACAAACGTTGTCGTTTCCGCGATTTTATGGAAAGGGCGCCTTGCTCCTTTATTTGAACTTCTTAACCGGCGCGTCCTCACGCCCTGTTTCAATCCAGAAACCGTTGCTGAACTTTTCCGCGTAGCAGACTATCCGCATATTTTTAAGCAGTCCCGGCGCATGGGCACTGATTTGAAATCTGTTTTTGCCCGAGTCGTTGAGGCGGGTATTGTGGTGGAGGACGTAAAAATTTCCGAAACGGTTCCGGATGATCCATCTGATGAAAAGTTTCTTGCCTGTGCCGTAGTAGCACGGGCAAATTTTATTATATCCGGAGACAGCCATTTGCTCCGCCTCGGAATGTTTCGCGATATTCCTATTCTTTCACCGAGAATGTTTTTGGCAATTTTTAAAAAGGAAATTTAAAAGACAGAGTTTTGTATTAGAGACCTTTTGCAAAATAAGCTTTCGCGTTTTTATTGTCTGAGCTTGTCGAAGACATACTTTAATTTTATAAGATTTTATGCTGAAATTTTACCCTTCGATGAAAATGAATGACCTCTTTTTAAATTTTAAGATCCTGCTGTCGTTTTGGGACATAATCAAGCGGCGGGATTTTATTTTGGGCAAGGCCGTCAAAGATTTTGAGAAGAAACTCGCGTTATATCTTGAAGCGCCTTATGTTTTAGGAGTGGCCAGCTGCACCGACGCACTGATTCTATCCTTAAAGGCGCTTGGCATCGGGCATGGGGACGAAGTAATTGTTCCGGCCGTCAGTTTTTTTTCAACTGCCGGAGCGGTTTCCTGGGTTAACGCCAAACCGGTTTTTGTTGATATTGAAGAAAAAAGTTTTAATATCAACTCGGATTTAATTGAAAAAGTCATTATGCCAAAAACTAAAGCGATAATTGTTGCGCATCTTGCCGGTAGAATGGCAGCTCTGGAAAAAATTTCTGCTCTTACAGGAAAGTATAATTTATATTTAATTGAAGACGCGGCTCAAACTCTCGGCGCTAAATATAAAAATCGCCATATCGGATATTACGCCGATTTGGCTTGTTTAAGTTTTAATCCCCAAAAAATTCTTTCGGCTTACGGCGACGGCGGAGCGATTGTGACCGGACAAACCGCACTGGCGGAAAAAATTTCTATGATGAGAATGTACGGAGCTAACGGCTATAAAGAAGTAAGTTTTCGCCACCCGATTGCCGGTGTTTCCAGCCGATTAAGTTCTTTTCAGGCGGCCGTATTAAATATAAAACTTGACCAATTGAACAAAATTATTGAAAAATGGAGGAAAAATTATTTTTTGTACTCGGAACTTTTGAGGGGCGTTGACAGCATCGTTCTTCCGGAAACCCCTTCCGAGGACTATTACATTAACGGTTATCGTTTTATTATTTTAACAAAAAAAAGAGATGAATTGCTTAAATACCTAAGAGATAATAGGGTAGATGCGCGCAGCCACTATTCGGTTCCGCTTCCTTATCTTGGCGCGTTTGAGTATTTGAATTATAAAAAGGGTGATTTTCCGGTTGCCGAAAAATTTGCCGAAGAATCCCTGGCGCTTCCTTTAAGCCACAGGATATCGGAATCGGAAATGCGCCATATCGCTGATTTAATAAGGAAATTTTTTGAGGTTATCGAATAATTTAGTTATTGCCTGAGCTTGTCGAAGGCATACAAATAAGAATTTATAAAATAAGGTAGTCCCTCGACTCCGCTCGGGGAATATTCAATAGTTTCTTTTGCTGTTTGACGCGTTTTAAATATTTTGTTAATATACGCATATATGGTTAAAATTATTTCGTTGGACAAAATAGAGAATAATTTGACTGGTTTTTTTGGAGGTTTGCAAAGAAATTCTTATGTGGTGGTGAAAAAAAACGGCAAGACGATTGCCGGTATTATTAATGCCGAGGAAATGGAGGATTTTTTAGACGCGCGTGATTTGTCTCTGCAAAAACAAATTAGGCGAAGTTATCGGGAGTTTAAAGGCGGTAAAGCCAAGCCAGCGCGTATTCTTCTTCAAAAAATTACTGCAACAGGAAAATAAATGGCAAAGTATATTGTTTTAACAACTTCGCTTTTTGACCGAGAAGCCGGGAAACTCGCTAAATTCCATAGGAATATCACCGATGTTTTATCCTCGGTGATTTTTGTTTTGGAAAACGACCCTTTCAATAATTCACGGCATTATGATATTCGTAAACTAGAAAGCGTTAAACACGGAGAAGGTCAGTTTCGAATTCGCTTAGGACAATGGCGGATCCGCTATGATGTGGAGGATGATAAGGTTATTCTTTATTCTTTTCGCGACCGTAAAGAAGGGTATTGAAAATAGAGTTTGTTTATACATGGAACAAAAATATTTGTTTGAAGAAAACCCGAATCCCAATGCCAAAATCGCTTTTGTAGTTTGGAACGCTAATGATTTTTATGTTTATAAGGATGTTTACAAGCATCTTCCCGAGGCGGAAATTGTTGTTAGCGATACATTTTATAGCCCTATTTGGCAAAGAGGCGATGAACATATTACAGATTTAATTAATCTTTTGAAACGTCACGGCGTTAATTGGCGGGTTATAAGGCATCTTAATTTGAGCGATGAAAAGGAAAAAGAAATAATTGAAAATTTTTTCGCGAAATATGAAATAATTGTTGCTCTTCGATTATGGACGCCACTAGCAACAGCAATGTTCAATAGCTGGCTTTTTAAGAAAAAAAGCGTATTGATGAATTACGGAGCGGGCAAAGATATTATTACCTTTGCTCCGTGGGTTGCCCACTTTAACATTGTATTGAGCGATGGACCGCGCGAGCATCATTATTTTAATCTTTTAAGCAATTCTTATATTGTTGGCGTGCCGAAGTATGATAATTGGTTTAGTCAGACAATTGATTCAGTTAAAATTGAACAAATAAAAAACCGTTTGGACCCCGCCAAAAAAACATTGTTGTATCTTCCAACTCATAGCGCTTTTTCATCGCTTTATAAATTTAGTGATGCCGTCATATCTTTGGCGGATAAATATAATATTTTAATCAAGTTGCACTATTTAAACTCCATTACTGAAGAAAATATTGTAAAAAAATTCAAAGAGCATAAAAAAATTTTTCTTTTTGATGAAAAGGATGACCTCTTACCATTATTTTGTCTTGCCGATGCTGTTTTAAGCGATTCGTCGTCAGCGTCGCTTGAAGCGATATTGGTGGATAAACCGTTGGTAATTCTTGACACCCAGGAAGATGAGAAAAACATGACCGAGGAAAAAGAGTATAATGGATTATGGTATTCCTCCGGCCAGGTTTACTCTAAAAGCATTGAACAGCAGATTAAAAAGCCGGAAATGGCGGTTGGCGAAGTTGTTAAGAATCCCGAAGAAGTGGGGGTGGCTGTTGCAAGGTCCTTTGGAGCGGAACCCCGGTTTAAGGAGAATAGAAAAAGATTGCGCGATGAGCTTTTTTCTTACAACGACGGAAAATGCGGGGAACGCGCCGCTGGTGTCATTAGAAAATATCTTCATGGTGAAATAAAACCGGAGCCGCCGATGCTCGGCATGGCCATCCGCAGTTATTTTTCTTCTCAGGCCAAAGAATATCAATTGAAATTGCGTAAGAAAGAGAAAGAGATAGAGTGGTTGAAAGAAATAGCGGCAGGGCGTAAAAAGATTTAGAAACAAAATTTATATGATTTCGCGCCACAAACATTATATAAAAACAGCGCTGGTTACAGGCGGGGTTGAGGGTATCGGTCGGGCTGTTGTTTTGCGTCTGGTAGACGACGGTTTTCGGATTGCCATAAATTATAAAGATGCAAAAACAAAAAATTATGCCGAATTACTGGCTGAAAATTTAAGAAAGAAAAACGCCGATTTTATGATTATCAAAGCGGATATATCTCAAGAAAAACAGGTAAGAGAAATGATGCGAATAATCAAGAATAGGTTCGGCGGTTTGGATGTTGTTGTAAATAACGCTGGAATAAATCAAACCGAAATTTTTGCCAAGCTTGATTTAAGGCGCTTTAATGATGTTTTGCAAACAAATTTGTTCGGTTCCGTTTTGGTTACGAAACATGCTTTGCCGCTTTTGAAAAAATCAAATGACCCGCGAATAATTTTTATTTCTTCGGTTAATTCTTTTATCGGCTCTCCTCATAGGGCCGCTTATATCGTTTCTAAAAGCGGAATTTTGGGCTTGTCCCGGGCTTTGGCCGCGGAGCTTGCCCCGAAAATTTTGGTAAATACGGTGGTGCCGGGATATATTGATACCAAGATGTTTCATAAATTCAGTAGGGGTCCTGTCGGCGAAAAAATAAAAAAAATTCCACTGGGAAGAATAGGAAGGCCGGAAGAAGTGGCGTCGGTTGTATCTTTTCTTTGCTTTCAAGATGCCTCTTATATTACCGGGCAATGCATCCACGTAAACGGAGGACTTTATTTTTCATGATTTCTAAAAATAAAATAAAAAAAATTAGGGTTGTGGCAATTTTATTGGCGGGAGGAAGGGGTGAAAGAATGGGAGGCGTTTTTAAACAGTTTTTAAAAATTAGCGGGAAGCCGGTCTTTTTTTATTCTTTGGAGAAATTGATTGACAATGAATTTATTAACGAAATTATTGTCGTTGTTCCCGAACAAAAAGTAAATTATACTAAACGTCTTATTGAAAAAAAATTAAATAATGCAAAAGTTAGGGTTATTCCGTGTGAAAAAACGCGAAAATTATCGTCTTCGCGCGTAATTTTTGATTTTAAAAAAAGAGAATGTCCGCCGGATTATGTCATTTTTCACGATGCCGCCCGCCCGGCAATTTCTGAACGCATAGTCAATAGTGTTATTTGCGAAGCCGTTCGTTGCGGCGGGGCGGTTGTTGCCGGAAAAGCGGCCGACCTTATTTTTGAAGCCGGAAGCGGGTATATACATCGCGCCATACCCAAAGAAATGGCGTATTGTGGTTTTACTCCGCAATGTTTTCGGTTCAAAGACCTATATGAGGCGCATAAAAAATCTGCCGATAAAAAAATTTTTGATTCGGCGGATAATATTGAACTTTTATTGCGTTTTTCCAAAAAATGCCGTATTAAACTAATTGAGTATTCGCGGCCCATTCATAAAATTACTTTTTCGTACGATATCGCGATGATTAAGCAGTTTTTAAAAAAATGACGCTCTATGGAAATTGGTTTGAATAAAAAATATCAAGATAATCCCAATCCAAACGCAAAAATCGGGTTTGTTATTATGTACCCTTTTCAGTTTAACGTGTTTAAGAATGTATACGAGCGCCTTAAAGATGAAGCGGAGTTTATTATTGATGGCGGCCGATTTTTTCCTAATCCGCCGCCTCCGGAAATTATTGAAAACTGCATTAGAACTTTACAAGAACAAGGCGTTTATTTCAGGGTTCTTTATTATGAAGATTATCGGCGCCAAAAATACCTTGTGGATTTTTTTTCAAATTATAAGGCGTTAGTAGGGTTATGGAGAAGCGGCTGTCTGGTTATTCCCCAGACCGATAAGGCGCGCAAGGTTCATATGAATTATGGCGCGGGAAAGGAACTTACTATGTTTTGGTCGCGACACCGGGATTGGGATTTGTATCTTTGCTTGGGGCCGCGCGTATATGAGATTATTAAACTTTTTACCTGGGCGGAAATTGTCGGCTACCCGAAATTTGACGATTGGTTTAATGATACCGTGGACGAAAACGCGGTTTCAGAAATTAAAAAAAAATTGGACCCTTCAAAAAAAACGGTTCTTTACCTTCCGACTCACGGAGACCTTTCTTCAATAGACGCGCTTGCCGGCGAGCTTAGAAAAAATACATCACTTTATAATATTTTGGTGAAGCCCCATTATTACACTCCATTGGAAGAACCTGACCGCATAAAGAAATTGCAACATAATGGTATTATCCTTTTTCAGGATGAAAGTGATACCTTGCCGTTTTTTAAGGTTGCGGATGCCGTTGTGAGCGACAATTCCAGCGCTATTTTTGACGCCATTTTGGCCGATAAGCCGGTTGTGGTTACCGATTTTTTGTCGGAAGAGTATTTAAATGATGAGCATAAAAAACTGAAATCTTTTCGTTTCCGCCTGCCTGAGGGCGCCCTGACTTATTCGCAAAGTATTGAACAGAGAATAAAGCGCGACGGTTCGGTGGTTGCCCTAAAAAAAGCGGCAGAATTTAAAAATGCGGTGGAACAGGCATTGGCCGACGGCCAACAGTTTCAAGAAGCAAGAAAAAAGTTGCGGGAAGAAATTTTTGCTTTCAATGACGGAAAATGTGGGGAGCGCGCGGCTTGCGCGATTCAGAAACTTATTTCTTTGGAACGCCTTCCGGAAAAACCGATTTTGTATCATGTGTTTGAAGCGGAGTATCAGGTGTTTAGAGAATATTCAAACGCGCTTAGCAAAACCGGTCCGTCAGGCAGAAGCATAATGGATTATTATAGCTCAAGAGCGGTTTTTCGAATAAAGTCCCTGCCGTTTTTTAAGCGCGTGGCAACTGTCATAAAAGAGTTTTTTTAACTGTTTGTCTGCGAAAACAAGCGATAGTGAAGTTTGAACAGCAACAAACAGTTAACCCCTCACCAATCTTGTGGTTGCCTTGGGCCGGAATTCAAAAAGCCGAGAACACTTTTCCGGTGTTCGAGGCGAATGCTGTGAGATTATTCCTTGTTTATTCTTACAGTTTTTTTGAGATTGGTGAGGGGTTAATTTCATCTGTTTTTTATTATCATATATTTTCCGAGCCACAGGCAGGCATTTATGTTTATTTCAAGAAAAATAAAAAATAATGCCTGCGAAATTGTTTTTTGAAAAATTTCATCGTTCAGGGCTTTTATAATATGTGATGTTCCGGCAAGAGCGCGCCAGAGAGAAGTTTTGAATGAAGTATTGAACACCGGGCATGTCGGATGAATTTTTGAAATAAGAAAGCAATCATATCCAACGCGAAGCCAGTATCTGACAAATTTTCTAAAATTAAAGTCGGCCTCGTGCGGAATGAATACGGGACGATAGAGAAGGGGCGCGCCGAGCTTGTGGAGTCGGATTTTAAGTTCCCAATCGTTGAATGTTCTTAAATTATGGTTGAACCCGCCGCAATCCAAAAGCGCCTGTTTTCGGTAACATACGTTTGCCGTATCGCCGCAATTGTTGAAAGGGCTCATTGTAGCGGACTTGCATTCGGCTTTCATATAAGGAAGCCGCCGCCAGAACATAAATGTGTCATAACGGCTTGGTTCGGCTCCGTTATCGCGATGCGGTTTTTTCCATCCGCCGACGGCGATGCATTCCTTATTAGTTTCAAACGCGCTGAGGAATTGGTATAGCCATTCCGGAGGAGCGATGCAGTCGTCATCGGTTATAGCTATGAATTCTCCACCCGAGGAGAGTATTCCCGCGTTTCTGGCAAACGAAGAGCCGAGATTTTTTTCAAGCGTTATCAGGGTAATGAGGGTTGACGCGTTTTGCTCGATGAAGTTTTTAACTTTTTCTTCGGTTTTGTCGGATGAACCGTCGTTGACAACGATAATTTCAAAAAAATCTTTCGGCAGGTTCTGGCTGACAAGCGCTGTAAGCGCGCGAGTTATGAGATGGTCGCGGTTGTATGTTGCCACTACTACGCTGATTTTTGGCGCGTTATTTTGGCGGCGCGATTCACGGCGAAAAACCTCTTTGATTAAAGAGCGGTCAACTTCGGCAAAATAGTTATAGGAATCGGTAGAAGTTTTCATAATCTTCTTTGAGCGTTTTTTGAAACGGGGCGAAGTTCATGCCCAGACCCTTTATTTTTTTATTAGAGCAAAAAAAGTTTTCGTTGGCGAAGGGAAATTCGTCTTCGTTGAATTTTTCGCCGTCGGTGCCCGGGTTATATTTTATTTTTGGTTCTTTACCCGCGATTTTGGCCATTTCCTCAACAAGCCCTTTTAAGGTTATTATATCGTCACCGGCGATATTAAAAGCTCCTTCGGTTTTATTTTCCGCAATCCCCGCAATGGCTTCGGCAACTTCTTCGGCAAAAACGAATTGTGTCAATGCTTGTCCGTTTCCCGGAAGAATTATCGGCAAACCGTTTTTTATCTTTGCGTAGATAAAACTTTCCCGCGCAAGATAATTTTTGGGGCCGAGGATATAGACCGGGCGCGCCGTTGCGAATTTGACATCGCTATTTATAAGTGCTTCTTCGCATTCAACTTTCCCTTTGTTGTATTTTCCCCAAAGCGGCCATTCTCCCAGAGGAGATTCTTCCGTAAGCGGAAAAATTTCCGTTTTTTTGTAAGCGGCGGCTGTTCCCATGTGTATGAAAAAATCAAATGAGAGTTCGCTCAAAGCCCTTTCGGTCTGATATCCCTTGTAGGCGCACATGTCTATGATTGTTTGGAAATGCCCGAGATTCGGGAAACCGCTGTTTCTGTCTCCTTGAATGAAACGTATTTCTTTAGGATACTTTTTTTGCGTTCGTCCGCGGTTGAATACTGCTATGTTATGTCCGCGGTTCAGTAAATTTCGTATGATATGCGGCCCTATAAAATTTGAGCCGCCGATGATAAGTATGTTTTGCATGCGATTGTTTTAAATTAAAGATTGCGTTAGTACGCTTTGCGTGTTCGCAAAAAATTATTCGCCCATACCACGGGGTATGGGCGATTTTCTCCGGCTATTTCTTTTTCCGGAGAATCATTTGGTTCGGCAGATTTGTCGTGCGAAGTTCTCCGTTAAGAACATATTCGCCGTTCATGCGCATAAGCCACAAAGTGGCTCTTGATCCGCTCCCGGTCTTGAAGTTTACTGATATTCTTCCTTCGGAGTGTCCCACATAAACCGTTGTTCGTCCTTGAAAACGTGTTCCGGGAATGCCGTAATAAGCCGTTAGGATTGAAGATGTTCTTTGCGGCGGGATAATAAGCATCCGTTCCGCTTCCGGATGTGTTGACCCTGGAATGTTGACCGTACCTTCCCATTCTCCGACAAGATAGGTAAGCGGGTCTCCCTCAAATTTGTCGATATAATTATAATAATGCTGGACAGAACCGCAAGCGCTGATAATGGCTGTAATTGCCGTAAAACACACGAATACGAGAACAAATCGGAGTGATTTATCCATTTGTTTATCTCCTTTTTTCGGACTTTTTACCTCTTAATTTATTGTATCATTTTTAAAGCAGTATGTCAAATTTTATTTCTTCTCTTTTGGAAACGGGGTTTCCAAGTTACCGAGTTACCACTTGGAAACCCCGTTTCCATATGATAACATATTTATTATGAAAAACAAGGATATTGAATTTTTGCGCACCGAAAGATTGCAGAATTATTGGGAAAATTACGCGCGCTCTTTTGAACCGCCTTTTTCCCGGTGGGGTTTTTTAATCGAGTTTTTGGTGAGAATTTTTCGGAACACGGCCATTGCTTTGGAGGGATTATGCGGCCGGAATATTTATGTCAAAAAAGCCGATTCTGATTTTGACCGCATCCCCCCGCGGTTTCATTCTTTGGTTAATCTTCTTGGTCAGGAGGGCATATTGAAACAGGTTTTGTTCCCCAAGCCAATATCTGACTGGCCGCGCATTCCGGCTTTGAACTTAAAATTCGGCAATGGCGCAAGCGCTTCCGGATACGCGTTGGATTGGGATATGGCCGCAACCAAAGCCGTGGCTGAACTTTTGGAATGGAGCGCGTTTGGCGGGCATGAGAAAAAAAATTTTATTTTCGGAACATGGAACGATTTAAAATCAAAAGGGGCGGTTGACCCGAAGCGTTTTATTGCTTTTTCCGAAAAACAGCTCGTCGAACCGGAATATGCCGGGCATCGTATAAATGATGGTTCTAAATTTAGCTGGACTAGATGTTTTTCTCTTTTTGACGGAAAAGAATATTGGGCGCCGGCGCAATTGGTTTTTTTTGGCAGTGAGATTTTTTCGGGAGAGCCGAAGATTCGTCAAACAACCACCAACGGCGGAGCGGCCGGAACTTCAATAACCATAGCGTTGGTTCACGGATTATTAGAGGCGATTGAGCGCGATGCTTTGATGATACATTGGCTGAACAAGATTACTCCGCCTCGTGTTGACCTGGAAAGTTTGGCAGAGTTTAACAATGAAAATATAAATAAAATTCTCGGCGAATATAAAAAATATGATATTGATTTTACGCTTTTGGACATAACTACTGATTTGGAAGTGCCTGTTTTTCTGACTGTTATCCGCGACCAGATACCAGGCAGGCCGGCTGTTTTTCTCGGGGCCGGAGCAGACCTTGACGCTGAATCGGCGATTATCCATTCTTTGTTGGAAGGTCTTCGCGCCGGATATTGGAGGGATGTTTCGGAAGAGCAAATTGCGGAAGTCAATAAAAAAGCGCCGTTAATTGAAAATCTTGAAGAAAGAAGGGCTTATTGGTGCGATAAGTCGCGAATGCCAGAAGCTGATTTTCTTTTAAACGGCCCGATGAAAAAAATAAAGAGAAACGAATTTTGCGGCGCGGACAATCAAAAAAAACTGGAGCGGCTTAAGCAGATTCTAAGGGCGCGGGGAATGGAGGCCTACGGCGTTGATTGCACCACTAAAGCGGCCGAAGGCGCCGGCCTTAAAATTATAATGACATTGGTTCCGGAGCTTTATTATCTTTACCTTAACGAGCGTTTTAAGTATCTGGGAAGCAAACGATTATATGAAGCGCCGGTAAAAATGGGTGTTTTTAAACAGCCCAAAAAAGAAGAGGAGATGAATTCAATTCCTCATCCCATGCTTTAATTGATTTATTATTATGATCCGCCATCTTAACTTAAGCGAAAAAACCGAAGAACGACTACAACAGGAAATCAAGTGGCTGCTTGATGAAAAATATGACGGGCATCGTACTTCGGAAGCAGAACAGGATATCGAACGGCTCAAGAAGGGTGAGCCGGTGGATTACGTTATCGGGCGTATGGATTTTTGCGGCTGCACTATTGATTTGTCTTTGCGTCCGTTGATTCCCCGGACCTCCACCGAATATTGGGCAGAGAAGACCATTGAATCAATAAAAAAAAGGGGATTAACAAGTCCCCGTTGCCTTGATATGTTTGCCGGCTCCGGCTGTGTCGGCATAGCGATTTTGAAACATATCCCCGGAGCGACGGTTGATTTTGTGGACATCGATCCGGACGCATTGAAGCAGATCGAGATCAATCTGAAGCTGAACGATATATCGCCGAATCGTGCGCGGATCATTCATTCCGATGTTTTTCAAAATGTGACCGGCATGTACGATATTATTGCGTCTAATCCGCCATATTTTCCTCTTGGAGTTACGGGATTAATCGCAAAATTCAGTTTGGCATACGAATCGCATCATTTTTATTTTGCCGGCGAAGACGGTCTTTCCTGCATCCGGCCGTTTTTACAGTCGGCTAGAAAGCACGTGAAGGAGGATGGAGAAATATGGCTTGATTATGCTTCGGGGCAGAAGTCCGACGTTGAGCGATTGCTTAGAGAATATGGCTATGCAAATTTTATTTTTTCTGATGAGGGGATGAAACAGAGGCAGGTCGTCATAATGTCTGACGCCGCATTTCAAGCAGCTGATCCATTTTTTGATTTTTTTGATGCTGATCGGCCGGTCGTTGATCCGCTTTTGCCGGAATGGAAAGAGGTGTCTTATAAGGATTATCCCAGGTCTACTTGTATAACCCTGCCTAAACCGGAATTGCCGCAAGATGTTTTACTGGAAACTGTTTTGGAGAAAAGGAAGAGTGAACGCGATTTTTCTGACAATCCTTTGCCGGAAAAAACAATAAGCTCGCTGCTTTATTGGAGCGTTGGTCTAATTAACAAAAATAAGAACATGGTCGAGTTTCAGTTAAGGCGGCCGTATCCTTCGGGCGGGGCAAGATATCAAGTGGAGATTTACGCGGTTCTTTTCAACGGAAGCGGATTGGAAAACGGTGTTTATCATTATAATACCAAAGAGCACGCGTTGGAATTGATTCAGCGGGCATCTTTTGAAAATATTCGTCAGGCCTTGCATTATGATTTTGCCAAAAAAGCGGCGGCATTGATACTTTTGTCTTTTGTTGGGGGCAGAACTTTGAAAAAATACGGGAACCTCGGCTATAAGCTTGGCCTGCTTGAGGGCGGGCACATAGGTCAAAATATTTATCTCGTAGGAACGGCTTTGGGTTTGGGGGTGTTGGCTTTGGGCGGAATGGATTATGAAGTTGTTCAAAAAGAGCTTGATTTGGGAGAGGATGAAACCGTGTTTTATCAACTGGCCATCGGATGGCCCAAATAGCATTTGAAATGTTGTGGATAAGCAAAACTTGCCCTTTGTTAAGCCAGATGGTATTTTGAGACTGTAGAAAAACTCTTATAAGGAGCCAAAAAGTTATTTCCTGAGCCTGTCGAAGGATAACTTTTTGGCTTCTATATTCAAGGTATGGCTTCGATAAGCTCAGCCAATAACTGTTTTTCTACAGTCTCATTTTACAGATATGGTAAACAAAAAAGTCACAATTGAAGATTTGGCGGTAATGGTTCAAAAGGGTTTTAAGGATACGGCCCGAAAAGAAGAGATGGATAAAAGATTTGACGAGGTGGATAAAAGATTTTTGGGCATAAACCAAGAATTAGTTGATCTTAAATCGGATGTTTCTTATCTTAAATCGCGGGTTGAAGAAATAGGCCGCGTGCTTGAACGTCATGATGAGCTTTTGGAAGAACACTCCGAAGAATTAAAAATTATCCATAAAATATTGGATGATTTAACCGACCCCAAAAATAAAAAACATATTGTAACTTATCAGGAGTTTTTGGCGCTGGAATCGCGGGTAATAGATTTAGAGAAAAAAGTTGGAGTACAAAAAATATAAACGTTGCCACGGCAACGTTTGAATTTCCGTCGCTCGCCCATCGCGAAAGTGAACTTTCGTGCGGGCTCGTTAGGAAATATAAGAAATGCCACGGTATAAAAATAAATTATATTAGCATTAGTAGATTCGCATCTATCTTCATGAAAAAACTTCTAAATTCCGTTAAATTTATTTCTAAAGCGTTGTTGCTGATAATTCTTCTATTGGTCGGCTGGGCTTTTATTAATGTTGCCAACTTTATTAAAGGAAAAAAATCCGTGGAAAATAAATCCGGAGCGGGAGATCTTTTTGGGGCTGATAAGGCAAGCGCGGATATCCCATATATTTACGATTGTAATTGTCCGCATGTCGCGTATTTTGACGGCAAAGAATTTAAAATTGAGAATGATTTTCTTCCGGCAGAATTTAAAGCAATTGAACCCGGCTTCGCCGGTTATCTTTATGAACAAACCGTCCTGTCTCCTGATATGCTTAAGTTTTCTTCCATACCCCAAAAATATAACGGAGAATTGTTCCTGCGCCTTCAGGAAATTGAGCTTGAGGAATCATTTATCCGGTGGATAAAACTTTTAAGAGTTGTTCATTCCGAAAAAGAAGAAATACTCATAGACGCCGTTAAAAAAGTTCCTTATCTGGTGTCAATAAATGAGGTTAAGGAAAAAATTCTGCTTCCGTCGGAGGTGATGCTGAATGAAAAAAGCTCTTTAGCCGGAATTTATCTTGCTAAGCAATTTTTATGGAATGATATTCCGGAAAGTAAAAATGACCTTTTTCAAAAAGGCGATTCCATTGATTTCACTTTTAAAAATCTTCAAAAAGATAAAGACGTTTTATTGGTGGTGCGTTCCGTGTACCGCGATTGGATGGCCGGCGAGGAAGTAAAAAATAAGTATTCCTTTTCGGATTTTACCCGTTTTCCGGTTTTGGCGAAAGTAGCGGCTTTGGCGGGACTTTATTTTCTTTCCGAACATTTGCCAACGGCAGGCGGTCTTGCGCTTTTGCCGTTTGTGGCCGGGGCAGGAAGCCAGTGCAAATCAATTGCTTTTTCCTATCGCAATAAAGAAGGCGGATTCAATCCTCTTGTAATCCAAAAACCAAGAAGTTTTAGGCAAAGTACCGAGGTTATTTCCATACCCAAAGAAGCGGTTGGAGAAGATGACTCTATGGTTATTCGCGCGGATTTTACCAAACGGCATCGTTTGAGTTTTGTCGGGACTCTGCAGGGATTAGAGATGAATGCCGCCGGAGCAGAAGAACTTTCCGTAAAAAATGCCCGGCATTCACGGCTTGGAGATGTAACATTGAAGATTTCCGGTAAAGAAAAAAAAGTAACTCATTTGATTCCCGGGGATACGGTGGATGTAAGTTTTGAAGAACCGAGCCGCCTTCTTTTACAAGGACAGAAAGAAACGTATCTTTTTCAATCAGCCGGGTTTTATTCAGCACTTAGGCCGGAATACAAAAAAGCGGCCGGCAATTGGACGGAAAAACTTTCCTGCGAAGCTAAAGAGCATTATAAAAAACTTGTTGAAATTAACTCATATAGTTAAGAGGGCGTTAAATAACTGCCAAAAAGTTACTTCCTGAGCTTGTCGAAGGATAATGGTTCGATTAACTCACCATAAACTTTTGGGCTTTAAATAAGGTAACCCCTCGACTCCGCTCGGGGAATAAAATAATTATTCAAAGGTCTTGTTAATGATAAGAATGAGCGAAAACAAAAATAAAAAAGTTAAAATTGTTTTAGCGGTTATTGCCGGTCTGGCGGTTATGGTTTTAGTTGCGTTTTTTTGGGGGAAGCAATGGTTTGCTTCCTCATATTTTAATCAAGGGCAGACTGCTTTTTTAAAAGGGGATTATGATGCGGCGGGGCAGTTGTTTGAAAAGTCCTTGAAGTTTAACGCAAAAAATCCGGAGCCGCATTTTTATTTGGGAAAAATCGCTTTAGGTAAGACTGTTTCCAGCGGCCCCCTTTTGTATCCCAATGCCGATTACGAGTCCGCGGTCGAGCATTTTGAACAATCGTTTTCTTTTGGTCTTGTTCAAAAAAACAAAGACGCTTATCTTGTATCACTTAATGATGCCGGTTTTTCTTATTACATGCTGAAACAGTATGAAAAATCCATACCGCTTTTTCTAAAATACATTGAATTGAATCCAACCGGAGCTTTTACGGCGCGATATTTCGTGGCAACGGATTATCTCAATCGTTCCAACAAACCAGAGGAAGCTTTGGATATTTTACTTCCGGCAGTTGATGCCGTTTCCGTCAATTCTCCGATTAACAGGCGGAATCTGTTTCGCGTATATTCGCTTCTTGGCCGGTTATATAGTTATTTCGCGGATGCCGTTAATACGGAAAAGTATGCGCGTCTGTCCATTGAAAGCGGCGTAGCCGGCAATAGAGAGCCGGAAATTCAAGTTGCTCACGTGCTCCTGTCTATTGTTTACGGCAGTAGGGGTGATTTTTCTTCGGCCATGGCGGAAATTAAAACGGCCAATGAATTGGCGGGTTCTGGCAGTGCGTACAATTGTTCTTTGGTCACAGCGTATTTTGCCGGTAAGAATTATTTTGACGCGGTTGAGGCGGCTAAAGCCGTTAAGCCGTCCAATTCTTATGGCTATTCCACCTGTTTGCAGATTTTAGGCGAATCTTATCTGGCAGAGGGCAATAAAATTGAGGCAAAAAAATATATGGAAGATTATCTGACCATGACCGATAAATTTAAAGATAAGAACATTTTTGTTTTCCGCAATCGCGAAAAGTTTGTTGATGAACTGGAGAATTTAAAATAAAGATGTTAAAAAAAGATTTTTTAAAGTTTAGGGTTTTTATAATTTTTCTTGCCGCTTTTGCGGTTTTTGTTTTATTTTTTTATTTTCAGCCGGATATTGGGAATTTTTTATGGAAAGAGGCGGGATTTCCGCGGCTCGCTGTTTTTGTTTATCCGGATGCGAAGTTTGCCGTGAATATTGGCAATTATTATTTTAACGTCGGCGGTAAAGGGGATTATGATTTGGCGAGAGCCGAAAAATTTTTCCGCTACGCTTTGTTTTTGAATTCGCGTGTTCCTGATGCCTGGCACGAGCTCGCGCGTATTGATTTTTTGCGGGGAGATTTTGCCGGAGCTCTTGAAAAAATCAATAAGCAAATTGCGCTTCACGGTGATTTGTTTATGGCTTCGTTTTATATCCGCGGCCTGATTAACGGATATGCCGGAAATTTTGACGAAGCCGAGCGTGATTTTAAAAAATTTCTGGAATGGGATAAAACTAACTGGGCTGTTCACAACGACCTTGCCTGGATTTATTTTCAAAAGGGGGATTATAAAAAAACCGAAGAAATTGCCAGAGCCGGCCTTGAATTTAATCGGGGAAATATCTGGTTGCTTATTTCTTTAGGAGTTGCCTTATTGAATCAGGAAAAAAAGGAAGAGGCGCGGAAAATTTTAGAAGAGGCCGGTATGGCCGCGACCCTGTTATCTGAAACGGATTGGCAGAAGGCCTATCCGGGAAATAATCCTTTGTGGGCCAAAACCGGACTTGAAAAAATGAAAGAAACGATTGAATTTAATTTGGGTCTTGTTCGTTAGCTGTCAGACCGTCCGAAAACTGCGAAAAAAGCGCCTTCGTCATTCTGAGCGAAGCGAAGAATCTCGTGTTTAAGCCAGTTTCGAAAGATAGAGATTCTTCACAAAGTTCAGAATGACATTTTCGGACAATCTGTTCAATTTCGGCTGTTGATAAAAAGGTTTATTTTTCTCGGTTTTTTTTGTATAATTAAAGATATGGCAGGAATGAATAAAAAAAGCATTTATCGGTTTGGCGTTGCTTTGGCTGTTTTGCTTTTTATTTTTGGCCTAAGTTATTTTGCGGGAAATGATGAATCGTTTTTGAATTTTAAGCCATCGGTTGAAGTCGGTATTTTTTCTTTGTCGCCGCGCGGTCCTTCGGGCGGCCTGATTATTCCCGCTTCCTGCCCTTCTTATGAGCATTATCCGGGAGAGTGTACGGCGCCGCCGTCGCCATTTGCCGATATTAGAGCGAATGCCACCGGTGATCCGAACTGGGTAAATGGTTCAGACGGGCCGCTTTCTATTGTAAATAATACGGCGGTTACTGTTACTTGGATATCTAGTGACGCTGGTTCTTGCACTGTTACAAAAAACGGCGGCGCTTGTAGTCTTGGTTCGGATAGTTGTACAGCGTTAAATCTTGACCCCGGTACGCTTAATAATTCCGGTTCGCTTACCGGAGGACCGTTTAGATACAGCATAAATTGTAGTGGAGCAAGTGATGCTGTGAATATAAGTATTCAGACGATTAATGCCTGCACCGACGGTTTGGATAATGACGGTGATGGTTTGCGGGATTGGGATGACGGTATTGCCAACGGCGTTATGCCTCCTGCCGGTTTTTCGGCTGACCCGGGATGCACTAGTTCTTCTGATACAGACGAAGTCAATAGATACGTTTGCAGTCAGGGAGTTTGTTCTTCTGCTGAAGGAGTCGGCATTAATAACGGCGGATGTTCTTATAATAGATTATCTGCCCGTTGCGCCCTAACCCAGTGCAATGACGGTATTGATAATGATGGCGACGGAAAAACGGATTTTCCGGCGGATTTAGGATGCACCAGCGTAAATGACAACAATGAAGGAAATATTCCGGGGATTTTCAAAGAGTGCGACCCGGGACTGTTGACTTGTTAATAAATAGTCGCTAAACAATCGCTAATTTTGTCGCGAATTTTCTCTAAAAGACCGTTGAATAATTATTTTACTCCCCGAGCAGAGTCGAGGGGTTACTTTATTTAAAGCCCAAAAGTTTATGGTGAGTTAATCGAACCATTATCTTTCGATAAACTCAGGGAATAACTTTTGAGCTGTTATGCAACGGTATCTCTAATGCGGGTAGACAATACCCGTATTTTATTGTAAGCTTAAAAAAGTATAAAAATGAAAATGCCGGAGTAGCTCAGTGGCAGAGCAACGCATTCGTAACGCGTAGGTCGTGGGTTCGACTCCCATCTCCGGCTATTTCATTTTTTATGTTTTTATGTTAATATAATAACGATGGAAGAACTGAAGGAAAAACTCGCAGAATTGGAAAATAAAGCCCGCGAATTGGCGGACCGTCTTTGACTTGCCTAAAAAAGAGCTGGAAATTTCGGAAATTGAAAAAGCTATGGGTATTGCCGGATTTTGGGAAGATAAGAAGCGGGCGCGGGAAATGAGTCAGGAATTAGCCGTTCTTAAGAAAGAAAAAGAGCGTTGGGACGTATTTTTTGATGAAATAAAGACGCTCAAGGAATTGTTGGAAATTTTAGTTCACCCCGTTAGAAGTCCGGCAATGGCTTCTTTGAGCGGAAAGGAAGGCGAAGCCGACTTAGGCCTTAGTCCATCTTCCAACAAAAGCGCTTTTCAGACTTCTAATGGGGCAAAAGACGAGCAGATTATTAAGGAAATTGAGGAGAGAATTAAAATCATTGAAAAAAATTTAAAAATAGTTGAAATTGAAACATTATTTGCCGGAAAATACGATAAAGGCAACGCGGTTTTGTCGGTCTATGCCGGAGCCGGAGGAAAGGATTCGGAAGATTGGGCCGCACTTCTTTTGAGAATGTACCGCAGATTTGCCGAAAAAAAAGGATGGAAGTCGCGAACCCTTCACGAGCATTGGGGAGAATCCAGCGGGCCTGCCGGCTGGGGAATAAAAAACGCGACGATTTTAATAGAAGCGCCATTTTCCTACGGATATTTGAAAAATGAATCGGGTGTGCACCGGTTGGTGCGTATTTCGCCTTTTTCCAGTCAGAGTTTGCGCCATACTTCTTTTGCCTTGGTTGATGTCATGCCAGAATTTGTGGCTCCGGAAGAAGTTGAAATAAATCCTGATGATTTAAAAATAGATTTTTTCCGTTCATCCGGTCCGGGAGGGCAGAACGTGAACAAGCGCGAAACCGCGGTGCGCATAACTCATCTTCCGACCGGTTTGCAGGCGGCCTCACAATCCGAAAGAACACAGGAGAGAAATCGCGAAATTGCCATGGAACTTTTGCGTTCGCGCCTTTATGCTTTTAAGTTAAAACAACAGGAACAGGAAAGACAGGGTGTACGCAAAGAAAAAGTCGCCATAGAATGGGGCTCGCAAATCCGTTCTTACGTAATGCATCCGTATCAAATGGTAAAGGACCATAGGACGGAGGTTGAAACATCAAATATTGAAAAAGTTTTGGATGGAGGGCTGGATGAGTTTATTGATGCAGAACTTCATAAATCATGAAACATAAAACTTGAAACATAAATTTTTTATGTTTCAGGTTTCAGGTTTCAGGTTTCAAAAAGTTGATTTTTTTTGATAATGTATCCAAAATTTATACTCCCACATCGGCGGCGTTGAAAAACGTTACTCTTAGAATTATGCCCAAAGAATTCGTTTCCATCGTGGGGGCCTCGGGCGCCGGAAAAACCACGCTTTTAAAAATGCTCATAGCCGAAGAAAAGCCGTCGGAGGGCAGGATTTTTTTGGACGGCATTGAAATAACCGGTTTATCGTATCGGGAATTGCCCAAAGTGCGGCGCAGAATCGGCACGGTTTTTCAGGATTATAAGCTATTGCCTCAAAAAACCTCTTTTGAAAATATTGCCTTTGCCATGGAGGCGGCCGGTTTAGCTGATGAAGAAATTAAAGAAAGCGTCCCCCAAGTTCTTGAACTTGTCGGACTTTTGGATAAATCAGACAGTTTCCCGCATGAACTTTCCGGAGGAGAAAAACAAAGAGTGGCTATTGCCCGTGCTTTGGTGAATCGCCCGGAAGTAATTATGGCTGACGAGCCGACCGGGAATTTAGACCCCATCAACACCTGGGAAATTGTAAAACTTCTTGTTAAGATAAATGAATTGGGAACAACCGTGATTTTGGCAACGCATAACAAGGAAATCGTTGATGACCTCGGCCGAAGGGTGGTAGCATTGGAGAACGGCCAGATTGTGATGGATGAAGAGAAAGGAAAATATGTTATTTAAATCGCCAATCCGTCGCTAATTTTTTCGCGAATGGTTCGACGAGCTCACCACAGGCATTCGCGAATGAAATTCGAGATTGATTAGTGATTATTGTATTTTGAAGTCAACTTTCAACAGAATGCTCAAATCTTCCTGGCTCTCGTTTTCCAGAAACGGCTGGCTTTCCACGGCTACGATTTTGGTAATGACTCTGGCCCTTTTTGTAATCGGCGGCTTGATGCTCGCGGGCGTCCTAAGCCAGGTTGTTTTGGGGGAACTTGAAGATAAGATTGATATTGCCGTTTATTTTTATCCCAATTCATCCGAAGTTGATATTTTTAACATTAAAGACAGTATTGCCGCTCTGCCCGAAGTAAAAGAAGTAACTTATATTTCGCAGGAGCAGGCCCTGCTGGAGTTCAAGGAGCGCCACAAAACAGACCAGGTTATTTTGGGGTCTTTGGAAGAACTTGACGGAAATCCGCTTGAGGCAACTATAAACATAAAAACCAAAGATCCATCCCGTTTTGCTGACATTGCCGGTTTTATAAAAGATAAAAAATATCCGATTGTTGATAAGATAAATTATTTTGAAAATCAGGTTGTCATAGACAAGCTTTCCAATATCATGTCTTCGGTAAGGAATACCGGTCTTGGCATAATTTTGGTTTTGGCCCTTGTTGCGGTTCTGGTAGCTTTTAACACGGTCCGCATTGCCATTTGGTCCGCTAGAGAAGAAATAAATATTATGCGCCTGGTCGGAGCTTCTTCATGGTTTGTTCGCGGGCCGTTTATATTTGAAGGCGTTATTCACGGCGTTACTTCCGGAGGGCTGGCTTCTTTGCTTTTTTATCCAGCTTTGTGGGTTTTGTCGCCGAAACTTTTGGTGGTTGTTCCTTCCATAGACCTTTATGCGTATTTCCAGAATAATTTTCTTCAATTTGCCGGAATTTTAATGGGTACCGGCGTGGTGCTGGGAGTTTTTTCCAGTTTTATCGCTATCCGTAAATATTTGAAAGTATAGGTAGTTGGAATTTTAAATTTTTCCAAAATAATGCTAATATAAAAACGCCTTTTCTTTTAGGGCGTTTTATATTTATAGTGAGTACGCTGAATCGTTGCGGGATCGTCTAATGGTAGAAAAAGTTTTCAGTGCGTGGTAGAGTAGATGTATGCCTAGAAATTTGAATAAAGGACTGACTAAACATACGCATCCTTCTCTTTTCAAAATTTCACAAACAATGAAATGGCCACATTGAATCTTTCAAGAACCGAACGGCTTCTCATAGCGGCAAACAGTGATAACAAGGGATTTATAAAAAGATATTCTGGGCTTATTTTGAACGTCATTCAAAAACAACCGACGGTAGCAAAAGTAAAAAATGTGAAGTGTTTCCGAATCAGTGTATATGAAAAATATATTAGTAAGCGGCTTGGTATACCGATTGGTGCTCGTAAAAATAAAAAGATAGAAATTCCTAACCGGATTTTAAAAAGCGAGGTTAACATAATAAGGTATCTCCGAGGGCTATACGAGGCGGAAGGGAGTTTTTGTGTGCATAAGGCCACGAGTACATATAAATTTCTTTTCTTCTAGGAATAAATCTCTTATTAGAAATGTAGAAATGTTATTAAGAAGGTTAAACTTTCATCTTCATATCAGTAGTCATCAAGTACAGATTTCGAAAAAAGAAGAATTCTATAGAGCCATTGATTTGTTAAAATTTCGCTATTATGTATAGAAAGTTTTCTTGCGCCTATGCCTGCCGGGTCGGCTAACGGTAGGCCTCGAGACTCTGAATCTCGCTATCTTGGTTCGAATCCAAGCCCGGCAGGCATAGGCGGAAGTGTTTGAGAGAAAAATAAGTAGTTTAAATTATAATTAGGGATTCCACGAGGGGCGGAATCGAATCCAAGCCCCGCAGTTTTAGGTTTAAACGAATGATATGGCAAAAGTAATTTATAAGTATTATTAAAATAATTATTTAATCTATGAACAATATGTTAAAAAATTTTTTTTCTCGGATACGGTCAAGTTTTTATGACCCAAATTTCTATAATGGCGTGAAAAGCCAGCCGCTTAAGCAGGCACTGTATTTTCTACTTGGGCTTTGTGTTATCGGGGCGCTTGCTATTTCAATCAAGGTAGCGGTGGTTTTTACTCCGATGGTTAAAGATTTTTTGGACGGAAGTTTCCTTAACAGTATTCCCGCAGAACTTGAGGTAGTGATTAAAGACGGGAAGGCGTCAACAAATGTTTTTGAGCCTTACTATATATCCGTTGACGGGAAAGAGGAGTCAACGGAAAAATTTAAAAATATTTTAGTAATTGACAGGAGTGGCGGGGATTCAATTGACCTTCTTGAAAAGCATAGGGCATTCGCCGTTTTGACGGAAACGCGGTTGTTTGTTCAAAAAGAGAGCGGAAGTGAAATCAGAGTTCTGTCTCTTTCAAATTTTCCAAACATGACCATTAGTAGGGAAAGCGTGGCGGGGCTGCTTCAAAAATACCGGGTATATGCGTATCCCGTGATGGCTCTTGGTTTAGTTGGCGCCATTGTCGGAATCACTTTATTTTCGTTCGGGTTTTATGCGTTTATGCTTCTGCTTTTCGCCCTTGCAGTACTTATTATCGCAAAAGTTAAAAAAGTGTCGCTTTCATACGCTGAATGTTACAAAATCGGTGCGTTTGCAATAGGACCCGCCATTGTTGCGGACGTCATTAAGGATATATTAGGAATACACCAATATTCATGGTGGTTGCTTTTCTCCCTCTTCGTTATCGTTGTTTTCCTGAATGTTCAAAAAGAGGAAGAGAGCAAGGAGTAAAATCCGTTGCTATGTTTAAAAAGGATGCTTGACACCAATTAATTCAGACTGTGGCAGTCAGCTATTTTTCGTTAGGGCTAAGAACATTGAATCGTGGTGTAAGAGTGTTACGAAGCTTTAGCGAAGTATATCAAGCTATGCAATTTTGTATGCAAGTTGAACATAAAAATGATAACTGACGCCAATATCCGTTATTCTGATACGGATATGCTAATTAAGTTAAAATGGAAAAACCAGAAACATATATTCCGGTAATAAGACATTTTGAGGATATTGATGATCTTTTAAATTTTGGGCGTGATGGTAATTTAGTTCCCGGACAAGAAAGCAAGGCTGTTCTCATTGCTCAAGACATATATACTGAAGCGAAAAAAGAAGGTAAGGGCGCGGTCATGTTTATTTGCTCAAACAAAAAAAGAGCGATCCAAACAGCAGATTTGATTGTCGGGGAGTTAAGAAAAGTAGATGATAAGCTAAAACTTAGGATAGTTGCAGAAAAAAATTTGGATGCCATACAGCAGGGAAAGCCCATATTGCCGCCCGATTATAAGCCCGGGGATAAATTTATAGGATTTGACCTTGCAAATAAAATATTTACAAAAGAGGTGTTTGCTTTTGATGACGGCAACCATCTTTACAAATTTGGAGACCCCGTTTTGCAAGATGACGGAAGTTATAAATATCCAGAATTAGTTCCTTATTTTGAAAGTTATGGCGAAAGTAATAGAGATTTATTGCTTAGAATTTATGACCTGATTGTCAGAATTTATGAAAAACTTGATAAACTAAATTCGAAAACAGAAGTAGTTGTTGTAACACATGCGCAACTTTATCAGATATTTAGAGATCTGAACATGGTGGCGAATATGGTCAAAAATGAAGAGTTAGAGCTTGTAACCGGTGAATTGCCTAAATTGTGCTGGAATTTATATTCCGAAAGGTTCAAGAACGAAAAGCCGACGTATGGCATTAACTATATTTCAATAGAAAATTTACGTGACCCTGAAATGATCGGCTTATTAAAAAAAGAAATAGAACACTTAAAAAATTTAAAATAATAAAATTATGAGCGATAAATCAACACAAAAGATGAATACTAAATTTGTTGGACACCACGTTTCTTCCGGTGGCTTTATTTTCTATAAAGATAAAAAAAGGGGGGAGCTTTTTGTGCTACTTACTAAAAACAAAAAGAATGAGTACTGGATACCAAAAGGGCATATTGAAGAGAATGAAGATCATGTAGTTGCCGCTTCCAGAGAGATAGAAGAGGAAGTTGGATTAAATAAAAACCAGATGGCATATGTGGGCCTTAGCCATCTTTATAAATTTTCTTTTGCCGACGATAAGGGAAATCCAAATACCAAAGAAATTTATATGAATGTTTTTGAGGCAAGGGAAAAGTATGATTTGAACATGGAACAAGGTGAAACAGATATTAGAGATGCGGAATGGTTTGAGTATTCAAAAGCTCTGGAGACAATCTTGCCCTTTAGTAAGAACGAATTGGTTGGGGCAAGGGAAATGTTCGAAAAATATCTACAAAAATAGTATTCATTTTATGAGTAAAGATTTTGAAAGTATAAAAAAAGTTTTACCAATCCAACCTTTCGCGAAAGACCTGGTTTGTTTCATTGTTTTTGGGTCTAGTGTTGTTAATAATAATATGGGAAAAATGCCTGACGATGCGGATATATGTGTTGTTGTAAATAATCGTGAGGCAGATTTACGTAAGATTTCAGAATTTATATTCGACCATTTTAAAAAACCAGATTTCAGAATATATTTTCAAGATGAAATAGATAGTAATTTACAATTCATGGATGTTGGAGTTGGTGTTTTTGCGATGGAATATTTTGCGAATGGCATCTCATTGTTTGGCGAGAATATTTTTATTAAAAAGTTATTAAAAATAAATAAGTCTAAGCTGAAAGAAAGTTATTTAAACAAAATTTTTGAATATATTATACGAATAAGAGTGGCTTACATTTCAAAAAATTCAACGTATAAATATAAGATGTGGCATATCTATAAATATGTCATACGCCTCTCAATAGACATTTTGCTCTACAATGGTTATATTGTTTATGGTGATTTGAAAGGTTTGACAAAGTATGAAATTTTTAATTTGTGTAAAAAACATAATATCGTTAAAAAAAGTACTGTGATAGATTTTGATAATCTGGAGAAAATGTATGAATTATTTAAAGAAATAAATATATATGTTGTAAATTCTCATACCGGCAAAATTAAAACTAAAATTAATAGCTAGGCCTTACAACAAAAAGTTACAAATGTATGTGCGTGGTCTTAATGCAGGAGGTTCGATACCGGAGCGGTTAGTTATAGCATTTTTTAGACACCATCGGTGTCTAAAAAATGGTTTAAACAACCCCTTGATTTATTTATCGTATGGGAGTAGAATAATGGCATAGATTAGTTATTAATTTTCGTCATTTGGTAGGCCCCTTTAGGGGCTTTTCTCTTGGTTTAAGGGTATTTTATTTTAGTCATATGTTCATAGATGATCTTACAATTAAGGTGGGGGCGGGAAACGGCGGAAAGGGCGCTGTCGCGTTTAATAAAAACCTTAACCAATATGGCCCGACAGGCGGTTCCGGCGGCATGGGCGGAAGCGTTTTTGTCGAAGGTTCGTCTAACATGGGGATTCTTAGTAAATATCGTTATAAAAAAGATTTTTTTGCGGACGACGGGAAAGACGGCAGAGGACAATTTTGCGACGGGTCTGATGCGAAAGATCTTGTATTGCTTATCCCAGTCGGAACGGTTGTTCATAACATTACAATGGGGACCAATCAGGAGGTCATATTGATCGGCCAGCGTATTTTGGTGGCGTCGGGCGGCTCCGGCGGCAAGGGTAATTTTCACTTTCGGTCTTCCATAAATACGCGGCCAAAACAATTTAAGTATGGAGAGACCGGCGAAAAGTTTATTATCCAGCTTGAATTAAAATTAATGGCCGATGTGGGAATAATCGGTCTGCCTAATGTCGGTAAATCAAGCTTGCTTAACGAGTTGACCTCGGCAAAAAGCAGGGTGGGCAATTTTCCTTTCACGACGCTTGAACCGAATTTGGGAGTTTATTTTGAAATGATCCTTGCCGATATTCCCGGTTTAATAGAAGGTGCTTCCGGCGGAAAAGGGCTTGGGATAAAGTTTTTACGCCATATTGAACGGACCGGAGTTCTTTTTCACATTATATCCGCGGAATCGCCAAACTCGTACGTTGATTACAAAGTTATACGGCGCGAGCTCGGAATATATAACCCTGCTCTGCTTAAGAAAAAAGAGCATGTGTTTTTAAGCAAGAGCGATATGGTTTCTTCTGCGGACCTTAAAAAGAAAATTCTTTTGTTGAAAAATAAAGGCATTCGCGCGCTGGCCTTTTCAATACACGATTTTAATTCCATAGAAAAAATAAAAAAAATCCTTAATACGCTGATAAAAAAGAAGTATCAAAAAAAAGCGGGTAAACCCCGTTAGAACGCTTGCTTCGCGGCCGGCTGATGGGTGCCCTTAACTCTTTCAGCTATTTCTTTATTTATTACCGGCAGGAGTCGGTAACGTTCTAACGGGGTAAAAAGAAAAATAACCATGTCAGAAAAAGGAGTTATTATTAGATTTGACGGCGTATCATTTGATTATGGCGTCAAGAGGCCGGATATTCCATAGGGTCAGTTTTGCGTTGCGTCAGGGCTTAAAATTGGCGCTCATGGGTCAAAACGGAACGGAATCGGCAAATCAACGCTTCTTGAATCAATCGCCAGGAAAGAATCGAGGGGCGTTACTATTGCTCCGGAAGTTCGTATTGGGTATTATAGCCAGAATTTTTCAATGCTAAATTTTGATGAAACTCTGTATCTGGCCCTTGTTTCGGCTATGGTTGAGTTTGACGAATAGCGCCTTCGCTCGGTTGCCGCCGGGTTTTTGCTTTCTCATGATATTTTATATACAAAAATAGGCAGTTTGTCAGAAGGACAGAAAGGACTTGTTTCCTTTGCGAGACTTGTTTTGCAAAAACCGGGGCTTCTTCTTTTGGACGAGCCGACCAATCACATTAATTTTCGTCATATACCGGTCATTGCCGAAGCTTTAAATAAGTATGAGGGTGCTTTGATTTTGATAAGTCATGTTCCTGGTTTTGTGCGCAAAATCCGTATTGATACAGTGCTTGATCTCAGTATATAGCGTTAATATTCTAATGCGTCTTTAAAATACATAAAGGGACCGTTGTCGAATAGTCTTTTCCATTTTTGTCATTCTGACCCTTAGCAATGCGAAGGGGAAGAATCTTAATGTTTTTGATGTTTTCGAATAGCCGAGATTCTTCACATTCGTTCAGTTTGGTCGGTTTTTTGTTTATAGTTGCTTTATCGTGTAACGTATATTTTATGACTCAAGAAGAAGCGCTCACAATTCTTAAAACCGGCGCGAATGTTTTTTTAACCGGGGAGCCGGGAAGCGGGAAAACGCATGCTATCAACAGATACGTTGAATATTTGCGCGAACACAATATTGAGCCGGCAATTACCGCTTCAACCGGCATTGCCGCGACGCATATCGGCGGATTTACGATTCATTCGTGGAGCGGCATTGGCATCCGGAAAAATCTTTCAACGTATGACCTTGACATGATTGCCTCGAACGAACGCGTCGCAAGGCGAGTCGGGAGAGCAAGCATACTTATCATTGATGAGGTATCTATGCTTTCTTCCGAAACATTTTCTATGGCGGAGGCCGTCTGCCGCGAGATTCGGCGAAACGCAAAGCCCTTCGGCGGACTGCAGGTTGTTCTCGTTGGTGATTTTTTCCAGTTGCCGCCGATTGTTGCTGCTACGCGTGATGAGGGTAGCGTGGCACGACTTGGTTTTGGCGAAGGGGGAGCGAGCACGGCGACAGCACCCTTTGCTTTCCGTTCGCGCGCGTGGAAAGCATTGAATCCGCTTGTTTGCTATCTCTCGGAACAATATCGACAGGATGATACGGCGTTTCTGAACCTGCTTCAAGCAGTGCGTTCCAGCAAAGTTGATGAAGGGATACATACCATCCTTGCTCTAAGGCGTATTGGTGAAAAGCAGGCGTCTCGCGATTTGCCGCGGCTTTTTAGTCATAATGCTGATGTGGACCGCTTGAATGAAGAGCGGCTGAAAACCGTTAACGGCATAGCGCGGCAATTTAAAATGACCTCACGGGGGTCCGAGGCGCTCGTTCAAGCCCTGAAACGCGGTTGTCTTTCTCCGGAAGTACTCTCGCTCAAAACAAAAGCGCGCGTTATGTTTACAAAAAATAAACCCGATGGGAGTTTTATTAATGGCACTCTTGGCGAAGTAGAAGGATTTGCCGATGACGGAGCGCCCATTGTACGCACTCATGGCGGCCGGCGAATTTATACGGAACCGATGGAATGGACTATCACTGATGGCGCGCGCGTATTAGCCAAGATATCGCAAATTCCTTTACGCCTTGCTTGGGCAATCACCGTGCATAAGAGTCAGGGAATGACGCTTGATGCCGCGGTTATGGATCTTTCGGACGCATTTGAGTACGGGCAGGGATATGTAGCGCTTTCCAGGGTGCGTTCTCTTTCCGGTTTGCATCTTCTGGGGTTCAATGGTCGCGCGCTTGAAGTGCATCCGGAGGTTTTGGCAAAAGACGCCGAATTCATGGAGTTGTCAGATTGTTTGCGCAAAGAATTGCGCGCTATGGATTCGGCAAAAATTGAAAAACTTCACAGAGATTTCATAAGCGCTTGCGGCGGGACTTTTGTTTCCGAACGCCATGCGCCAGCGGAAAAGAAAAACAGTTCCACTTATATTTTAACCAAAGAACTTATAAGCCGGCAACTTTCGCTTGAGCAAATGGCGCTGGAGCGGGGATTAACCGCCGGTACTATAGTAAGCCACTTGGAAAAGCTTGTTTTAGAAAAAAGGATTGAACCAAACCGCGATCTCGGGCACCTCAAGCCGGAACAAAAGCGATTTGAAAAAATAAGTAAAGCGTTTGTGGTAACGCTTAAAAAAGAAGGTAAAATGCTCCTTGCTCCGATACGCGGGATGCTCGGCAAAGATTTCAGTTTTGAGGAACTCCGTTTAGCGAGGATGTTTTTACAGAAGTAGAAGCTGTCTTAGAAATCAATTATGCCATTGAACAATTCTATAGAATTGTCCGGTTGGGTGTGATATGATTGGCTGTTTTTTTTAGAAAATTCTTATTCTAATATTCTTGAGAATATTAGAATAAGAAAAATGGGCAGAAAGTTATTTCTTAAATTTCGTTAAAGCCGCATATCAATTGTGATTAATAATAATACTAAAGATAAAAACAAATCTCTGCGCCTTGCCGCGGAGAATTCAACCACGCGGAAGAATTTAAACGGTCTTGTGATAAAACCCGGCGGCAGAACTGCGTTGTATTCAAGGCGCGGGGTTTTAGTGTGCGTGCTTAAAAATAAACGCGACCTTGATGTGCTTATGGCCGAAAAATGGTATAGGATTCCAGCGGCATATATGCCGGGGCATAAGTTCAAATATCTTGCTTTTTATCAGCCGGTTTCATTTGGTCGGCGAGGAAAGCGGATTTTATATTATGCCGAGGTCCTGAATTGCCGGATTGCCAAAAGAAAAAATCTTTTGCCGAAAGAGGCAAGGCATCCGAGAGCAGAAAATTTTTATCTCAAGATTCGCATAGGTAAAATTAAAAAATTGCCCGAGCAAATCAGAAATGTTATGCCGCGCCGCATCTCTTTTGGATTTACCACCCTGGAGCATTTATTAAAATCAAAAAATATTTTAGAGCTTTATAATATTGCGGAAACGGAAAAGATTATGGAAAAAGGATTAAGGATGGCAAGAATAAAGTCGGTATCCCAATATAATGTGAAATGCGGCAACAAGCGTTTCCGTCTTGATTTTGCGGTATTTTGCAAAAAAGGAGCGATTGCCGTTGAATGCGATAACAAAAAGGCGCATTCCGGCAAAGCGCGTGTCAAGAAAGATAAAATAAAAAATGCCCTTCTTAAGCAATGCGGCTGGACAATTATGCGCTTTTCCGAATCAAAAATAGTTTCTGATTTAGACGGCTGTATTTTGCAAGTTAAAAAAGCAGTAGGGAAACTCGGAGGATTTACGCCTTAAACGGCAAAAGCATAAGTGCTTGCCCCGTTAGAAGTTTAGCAATACGCCAATTACCGCACCACAATGTGAAGCGAAGCGGCTTTCGCCTTACATCTTTTGGAATAAAATACATCTTATTTAGATTCCTAACGGGGCTTGTATTGTTATTCATACTATGATAGTATTATATGGATCAATTCATGGGGGCTGTAAGAGAAGCGTAGTCGGGTTTTATTCTGCAGTATTCCCTTGTTTTGTGGCTTATTGGCTTAAAATTTGAACATTATGCAAGAAGGAACAATTGCTCGGCTTGTTAGCGACCGTGGTTTTGGATTCATTGCCCGTGCCGGAGGGGAAAAGGATATCTTTTTCCATTCGAACGAGCTTAAGAATGTTGAATACAAAGACCTTAAGGAAGGCGACAAAGTTACTTTTGAAGTGACCGAAGGCCCCAAGGGGCTTAGTGCTACAAACGTTAACCGAGTGCAGTAAAAATAAGAAATGCCACGGCATTTCTTGAATTCCGTCGCTCGCCCCAAATGAAAACAAGTTTTCATCTGTGAGCTCGCTAGGAAATATAAAAGCGCTCCGCGATGGCGGGGCGTTTTTATTTTTGGATTAGTTTTGGAAACGGAGCGTTTTTAATTGGCTGGCGCAAATGCTATAATTTATAATGTTTGGGCCGGTTGGTTCGGAGTCGAATTTTGCTAAATTAGGGAAGTCGGACTTCGCTAAATTCACTGTTGCTTATTCGATGACGATATCACGGATCGTTTCAGTATTGAGTCCTTGTAACCAATCAGTCATATCTTTTTTGTAATCGCTTGTTTTCCGGAGCCCATAGATTTTAGTAAGAAAATTTCTCTGGGTGATTGATGGAAAATTTTTAATCCCGATATAGTCTTGATAACTTGACCAGCGATATGATTCTAAAAATTGCAGCGCCTTTCTGACATTTGATATTTTTTTCTCCCGCCATTCTGGAAAAGACGTATCTAGGGGATTGAGATGGATATAGTGGGGGAGATATAACAGGTGTGCCTGGTTAAAGATATGAACTGCCTTAAATTTTCCCTGAAAGAGGGGGCCTACGCGTTGATACTTTGTGTTAAAATAGTTAGTGTATCCGGTTCCTATTTTTCGCATGAATTCGGTAATGCCGTTATCAGCTAATTGTCGGATTATGAAGTGATAGTGATTGGGCATGAGGCAAAAACAAAAGATTTCAACCAGCATTTTTCTCGGCATCTGTAATTTAGCGAAGTCGGACTTCGCTAAATTACCGGCAAATGGCCGTTTTCCATAGGAATCAAAATAATAACCGAGGTTTATGGCCGGATTTTCATCATTAAATTCAAACATATCGTGAATAAAGCGGAAGTAATCAGATTGATTAGAAAATATATGGCGTTTTTCAACACCGCGGTTAAAGATGTGGTAGATTTCTCCTGTTGCAAATTGTGGTCTTTTTGCCATGTTGTAAATGTATCATTAGTGAAGTCGGACTTCAATAGTTTAGCGAAGTCGGACTTCGCTAAAAAGTAAATACCATGCATTGATGAGCATGGTATTTCTTGTTTTTCATAAACTCGCAGTATCAGCTCATCAAATTCAGTCATGTGTTTGTTATACGTATGATAGTAATTGGTCAGTAATTGGTGTCAGGTACCTTTTCTTTTTCTTAGTCCCATGATATCGTCTTATCATGGGACGAGCACTACGAGTTGATGTAGGAGGTGAGGTTTATCATGTAATCAATCGAGCCAATGGCCGCTAGACCATCTTTTATAAAAAAGATGATTATTTGCATTTTGAACAACTTCTTACAGAGGCAAAAGAGCTGAATGGCATGCGCATCCTTGCCTATGTTCTTATGCCGAACCACTGGCATTTATACCATCTCTAACTAACTCATGCTTACCAAGCTACCTAAAAAGCCAGTTATTGTTTGCCGATTCGGTTGTATAATGAGTAGAGGTTAGTTGTGGATGGTATTAGTACTTTACCCGAGATATGATGGCGACCTGTCCGTTTTCATGCAGTGCTTACCTTAACTCATACCCAGCAATACTACTCAAGAACAAAAACAATCGGCTACAGCCACCTTTATCAAGGAAGATACAAGTCATTTCTCGTCCAAAAAGACAATTAACTCTTGCAACTTATTCGCTATGTTGAACATAATCCTTTTCGTGCTAAACTGGTAAAAAAGGCTCAAGAATGGCAATGGGGGAGCGTGTATCGGCGCATTGTGGTACCCCGCAAGAAAAAGCGTTGTTGAGCGATACCATTATTGAGCTTCCGAACGATTATCTAAAATGGCTGAATGCGCCCGAAGATCAAGATACCCTCGCTCGAATCAGGCAATCGGTAGACAAGGGAACGCCATTCGGGGCCATGAAGTGGGTTGATGAAAAAGGTACCTGACACCAATTACCTCACCAATTACATTCGGAGCCATGAAGTGGGTTGATGAAAAAGGTACCTGACACCAATTACCAATTACAACTGACACCAATTACAATTACGATGCCGGCTCTGACACCAATTACATCACCAATTACATAAAAATTCTGGCCGATGCCGGCTCGCATGTGGCCGAGCATTTTGAATATAAATTCATCGGACCCGCTGAAGGAAGCGAGCCGGAAGGCAAAATAATAACGGATATAATAAATTTTTTCATAAGACGAAGGCCTAATTAGCGCTCTTGTTTTAAATTTTTAAAGATATTATACTATAAGTAATGAATTCGTTTGTTACAATCTTGCTTATTTTGAGCATTATCGGCCTGGCGGCATTCGGTTTTTTCGCGGTTTTATGTGAAAACGGAGCCGGGCATAACTGTTGTATCGCGGAAATTATCGCCAAAACCGTAACCAGGCAGGCCTGTCCTCAAAATAACGCTTTGGCCTATATTGATTTTCATTTTGGCGCTCTAAAAAGTCTTTCTACGGCGGTTTTTGACGCACCGTTGTTTTCGTTTTTGGCAATCGTATTACTGGGTTTGATTTCCGTTGTATTATCTTCGCGTATTTTTGAGCATAAAATAAATTCGCGCTTTTCGCTGTTTTTGTATTATTTGTCACAAGATTCCATGGAGGGCGTTTTTCAATTTAAGAAAAGTTATCTTCGCTGGTTAGCGCTTAGAGAAAGGCGCGATGCCTGCTTAAATTTTTGGACTGTCTAAATTAGCTTATTTTAAGCTAACCGATTTGGTTCCGGGCAGTCCAAAGATTTTGGCAGGTTTTTTATTTTTCCAGATTATCAGATGGGACTGTTGCCGAATGTCATCCTGAACACATTCGCTTCGCTCAGTGTAAACTCCGTGAAGGATCTCGGCCACTCGACAATATCGAAAACATTGAGATTCTTCGCGGATGGATTCGATAAACTCACCACAGGGTTTATCCTGAGATTCTTCCCCTTCGCATGGCTCAGGGTCAGAATGACAACCGAAGGGCTCAGAATGACAGGAATAGAAAAGGGTCATTCGGCAACAGTCCCTAGATTCTAATTCATGATTAAAAATGTTCGCGCCATAATCAGCATTGCTTGTTTCGCGGTTCTATTATGGGCTGTATTATTTGTTTAACCTCGAAGAAATTTGATTTCAGCGTCAAATCAGCGTATCCATCAGCGTTTAGTTAGCTTCTAAATTTGCCTAGAAGCAGAAAGTACGCTGATTAGTACGCTGAAAAACGCTGATAGGATTTATGAATAATTATTTAATAAGACAATCTAATAATAAACGTATTGCGAAGCGCGTTATTCTTTGGTTATTGGTTGCTGTCGGCATTGGGCTGGCTTCTTTCGGAATGGTTAAGCTTGTTAAAATTTCACCAACGGCCACTACGGCATCGCTTGTTCTGGCCGTTTCCGACAACGATTGGTTTAAGGGCGCGAAAGACGCCCAAGTCGTTTTGGTGGAATACAGCGACTTTCAATGTCCGGCTTGTAAAGCTTATTATCCGTTTCTTAAAAAACTGAATGCCGATTTTGAGGGAAAAATTAAATTTATTTACAGGCATTTTCCTTTGCCCCAGCATAAAAACGCTAAAATCGCGGCTTTAGTAACGGAGGCCGCCGGCAAGCAGGGAAAATTTTGGGAAATGCATGATTTGATTTTTGAGAATCAGGATAAATGGTCTGGTGAAAACAATGCCGGAGAAATTTTTGCGCAATACGCCCATTTTCTCGGCCTTGATACGGAAAAATTAGGCCAAGATTTGAATTCTTCCGAAGTTAAAGAAAAAGTGGAAAATGATTTGCAAAGCGGAATCCAGTCAAAAGTGAATTCCACCCCGACCTTTTTCCTTAACGGCGTTAAATTGCAAAATCCAAGAAGTTATGATGAATTTAGAAAAATTATTGAAGAATTCCTCAATGCCTCCTAAATGGCTTATTTATTCTTTGCTATTTTTGAGCTTAATCGGTTTTCTTGATGCCGATTATATCACCATCAAGCATTATCTCGGAGTTCCTTTGACCTGCTCCATTTTTGAAGGATGCGAAAAAGTAACGACCAGCCAGTACGCGACAGTCGGAAATATTCCGGTGGCATTGTTCGGCGCGGTTTATTATCTTTCAATTCTGGTTCTTGTGATTTTATATCTGGACACGGGAAGGGTTGGGGCAATTCGTTTGATTTCCCGTTTCAGCGTTGCCGGATTTTTGGCCTCTCTTTGGTTTATTTATCTCCAATTATTTGTGATAGGGGCAATTTGCTTTTATTGCATGGTTTCCGCGGTTACTTCCACAAGTATTTTTATTGTCGGCATGCGGCTGATGATAAAAGAGTATAAGAATAATTAAGAATCTTTTAATTACAAAATGCTTTTTTAGTCATTGCGAGGAGTCCCGAGCGCGTCGAGGGACGACGAAGCAATCTTAATAGTCATTGTGAGGGAGCGAGACGACCGAAGCAATCCCGAGAATTATTTATTTAAGAGATTGCTTCGTGGATGGATTCGATAAACTCACCACAGGGTTTATCCTGAGCGAAGTTGAAGGGCCCGCAATGACAAAAAGAGATTGCTTCCCGCCATGCTCCTTTCGGTTGCTCGCGGTCGCAATGACAGCGGAATGGCATTTTATAATTCAAGGAAAGCTATGAAAAAAAATACGAACATAATTATTATCGGCGTAATTTCTGTTTTGGTTCTGGCCGGACTTATTTGGTTCGCGCGTCCATCGCCCTCAAACAATAATAATTTGGCAAACGTAAGTTCCGGCCCTCCTGCTTCGTTGGGCGCGGAAGAGTCGGATTTTGATTTCGGTCAGGTTTCCATGGCTTCGGGAAAAGTCAGCCATTTATTCAAGATTAAAAATACCGGAGGGCAAGATTTGGCAATAAATAAAATGTACACATCCTGCATGTGTACTATTGCCACTTTAATTAGCGGCGGTAAAAAATTCGGTCCTTTCGGCATGGCCGGACACGGTTTTATTCCGAAGATTAACGCGAGTGTTGTTTCGGGAAGCGAGGCAGATGTTGAAGTTGTTTTTGACCCGGCCGCTCACGGCCCCGCCGGGGTGGGGCTTATTCAGCGCGTAATATACCTTGAAACTTCAGCCGGAGAAAAACAATTCGGGATAAAGGCGGTAGTTATACCTTAACAAATATGCTGTTCTCTAATCAATCTCTAATTTTATTCGCGAATGGTTCGACGAGCTCACCACAGGCATTCGCGAACTAATTCGCGATTGATTAGCGATAACATTTTTGGAAAAATCAAAATTAAAAATAATTATCCTGATTGTTATTGCTGTAATCCTTTCTGGCATGTTTCTTTTTTTCCGTTTCAGCCCAACCGGAACGTCTGTTTTATGGAATTGGTCGGGCGGAGGCAGGATTTTACTGCCGCTGGTTTTGGTGTCGGCTTTGATTGACAGTGTTAACCCCTGCGCGTTTTCCATTTTGCTCCTGACCATAGCTTTCCTTTTCAGCATCGGTTCGTTAAGAGCCAGCATTTTGAAAATAGGCAGTTCCTATATTTTCGGAATTTTCAGCGCTTACATTCTCATAGGTCTTGGAATTTTGGGAACTCTGCATATTTTCAATACTCCGCATTTCATGGGGCGTCTTGGCGCGATTCTTCTTATTATTCTTGGCATAATAAATCTTATAAACGAGTTTTTTCCGTCTTTCCCTGTAAAACTGAAAATTCCGCAGTCAGCTCACCATAAAATGGCAGAACTTGTGAATAAAAGTTCGTTGCCGGCCGCTTATTTTTTGGGAGTACTGGTGGGGCTTTGTGAATTTCCCTGCACCGGCGGGCCGTATCTTATGGTTCTCGGGCTTTTGCATGACACCAAAACCTATTTTTCCGGAGTCGGTTACCTCTTCCTCTATAATGTTATTTTTGTCCTGCCGCTGGTAATAACTCTTTTATTGGCAAGCAATAAACTGCTTTTGCAAAAAGCGCAGATTTTATACGGCAAGGAAAAAAGATTGATGCGATTGGGAGGAGGGATAGCGATGATAATTCTTGGGGTAATTATTCTTTTATTTTGAACTTATGGCCATTGTTTTTGCGACAATCTTATTTCTTGCCATTACCGCCTTTGTTTGGCTACTGAACAAAGTTTTTCCTTTTGAAATTTGCCCGATTTGTGCCGGAGTCAGCGGTTCTTGGCTTTTGCTTTCTGCCGGTATCGTTTTTGGATTGCTGCCGCCCGATTCAATCGGGCGAGCCTCGCCCCTTTGGGGCGGGGAAGCCGGAAGCTGGCAGTTGGCGGTTGCGCTCGCCATGGGCGGTTCGGTTGTTGGCATTGCTTATAAAAGCGAGTATATGTTTTCGTGGGGCCGTAAAAATCCATTGCTTTGGAAATTGACGATAATCGGCATCGGCATGCCGCTTGCTTATTTGGCGGTAAATATTTTGAATTTGAAGGTTTTTATTGCGGAGGTCGTGTTTCTTTTAGTTCTTACATATATATTTTTCGTGAGAACACCTGAAAGAAAAATAGCGGCCGCAAGTAATGGTCAAATTAAAGAATTAGAAGATAAATTAAAAAATTGCTGTTAAGATTTTGTCCAAAATTGTGAAGTTGGACCAAAACAATTTTGGCAATAAAATTTTATGAAAAACTTAGAACAAGAAAAAATATCGGATTCTTCCGCCGGTGAAGCCGTTGGAGAAAATCAAGCGGTTGAAGAAACTAAGGAGGAGAAAAATAAAATATCTCCGCTGGGCTGGATTATCGGTACTTTGGTTATTGTTGTTTTGTTTTCGCAGTTTTTTGAAGTGGATTTTAAATTGCGTACTCCGTCAAAATCAGCCAAAGAACAAGCGGCAGTTGTTCAAAACATTTCTTATGAAGAGCCGGCATCGGCGAATAAATCCGATCTGGAAGAAAAAGTTCTGCCGTCTGAAGGAATTGTTTTGCCGGTACGCTGGGGCGATTTGGGGGTAAAAATGACAAGTGTTGGCGTTATTGACCGGAATAAATTGGAAACGCTTTATGCCGAGCGCGCCGCCTCATCAGGGGCGAGCCTCGCCCCTTCGGGGCGGGGAGGATTGAGTGATGAAGAAAAAAAATTTCTTGACGGAAGCGATAACGGAAACATAAAAATTACCGAAGAAAATTCCGGTTTTGTTTTGAATCTTTTTTGGGCGCTCGGTCTGGGAACAAGAAACAGCATATTGGAAAGCGGCCCCATGCAAAATTACGGCGGTATAGGAAATTTCGCATCCGTCGGCGGTTGGACTCTTGCCGAAGGCAGCGCCATGAACCATTACAGCCGCCATCCTCTGGTTGTTTTAACAAAAGAACAACAGAAATTAGTTGAAGAGGTAAGTAAAAATATTTTCCGGCCTTGTTGCAATAACCCGACTTATTTTCCCGACTGCAATCACGGCATGGCTATGCTCGGGCTTTTGGAACTTATGGCATCCCAAGGAGTTTCCGAAGAGGAAATGTATCGCGTAGCGCTTGAGGTAAATTCATTCTGGTTTCCGGACCAATATTTAACCATTGCTAAATATCTGGAATCAAAAGGTGTTGCTTGGAAAGATGTTGTTCCTAAGGAAATTTTAGGAGCAAAGTATTCAAGCGCTTCCGGGTTTAGCAATATTGCGAGTGAAATTGAGCCGGTGGAAAACGGCGGCGGCTCTGGCTGCGGGGTTGAAAGCGGCGCACCCGCGCCCAGAGAAAACAGGGGTAGTGGCGGATGCGGCGTATAACAAAACTCGGTCTTGTAATTATATGTATATGAGAAGCGTAATATTAAAATCAGCTGGAAAAGGATTTTTGGCCGCTGGCGGATTGGTTGGTATTTATTTTTCTGTCGTTATTTTAATTTCAGGGGCAAGTTTTGCTTTAAGCCAATTTTACGAATTCTGGTATTTTATCATTGCTTTGGCTTTGGGATTTGGCGTTCAGGTCGGTTTATATACTTATCTTAGAAACGCGATTTTAGAGCGGGGTTCGGCCGGAAAAGTTTTGGCAGTTTCCGGCGCTACTTCAACTTTGGCCATGATTTCTTGCTGTTCGCATTATTTGGTAAATATTCTGCCGGTCATTGGAGTTACGGGAATTATCAGCATTATAGGCCAATATCAGATTGAATTTTTCTGGGTTGGTTTGATTTTTAATTTGGTTGGCATTGTTTATATCGCAAGAAAAATATTTAATTTCGTGTATAAGAATTCCGAGACAATCCAAAAACTGTCATCCTGAGCGATAGCGAAGGATCTCCGGCTGGTGAAATTAGCTTAAACTTGAGATTCTTCCCCTTCGCACGGCTCAGGGTCAGAATGACGACAACTTGAGTATGAATAATAAACTTTATATTTTGGGAATAATTTTTGTTTTTGGTCTGATAATTTTAGGGGTTTTTCGCGCGCCCAAGGACAAAAACCCGGAGCCGAAAAAAACGCTTGTTATCAAAGAAACGGCGGTTTGGGAATCCAAGACCAATGCCGAGGGTGCGGTAACTGTTACGGTAACCCCCAAGAGTTTAACCGGCACCGTATGGAATTTTGAAATATCGTTAAGTACTCATTCCGTTGAGTTGGATGAAGATTTAACCAAGGATGTTGTTTTGCTTGACGAAAGCGGAAAAGAATTTAAACCGATTTCCTGGGAAGGGGACGGGCCGGGCGGTCATCACCGGGAAGGGGTTTTAAACTTTATGGCGATTGAACCAAGATCGTCCTCAGTTGAATTGAAAATCAGGGATATCGGTGAAATAAAAGAAAGAATTTTTCAATGGGATATTAAATAATTATGGAACATAATCATAAAATTGAAAAAGAGGTTGAAAAAGAATCTTACTGTGTTTGCGGTAATGGGTGTTTATGTTGGAGCGCTGAAAAGTTAAGCGTAAATTGCGGTTGCGGTATGGAGGCCAAGCAGTTTGAATATAAAATGGATAAAAAGTGCTGTCATACCGAACACGGGCACGGCGGAGAGCCAAAGAATGATGAAAAAATTGTTTACCCCGTTAGAAGTCCGGAAGTGCCTTTGTCTTTAGGGCTGCCTAAGGGCGAAGCCGATTTACATCATGGTTTTTCATCAGACATGAAGCCCTCTTTGACTTCTAACGTGGTTTACACCTGTCCGATGCATCCCGAAGTCGTAAAAAATGAACCCGGGCTTTGTCCCGGCTGCGGCATGGCGCTCGTGCCAAAAAAAAGCGAAGAATACGGTGGAAAAGATTTTTCAAAAATAAGTCATAAAGACCACGAAGCGGCAATGACCAATCCGGAGATGGCTAAAAAGATGGAAGTGGATATGCGGCGCCGGTTTTGGATTTCTTTTCTTCTTTCTATTCCTGTCGTTTTGTATTCTCCTTTGGGGCTCAACTATTTCAAACTTAATCTTCCGACTCCGATTCCGGCAAGCTGGCTTCTTTTTCTTTTAACTACGCCGATTGTTTTTTGGACCGGCTCAATTTTCATTACCGGCACTTATTATTCGTTTAAGGCCAAAAAACTCAATATGGCGGTTTTGATTGCTACGGGAGTTTTGGCGGCATATCTTTTCAGTGTTTTATTTACGTTCATCCGGCCGGAGTCGGAAACATTTTATGAAGCCGCGGCTTTGCTTGTAACTTTCGTTCTTTTCGGCCATTGGATGGAGATGAAATCACGCCGAGGCACCTCGGATGCCCTACGCGCTCTTTTTGACCTTGTACCGCCGAAAGCAAATGTTATTCGCGGGGGAAAAGAAATGAACATACCAAGCGCTGAAATAGTTCATGGCGATATTGTTGTGTTGCGTCCCGGAGATAAGGTGCCGGTTGACGGAGAAATTATTGAGGGCGAGTCCTCCGTTGATGAATCGCTGGTAACCGGAGAATCTATTCCGGTTTCCAAAACTATTGGCGCGAAAGTAATTGGCGGTTCGGTAAATCAAACCGGCATGGTCAAATTTAAAGCCGTTCAAGTCGGTTCAGAAACCGTTTTGGCGCAAATCATCAAACTTGTTGAAACCGCCCAGAACTCCAAAGCTCCGGGACAGCGTATTGCCGATAAAGCGGCCGGGTGGCTCGTTATTGTTGCCATTGGTTCGGGTCTTGCCGCGTTTTTGGGATGGTATTTCGGCGCGGGCGCCGGCTTTCTAACAGCGCTTACTTTTGCAGTTTCCACTATTGTGATTGCCTGCCCCGATGCTTTAGGCCTGGCAACGCCAACGGCAGTTGCCGTGGGAACCGGAATCGGCGCCAAACATAATATTCTTATTAAGGACGCGGCCACGCTTGAAAACACTTCCCGTCTTAATGCTATCGTGCTTGATAAAACCGGAACGCTTACGGAAGGAAAACCGAAAGTTACCGATGTCGCCGCTTTCAACGGTTTTACGGAACGGGAAATACTTAATTATGAAGCTAGTGTTGAAGTCGGTTCAAACCACCCCCTTGCTAAAGCGATAATGGAAGAAGCAGAAAGGCGGGGCGCTATGCCGCTTGAATCGATTGGTAAATTTGAATCTATTCCCGGGCACGGTCTTAAAGCGGTAATTAACGAAAAAACGGTTTTTGCCGGAAAAGAAAAATTTCTGACTGATAATAGAATAGAGATCGGGAATGGTCGGACAGTACTTGATAAGCTGGCCGGTGAAGGAAAAACTTTAAGCTTGCTCGCGGTTGGCGGGATTTTTGCCGGGATAGTAGCGGCGGCCGATACAATAAAACCAAACGCGAAAAAAGCGGTTGAAGAACTTAAAAAACTCGGCATTGAAACAGCAATGATTACCGGCGACCATAAAAAAGTTGCCGAGGCCGTCGGTAAAGAATTGGGGATTGAGCGAATTTTTGCCGAAGTTTTGCCGGAAGACAAAGCCAAGTATGTTAAAAAATTGCAGGAGGAAGGAAAATTTGTGGCCATGGTGGGCGACGGCATCAATGACGCGCCGGCCCTTGCCCAATCGGATATAGGAATTGCTATCGGAGCCGGCACCGATGTTGCCAAAGAAACCGGAAATATTATTTTGGCCAAATCCGATCCCTTGGATATTGTACGCGCCATTCTTTTGAGCAAGGCCACCGTCCGGAAAATGAAGCAGAATCTTTTTTGGGCCGCGATTTATAATATTTCAGCCATTCCGGTGGCGGCCGGCGTTTTTTACAGTTCGCTTGGCTGGTCTTTGCGGCCGGAAATTTCAGCTCTTCTTATGTCGGCCTCGTCTATTATTGTCGCCACCAACGCGGTATTATTAAAAAGAGTTGAATCTTTCCTTAAGCAGTGATTTTAGTTATAATTATTATTATATTTATCTTTGATTACGAAATATAGTTATTGCCTGAGCTTGTCGAAGGCATACATTTATGGAAACCCTTCTCCGCCAGAGGCGGATCCGCCTCTGACGGAAACTCCATTGTGGCTCGCTCAGGGAATAAAACTCCGGCTATTTCGTAATTCAAGGTATACTTAAATGATTAAAGTAATAAGCAAAAAAACAAAAAAGCAGGTTAAAAAGAGGGGGTTTCTTAAGGGAATAAAGGAAAAGGTTTCCAAGACAAGAAAACTGAACGATGCCATGGCCGCGTTAATTAAATTTGAAGAAAATCCCATAATCTCTCCGATTAGAGAGAATGAATGGGAGTCCTGGCAGACTTTTAATCCGGGGGCGATTCTTTTTGAAGACAGGGTTCACTTTCTTTATCGGGCCATCGGTTCGGACGGCATTTCCAGGCTGGGGTATGCTTCTTCCGGTAACGGATTTAAAGTTGATAAACGTCTTTCCTATCCGGTATATGAACATCGTCTGTCCGGCCTTTCTTATTTCTATTCATCTTCCGGAGGAAGTTTTGGGGGATGCGAGGACCCGCGCCTGACGCGGGTAGGCAATGAAGATATTCTTTATATGACCTATACCGCCTGCGACGGGGGGTTGGGCGTAGCCCTGACTTCCATAGCCCTTGATGATTTTTTGAGCGAGCGGTGGAAATGGAAAACTCCCGTATTAATTTCCCCGCCGGGAGAAATTCATAAAAACTGGGTTATTTTTCCGGAAAAAATTAACGGCCAGTACGCGATTCTTCACAGCGTTTGTCCTGAAATTTCCATAGAGTATCTTGATAATCTGGAGTTTGCCGGGGGACAGTATATTTACAGCCGTTATCAAAACACTGCCCGAAATAAATGCTGGGATAGTTGGATAAGAGGGGCGGGTCCTCCGCCGATTAAAACCAAATACGGCTGGCTTTTGTTCTATCACGCCATTGATAATAGCGACCCCGGCAGATATAAGGTCGGTGCCATGCTTTTGGATTTGGACGACCCGACCAAAATTTTATATCGTTCGCCAGAGCCGATTTTAGAGCCGGAGGAATTTTATGAAAATCAGGGTTTTAAGGCCGGTGTGGTCTATGCCACCGGAGCGGCAGTTAAAAATGGAGAACTTTTTGTCTATTACGGCGGTAGTGACAGTTATGCGTGCGTTGCTTCGGCAAATCTGGAAGAGTTTTTGCAAGAGCTCAAAAAAGAATTGAAGCCGAAACTTCAAAAGAGGGTGTTAAAAAATAAAAAATGATTGCAAAACGCTCAGAAGAAAATCCGATTCTAGTGCCGGATTCCAAGAGCGCCTGGGAGGCCGAGGCGGTTTTTAACGGTTGCCCCGCTAAAGTCGGAAAGAATTTTCATTTGCTTTACCGCGCTCAATCTTTGCCGATTTTTGTGTCCGGAAATACTCTGTCAATGTCGTCAATCGGATGCGCCTCCGGTAATGACGGTGTGCATTTTAAAAATCGAAGGCAGTTTATAAAGCCGGAGCAAGAATGGGAGCGCTTCGGATGCGAGGACCCCCGCGTAACCAGATTCAACGGTAAGTATTACATTTTTTATACCGCTCTTTCCCGATTTCCTTTTTGCGCCGACGGAATAAGGGTGGGATTGGCTATAACCAAAGATTTTAAAAAAATGGAAGCCAAGCACCAGGTTACCCCTTTTAATTCCAAGGCCATGGCTCTTTTTCCGGAAAGAATCAACGGGAAAATGGCTGCCGTTCTTACGGCCAATACCGATAAACCGCCCGCTAAAATCGCTTTGGCGTTTTTTGAGAAAGAAGAGGACATCTGGTCACCTCCATACTGGAAAGCGTGGTATGAAAAACTTGATTCGTATAGTTTGACTTTGGCGCGTTCTGCCCGTGACCATGTTGAGATTGGCGCTCCTCCGATAAAAACAAAATACGGCTGGCTGATTTTTTACTCTTACATTAAAAATTATTTTTCTCCGCCGGCGGTTTTTGGAGTGGAAGCGGCTTTGCTTGATCTTAAAAATCCTTTCAAGATTTTGGGGCGCATCGAAACTTCTCTTTTGATTCCGGAAGAAGAATATGAAAAATACGGCCGCGTTCCCAATATTGTTTTTCCGTCGGGCGCCCTTGTCAAAGGCAAAAAACTGTATCTTTACTATGGCGCCGCCGATACGGTGGTAAGTTTAGCCGAGCTTAATCTGAAAGACGTATTAAGCGAAATGCTTTCGGAAAAATTGAGAAAAATTGAAATGGTTCGTTCTCCGTCCAATCCTATTCTCGAACTTAGAGCCGAACATTCGTGGGAAGCCAAAGCGGTTTTCAATCCCGGAGCAATATATTTGTCCCAAAGGGTCCGCTTGATTTATCGCGCCATGTCTCCGGATAACACTTCTGTTTTTGGATACGCTTCCAGCCGAGATGGCTTTAAATTTGATGAAAGAATTTCAGAACCAATTTATGTTCCGCGGGAAAATTTTGAGAAAAAAAATGTTCAAGGGGCAAATTCCGGCTGCGAAGATCCGCGGCTTACCATAATCGGTAATATTATTTATATGTGTTATACGGCTTTTGACGGACAAGGGCCGGCCCGGGTGGCTTTGACTTCTATTCGCGTCAGCGATTTCCTTGCCCAAAAATGGAATTGGGCGAAACCGGTTTTGATTTCTCTTCCGGACATAGATGATAAAGACGCGGCCATATTTCCGGAAAAAATCAAGGGCAAGTACGCTATTTTGCATCGTTTGGGAAATGATATCTGGCTTGATTACGCGGATAGCCTTGATTTTGACGGCAAGACATGGCTCAAAGGCGATATTATTATGAGACCGAGGCCGGGAGAGTTTGATTCCAGAAAAATCGGAATTGCCGGCCCGCCCATAAAAACTGAGGTCGGCTGGCTTCTTTTGTATCACGGTATATCCAAGAAAGAAAACCGGCATTATCATTTGCGGGCCGCTCTTCTTGGCCTTGACGATCCGTCCAAAGTCATTGCTCGCACAAAATACACGATAATTGAGCCGGAATTTCCTTATGAAAAAGAAGGACAAACTCCGAATGTCATTTTTTCCTGCGGAGCGCTGATTTTAGGCGATAAATTATTTATTTATTACGGCGGCGCTGACCAAACGGTCGGCGTTGCCACATATAATCTTCCGGAATTTCTGGAAAAATTGCTTTGGGAAAAATTGCTGTCAGCGCCCCCAAAATGAATATTGCTAAACGCAATTGCGTATAATTTTGCGTATGAGCGGCGTTTAATTTTGCTTCTATGCTTTAAATAAAATACCGCGCTTGTGTTTGCGCGGCGTCAATAGAACTATTGCAGGCGTTCCTTGGCCCCCAGAATTTGTCCTTCAATCCATAAAGAAATATTTTTGTGGGGAAGGAGGGTTTTGGGATAAAAAGTACAACCGCAGTTTTCCAGGATTTTTTTGAGTTCTTCTTCCCTTCCGCCCGGAGCCAAAAGATAGGGGATAACCAAAACATTTTTTCCGGTTTTTTTTTCTTTTTGTATTGCTTCCCGTATTTTTTCAATTGCCTTATTTCGGATAAATGACGGAGCATCATCTCTGAAAGTAAGGGCAAAAAAATTAGCGCCAGGGAATTCATCGGAAAGGGAAGAAGGATAAATGTTTAAGTGAAGCATCCACATTTTGTTGTCGTCTTCGGTAATGGGGCCGTGCGCCAGAAGAAAAATGCTGGTTTTGGAATAGTCGGATATTTTTAGTTCCTTAATTCTTTCTTCAAGAATTTTCGTTATGCTAATGTCATAATTTATGGCTGAGGCCATAGAATACGGAACAGAAAATTTTACCTGCGTAGTAATATCCATTTTATAATCGGTATGGCCGTCGTGTCCGTTGCCGGATTCGTCTCCGGTTTCTTCGCCACCCATCAAAATCCAGAAAAGTACGTCCGGTTCTTCGCGTAACCCAAGAAGATATTCAATGTTTCTGTACATTTCGCTATGCGATGAAATAAAAAGCGGAATAACAATAATTGCTTTTACCATTGATTTTTCAAGATTGTTTATGCCCTGCTGTATTGAATCATATTCTCCCATGCCGAATACAATTTCCTTTTTGAATCTTCCTTGAACGTTCGCCACAGCTTCTTTAATGGCATTGTTCCATTTAGGACCCGCGCCGTGCGCCAGCACCAAAACCCCTATTTTCGAGTCGTTAAAAGCGTTTAAATCGTTGGCGGATGTTCTGTGCGTAAAAGTAAGGAACATTGATAAAATTAGTGTTATAATAATAATAAAGAGAGGTTTTGACAGGTGAAAATTCATGTATTCATACCCTTTTTTATTTTTCAAGGTTCGAGGATAGCATATATCAAATTTATAAAAGGTCAATTTTTCAATGAGTAATAGTCATTCCGAGCGTAAGCGAGGAATTTTCGGTTTAGCGACACTCAGTATTGCTAAAAAATCGGCCGTAAGAGATTCTTCATTTTATTCAGAATGACACAGCGCAATGAATAAAAATCTAATTTTTTTTCTGATTGTAATCGGTATTTTTGCCGCCGGGCTTGGTTATAGATATTTAAGCGTTTCCGGTGTTGCTCAAAAAATTTATGTGGCTGTTGAGGGCGACGGAAAAATCGCGGTTATTGACCAGAATACCCGGAAAGTTATCCGGAACATTGATTTGTCAACTGACCACGAAGGAGGAAAATTATTTTTCGCGCCCCATAATGTCCAGGTAAGTCCTGACCAAAAAAGCGTATGGGTAACGGCTAATGTTGGCGATCATCAGGATCATGCGGCCTTTTTTGTTGAACAAGTTTTAGCGCACGGAGAAGAAGAGGAGGAAACAATTGGGGAGCCGGATGAAGTCATTGTCATTAACCCGGAAAATGACCGCATCGTAAAACGCATTCAAATTAAAGCAGGAATACATCTTGCCCATGTTGTTTTAACGCCGGACTCAAAATTAGCTTATGCTACGGCGCAGGAGGAAAGCGTTATATACAAGATTGATGCCTTAACTTATGAGATTGTAAAACGGATTGAAGCTGCGGAAAAAAGCGAGCCGCATGGAATAAGGATTTCTTCAGACGGTTTATTTCTTTATGCCGCAATGCTGGCAGGAAAAAGTCTCGGCATTGTTGATTTAAAAACTGATACTTTTTCAGAAATTCCTCTAGGGGGACAAGCAGTACAGACAGGGGTAACACCGGATGGCAAATTTGTTGTTGTTTCGCTTTATGACACAAAACAACTGGCGGTTTACAGTGTTGAAACCAAGTCGTTAAGTTTTGTAAAATTGCCAGAAAGTTCCATGGGCCCGATTCAAATGTATCCTACGCCGGATTCAAAGTTTATTTATCTTGCTGACCAGGGGTATTATTTCGAACAGCCGTCAAGCCAATGGGTTTATAAAATTGAACTTGCTTCGGGCCGTGTTGTGAAAGAAGTCAAAGCCGGCAGCGCTCCCCACGGCGTAGTTGTTTCCAATGACGGAAATTTTGTTTATGTAACCAATCTTTTGAGCGATGATGTTTCGGTGATTGATACGGCCAAGGATGAAGAAGTTGGCCGCATTAAGGTCGGAAAGTTTCCTAATGGAATCAGCACTTGGACAAAAAATAAATAATGCGCCGTCTTTGGTCGAGGGCGGCAAATTCATTATTAAATTAGAGATTGATTAGTGATAAATACAAAAAAATATGAACAATTTAAAAACCATAGAATGGATTTTGCGAATTGCCGTTGCCGGAGAATTTTTAGGACATGGCGTATTCGCGCTTCAGGGTAGAAAGGCGTGGGTCGAATGGTTTTCAATTTTTGGCATCTCCGATGTTCAGACCGCAACAACGCTCTTGTGGCTGCTCGGTTCATTGGATATTCTTATGGCCATTCTTATTTTGGTTAGGCCCGTACGTTTAGTTCTTCTCTGGATGGCTTTTTGGGGATTTTGGACGGCACTTATGCGTCCCATTGCCGGTGACTCAATTTTTGAATTCGTGGAGAGATGGGCCAACTGGGGAGCTCCTTTGGCTTTGTTTTTTCTTTATGGCTGGCCAAAATGCCTTAAGGGCTGGTTTTGGAAACAGAGATGCGAGGAAAATACTGTTTAATCAAAAAGTTAATTAAACCGATTAAGTGAATTAAGCGGGTTAAGCTTAATTCACTTAACTTGCCTAACATGCTTGTTTAGGATTTTTGTGCTTGAAAGCGCTGCAATCATTTTATGAATAAGATTAAATACATAATTGTTTTTATTATCATTATTGGTGCGTGGGTTGCCTGGTATTATTTTTGGGGCAGGGAAAAACCTCTTGATTATGAAACTGTTAGCGCAAAACTCGGCAATATCAGTCAGGAAATAAATGTTACAGGAAAAATTATACCCTTGGACAAGGTGGAACTTGCTTTTGAAAAAGGCGGAAGAATAGTAAAAATAAATGCCGATGTCGGAGATACCGTGTCCCGCGGCTGGATTCTGGCCGAACTTGATAATTCCGAACTTTTGGCAGAAATATCCCAGAAAAAATCGCAGGTTAAGGCCGAAGAAGCGCGTCTGGAAGAATTGAAAAGAGGAAGCCGTCCGGAAGAATTGAAAATATTGGAAGTAAAAGTTGAAAATGCCAAGGCCCTGCTTGAAGACGCTGAAAAAAATATGATTGATAAAATTCAGGATTCTTATACCAAATCCGATGATGCCATAAGAAATAAAATTGACCAGCTTTACTCAAATCCCAGAACCAAATCTCCTACCCTGACTGTTTATGACCCCGGCGCTTATCAAACCCGCCAAGAACTGGAAACCGGCAGGGTTGTTATTGAAGGTATTTTGGTAGAATGGAATTCCGAATTGGCGGGACTCGTATCTTCTCAAGATTTGTCTCCCGCTCTTTTAAATGCCAAAACAAGAATCGGGGAAATAAATAAGTTTCTTGAAAAAATCGCGCTTTTAGTAAACGGTTTGACTCCGAGTTCTTCTCTTTCCCAGACAACTATTAATACTTATCGTTCCGATACGGCAACGGCAAGAGCCAATGTCAATACCGCGTTGGGAAATTTAACATCCGCGGATGAGAAAATGCGTTCGGCCAAATCCGCGGTGGTGCTTGCCGAAAATGAGCTTTTTTTGAAACAGGTCGGCGCTGCCGTTGAAACAATTTCTGCCAAAGAAGCGGAGTTGGAATACGCCCAGGCAAGTGTGGCAAGCGTTTTGGCACAGCTGCAAAAATTAGTTCTTCGCTCACCAATAAATGGGATTGTTTCAGGAACTTTTGCTAAAATCGGAGAAATTATCGCGGCCAATAAAGTCATTTTTTCTCTTATTTCCGACAACGAAGCTGAAGTCGAAGCGAATATTCCTGAAGTGGATATTGCCAAAATAAAAAAAGGGGATACGGCATTGATTACACTGGACGCTTACGGAGTTGATACGGAATTTGAGGCGGAACTTGGCATGATTGACCCGGCAGAAACAATTATTGAAGGCGTCGCGACTTATCGCGCGACATTTCAATTTCTTGTCCCGAGGACTTCGAGTGATCCTCAGTCGAACTCCGGAGTCGAGGGGGTGAAAAAAGACGGGCGCATTAAACCGGGCATGACCGCCAATATTAGCGTTAAGGGGCCGTCCAGAGAGAATGTTTTAGTTCTTCCACAGCGCGCCGTAATTTCTAAAAACGGAAATAGATTTGTCAGGGTTCTTAATGGCAAAGAAATCTTTGAAACGGAGATAAAAACCGGATTAAGGGGTTCGGATGGCAATGTGGAAATAACGGAAGGGTTGAAAGACGGGGACATAGTAATTTTGTTTCAAAAGTAGTTAGAGACTATTTTAAAAGTCATTCTGAGGTAACAACCGAAGAATCTCAATCTGCGAAAATACTAATTTTTGAGATTCTTCACGGAGTTTACACTGAGCGAAGCGAATGTGTTCAGAATGACGAAAAATAATTTTTGAAACTTTTTAGACAGTCTTTTAGGCAACTTTTATGGAATTAATAGAAATCCAGGATTTAAAAAAAATATACGGCGAAGGGGAAATGGAAACATCGGCGCTTGCCGGAATAAGTTTAAAAATAGCTAAAGGAGAATTCGTCGCGGTTATGGGGCCATCCGGCTCCGGCAAATCAACGCTTCTTCACATTCTTGGTTTTCTTGACAGGCCCACTTCCGGCCTTTATTTTTTTGACGGCAAAAACATGCTTGATTACTCGGATGAGGAACTGGCGCGATTGAGAAATAAGAAGATGGGTTTTATATTTCAGGCCTTTAATCTTCTTCCCCGGACATCCGTCTTGGAAAACGTAAAACTTCCGCTTATTTATTCCGATATCGCGTTAACGGAATGGAACGCGCTTGCGGAGTCGGCTATTGAGAAAGTTGGCTTAACTCACCGGATTCATCATCAGCCATCCCAGCTTTCCGGAGGAGAAAAACAAAGAGTTGCCATTGCCAGAGCTTTGGTTTTAAATCCACTGGTAATTTTCGCGGATGAGCCCACCGGCAATCTTGATTCAAAATCCGGCGGACAAGTTATGGAAGCGATTGCAAAGCTTCATGAGGACGGACATACTATTATATTGATTACACATGAGACCTATACCGCCGCCTATGCCCAAAGAATAATAGAACTTAAAGACGGCCTGATTGAAAAAGTTCGGTCTGTTTCGGAGCGTCACCGCACTTTTGACCATCAATTTATTAAATGATTTTGTTTTGCGAAGGCGTCTGCTTAATTGTCATTTGAATACTTTGAGAAATTGGGATAATAATGGATTTCTGAAAGCGATTCGTTTCGGCACGCGAGGCGACCGAAGATATAAAAAAGAAGATATATTAAAATGTTTAAGAAAACGTATTTAACAAAAAAACATGATTCCCAAAGAGAACAACTTTGCATTTATAGACAGCCAAAATGTGTACAAAGGGACACGGCGGGATTTAGGTTGGGAATTGGACTGGGTCCGTTTTCGTGTGTATTTGAAACACAAGTACGACATCACTAACGCTTATTTGTTTATCGGCTTTATGCCGGAACATAACGACATTTATGATGAACTCCAAAAAGCAGGATTTATTTTGAAATTTAAGCCCGTATTGCCCAACGGAAAAGACGGCGTGAAAGGAAACATTGATGCTGACCTGGTATTACAAGCCATGATTGACTATCCAAACTACGACAAAGCAGTAATTGTTTCCAGCGACGGTGATTTCTATTCACTTGCCCGCCACTTGTACGATAACAAAAAACTTTTGGCGGTTTTAAGTCCGCACCGGAAAACATGCTCGTCTCTTTTAAGAAAATCGGCAAAGGACAAAATGGTCTATATGGACAATCTAGAAAACAAGCTATCAAAAAGAAAAAGCACCGCGTAGGGACGGAACCCATACGAAGTGCTTTTTCATAGGAATACTTAAAGTATAGCAAGTACTTGCCAAAAGTCAATAGTTTTATCAACACCTCCAACAAATATCCGATAAAATCCGTATATATATAACCAAAAATATCCGATAATATGGCTAATTTATCCGGGGTTTGGTTTAACAGAAAAAATTAAATTAAAAAGTTAAAACATGAAAGACATAGACAATTTATATTATGACGCCATGGAATTGCTTGACGACGGGCGAAGCGGAGCGAAAAAAGCGGAGAAATTACTTTTGAAAGCGGTTGCAATAGACCCGCATAGCCCGCAAACATATATTGGACTAGTTCAAATTTATGGAGTTATCAAAAATAAAAAGAAAATAGAGGAGTGCGTTAAAAAAGCTTATACTGAAACAGTCAAAAAAATTCCAGTTTGGCCGAAGACAATGTTTTGGGGCGATATGGACAATCGAGCGTATATGAGGGCTGTTCAATATCGGGCTGACCCTTATGCTGATAAAGGAGAAAAGGAGAAAGCCATAGAATTATATAGACTGCTTTTGCGGTTGAATCCGAATGACAATCAAGGCGTCAGATATACTCTTTCCGGGGTATACGCCGGTATTGGCGGTGAAAAAATAAATGAAATGTTTGACGAAGGAAACGCAAAACAAAATTGGGATAAGCTGGAAAATTTAGTAAAAGAGCAAAACACCAAACACAAATTTTGGAAAGAACCAAAATATTAGAATATAAACCCCATTCAGCCGAAATTCTGCAGGAATAAGTCGCGCGGCGGATTGTCAGCCGGGGGTGGAAATAGATTTGCTTTTAAATTTAAATTGCGTTATCGTTAGAATTTTGTATGACGATATTTCTAGATTTAAACTCACAGAAAGTTCTGTGGTTTAATTTCATCATACTTTCCCTGAGTATAATTTAAGTGGTAGCGAACTTGCTGTTGCTTGGACGGCCCATATTTCTGAACAAATGGGATATAATCCTTGGGTTATAATTCATCCTGATGAAAAAAAACTCATAGAATTTTGCACAAACAAGAGGTTGACTTTTACTGTTTAAGCGATCGAAAAAATGGTAATATGCCACAGAATGTGCAAGAAATTATCAGTAGTGTAATTTCCAACAAAAACGGCGTAGAAACTCAGATAATTTCAAGTAGTGATTATTCGTAATTTTCTACCTCAATTTAGCTAAAACCAAGAAACCAGCTCTATGTAGTTGGTTTTTTGAGGTAAAATATGTGATAATAGAATAACTATGCCCTCTTTAAACTGGATAGGAAAAGAGAAAATTGTGAATCACGATAAGGATGTGCCGTTTCGGCTGATGCGAAAGAATAAGAAATACTCGCTTGGGGAAAGCGAGAATTTAATTTTGGAGGGGGATAATTTGGGGGCATTAAAGGCATTGGTGCCTTTTTATTATGGAAAAATAAAATGTATTTATATTGATCCACAGAAGAATAGTACTGATAGCGTTATTAATAAAGTTTCTAAATTATAAAACCCAATCCCTCGAACAGAAAAAGAAACTAAAAGATGGTAATACAGCGAAGAAACGGTGTCAGGTACTCTTTTTGACTCCACAAAAAACCAATAAAACTATATTACACCACGCCAACAACATACTAACAAACTGGAGTTTGTTGGTATGTTGTGAAGTAAAAAAATTAACAAAATAAATTTATGGAAAAATAAGCCGAAGTCCGCGGCTGCGAAAAACAAATTGACCAGCTCGTCTATGGTTTGATAAACTCACCACAGGTAAACTCTACGGCCTCCCGCCTTCAATAAACTTTTGGCGGGCAGGCACCCCGGAGGAAATTAAAATTGTTGAAAATGAAAATAGATAATTTTAATCAGCAAAAATTATGACCGGAAGCAATCAATATTTTTATGAAGATATTGAGACTGCCCATATAAAGTTCTTGCGCTTATTTTGAGTATAGCATATAATTTAAACCAAAGGTACCCAAATATGGGTACCAATATGGCACAAACCATCAATATATCTATGGCGAATGTCATTTAATCATGGAAAAATACTATATTTTAGACTTAATGAGATCCAAAAAGACTGTCTTCACTTTTAAAGACCTTATTTTGTTTTGGGGAAAATCTGACGTGAATTTTGTAAAGAAAAAAATTTACCGCTACGTGAAGGCGGGCAAAATGAATTCTATCCGTAGAGGCATTTACTCCAAGGACAAGGACTATAATAAATACGAACTGGCTACAAAAATATATACACCCTCATATGTCAGCCTGGAGACCGCGCTAGGCGCGTCCGGAGTTACTTTCCAGCTGTATGGTCAGATTTTTGTCGTATCATACACCACAAAGGAAATCGAGTGCGACGGACAGAAATATTCTTACAAAAAAATCAAAGATATCATTCTCACCAATCAAATCGGCATAGAGTCGAGGGAAAATTACAGCATTGCTTCGCCCGAACGCGCCTTTTTAGATGTTATTTATCTTAACAAAGATTATCATTTTGATAATCTATCAGCTTTGAATTGGGAAAAAGTACGCGAAATTTTACCCATTTACGGCGGCAACAAACGAATGGCAAAAATGGTAAAAATGTACCACAAGGCGTTTTCCGCCGAAGTCACCAGTCCTTCGCAGTAGCTCTGCTACGGAGAATGGAGATCCGCCTCCGGCGGAAAGATTGCCAATTAGAAAATAATAACCGCATGACTCTTAACACCGCAAAACATAAAAATATTCTTATAAAAATCCTCAAGGATATCTACACTGATCCTGCCATCAGTCCTCTTTTGGGATTTAAGGGCGGTACAGCCGCTATATTTTTCTATAACCTTGACCGCTTTTCGATGGACTTGGATTTTGATTTGCTCAATTCAGAAAAGGAATACTTTGTGTTTGAACAAGTAAAAGCGGCCCTTGAAAATTACGGAAAATTAAAGCAGGTAAGAAAGAAAAGATTCAATCTTTTTTATATTCTTTCTTATGACGACAAAGACATTAATGCTCAAAATATTAAGGTGGAAATCAACCGCCGGGAATTTGGCTCAAAATATTCGGTGGAATCATTCCTCGGTATTTCTATGCAGGTAATGGTCAAAGAAGATATGGCCGCTCACAAACTTTGCGCCATGTATGAGCGAATCGGCAAAACCAACCGCGATATTTATGACGTACATTTTTTTCTTTCTCACGACTGGCCGGTTAATAAAAAGATTGTTGAGGACCGCATGGGAGTATCGTATGCGGAGTTTTTGAAAAAATGCATTGAGACAATGGAAAAGTTTGATGATAGCAACATTCTCTCCGGTATGGGTGAATTACTGTTGTCCGGGAAGCAAAAAGCGTGGGTAAAAGCAAAACTTAAGTCAGAAGTATTGTTCTTTCTGAAACTTGCTTTGGAAAAAGAAAAATAAACTCGCATACACTTATATATGTCAGAAGACACCGATAAAATTTTTGGGAATACGGAAGCAGAAGAACTTTTGGGGAAAGCGGCTGATTTGTTTTACGAAAATAAATACGAGGCGGCCGAAACCGTGCTCAAGGAAGTTATCGAAAAATTCCCTGAATTTTTTCCCGGGTGGGCCGCCTCCGGAGATTTTTATTTGAATGTCGGCCGGCCGGATAAGGCTCTGGCTCCATTGCGAAAAGCGGTTCGGCTTTCATTCTACGAAGGCATTGGCCATTATCTTTTGGGCGCGGCGTATATTAAAGTCGCTCGATTTCATCTGGCGGAACGGGAACTGGAAGCGGCCGAGAAACTGCTCGAGGAAAAAGCCGACGTAAAAGCGCATTTGGGCCGGGCTAAATTTATGCTGGGAAAAATTGAAGAGGGCCGGAAGCTAATTGCCGAAGCCGTGAATGATGACCCGGACAATTCTTTTATCCGCTGCGATTTAGCTCAAACTTACGTAGCTGAAAAAAATTTTACCGAGGCCTTGCGCTTGGCCGAAAATATTTCTTCTGACGACCCTTTCTTTAAAAAAAATGCCGCTTTTATCCGCAAACTTAAGGAGGACTTTGACCGATTAACTCCGGAAGAACAAGAAAAAAACCGAGAAGAATCGCTTAGCGGTAAAGCAGGGCAGAAGATGAGGATTGAAATGCTTTTGGGGCTGGCGGACGCGGGCGAAGGACTAACCAAAGAAGATATGGCCGAAATCACCGAGGAAATGCGCCTTTTCGGACTTACCGGACAAATAACTATGATGAAGGATGAAAATGACCCCAAAAGCAAAGATGTTTTGGAGTTTATAAAAATGCATGAGGAGTTGGGATTGGGAATGGGAAATAAGGTTAAAAAATTTTCTTCTGCCGAGATTCGCGAATTAACGGATGCGCTTTTGGAAGATACGCCCGTTTTGGAGAAGAAAAAAACGCTGGTTAAGCTCGCGAGTTCCGGCCATAAAAAAGCGCTGGGAACGCTTAAACGTTTTTGCGAAAATCCGCGGCCCGGGGAACTTAAATTTTGGGCTGAACTTGCCTATGACGAATGCCGCCTTATCAATTCCGGCGTTTCCGAAACAGAACCCCCGGTTATTTTCCGAAATTTGGAAGAAAATTAGGAGAATGGTTCGACAAACTTACCGCACGTTAGGAAAATAACATACCAGCAATCTTGCTTGTCCGCCTTTGGAGGGAGAATGTTGGTATGTTGCAGACCGCGTTAACGGCGGGCGGGCAAAACTTAAAAAATCTATGAAATTATTTTATTCATTCAAAACGGCGGCTGGGGGGTTGGGCAGAAATAAATCCCGAAGCGTTTTAACGCTTTTAGGAATTGTTATCGGCATTGCCTCAATTATAACCGTAATGTCTGTTGGAGAAGGCGCTAAAAATTTGATTTTGGGGCAAATTCAGGGGTTGGGTTCCAAAACCATAGCTGTTATTCCTGGACGTCAACCGCGGGGTCCTACTGATATCGCCGCTCTTCTTCTTGATTCGTTAAAGGAGAAGGACTTGAATAGTTTGCGTAAACGGGAGAATGTGCCCTATGCGGCGGACGTTATGCCAGTAGTATTTGGACCAATACGGCTTGCCTATGAAGGGGAAACGTATCAGACGACCATGCTTGGCGGCGGGAGCACCGATACCAATGATATTCTCGGAAAAGTATTTGACGTATATCCTGAAAAAGGTCGTTTCTTTAGCGTTGAGGAGGTAAATTCAAAAGCCAGCGTTGCGACTATAGGTGATAAAATCCGCAGAGAACTTTTTGGTTTTACAGATCCTTTAGGTAAAATACTCAAAGTTAATGGGCTAAATTTTCGAGTCGTGGGTGTATTGGCTCCTAAGGGGCAGGTTTCCTTTTTTAATTTCGACGATACGCTTTTAGTGCCGTATACTACTGCCCAGCAGTATATTTTAGGACGTAAACACTTTGATCGAATAATCGTAGTCGCAAAATCCGACGAAACCGTAGAGACAACGGTAGGAGATATCGCGGTTACTTTGCGCATAAACCACGGAATTACGGACCCGTCTAAAGACGATTTTTTCATCCAGACCCAGGCTGATCTTGCTGATCGCTTAGGAACAGTGACTAGTATTTTGACAATACTTCTTACTTCAGTTGCGGGTATATCGCTTTTGGTCGGAGGCATTGGTATTATGAATATAATGCTCGTATCGGTTACCGAGAGGACGCGTGAAATCGGCTTGAGAAAAGCCATCGGTGCTACTAACCGAAATATATTAACACAGTTTCTTCTGGAAGCGGTCATGCTGACTATCGGAGGAGGGGTTATCGGAATAATTTTGGGACTTTCTTTATCGTTTTCGGCTTCGTTCATACTGGGGCAGTATCTTGGCGTTGATTGGGGTTTTACCATTCCTTTGAACGCGATAATTATCGGGCTCGGCCTTTCGGCGTTTGTCGGAATAGTTTTCGGAACTTATCCGGCCCGCCAAGCTTCATTGAAGAGTCCGATTGAAGCTTTGCGGTATGAATAACCTTGAATTAAAATAGTAAAAGTTTATTCTTCGAGATTGTCGATGTTTCAACAAGCTCACCACAGGGAAGTTATAATTGTAAGGTTCTCGACAAGCTCGAACAATAAATTTTGTAATTGAAAGTGGATAATTTTAAACAGACAACAGAAATATCAGCTTCGTATCTTCGAAATTTTGTTTTCGGGGTTGAAGATAGCTTGGTTTCAACCGCGGGGCTTCTTTCGGGTATTGCTATTACGGGGATGCCGAGAAATAGTATTTTTGTTGCCGGAATTGTTCTTATTTTTGTGGAGGCCTTTTCCATGGCTGTCGGCAGTTTTCTTTCCGAACGCTCGGCCGCCGAATATATTGAAAAGAAAGAGGTTTCTGCTTCTGACTCGGTTCTTGACGGAATAATAATGTTTTTTTCTTATTTTATTTCAGGTTTTATTCCTTTGTTTCCTTATATTATAATGAATACTGAAAACGCCTTTTGGTTTTCAATCGTACTTTCTCTTATTGCCCTCTTTCTTTTAGGCGTTGTGGGAGCAAAAATTTCCGGCCGGAATATTTTTAAAAGCGGTTTTCGCATGGCCATTATCGGCGGAATCGCGATTGGTGTGGGAATAACCGTAGGCCGTATGGTTAATAATTTATGAAGTTTCCGGACCGTTCAGAAACCGTTATTTTGAGTGTTAACAAAGAGTCGGGTTACCACCTAGACCGGATTCTTCGCGAATGGCCGGCTATAGGGAATGGCTGAAATGAGTCCCTTTGCATACAGTATAGTTGATGTAGTATTCTTAAAGTATGAAACCAAATAAATTACAACAGGTCGCGCTGGCGGTTTTTTCGCTAGCCGGTACCGCCCTAATGGGCTATCTTCTCTCGCTCAAGTTCTTTTCTAAAGCCTCGTCGTTTTGCGAGCTGGGCGAAGGTTTTTCGTGCGACCTTGTCAACCAGAGTATCTACTCGGAAATTTTCGGAATTCCCGTATCACTCCTGGGCCTGCTTTATTTTCTCGGGGTGCTGGTTGCGGTTTTGTGGCGGTATAATGAGACTACGCTAAAATCCATTCTCTTTTTTTCCATCGTATTTTTAGGGCCGTCGCTTTACCTAAGTTATATTGAATTTTTTGTGTTAAAGAGTATCTGCGTTTTTTGTGAAGCATCAAAAGTTTTGATACTTGCCGTAATTGCCGTATCCGGATACGCACTAAGAGGGAGGACCGGCAGGCAGTTCGTGATATCGGCTATGGCAGTTGGACTTGTTTTTGCCGGAGTCACTTATTTTATTCATGCTAACGCCGGACCCGGGGAAAAATATAACGCTCTGGCTCAGTGCCTTGATGAGAAAGGGTACAAAGTGTACGGCTCCATAACTTGCGCGTCGTGCGCGAGACAAAGAGCCATGTTCGGCGATGCGTATAAATTCATAGAGGAGATTGAGTGCGATCCGCGAAATCCGCATAATGTCGTGGAACTCTGTATTGCCAAAAACATAAAAAAGACACCTACATGGATTCAGGAGGATGAAGCCGGAGGCGAGCTTTACCGGTTTGAGGCAGGCATAGTGTCTCTGGAGAATCTCTCCCGCGTGTCAGGGTGTTCACTGGAGTAAATTTAAGTTAAGGCGAAGTTGTGAAGACCGGCCCTGAATTTAGGTGCGCCCCTCAATAATTTCAAGGAGTAAAATAAAATCTTATGGCTATAGATAATTTAACCATCCCCATTATCGTCAGCGCGGCACTGGTTGACAGCATCAACCCCTGCGTTTTAGGCGTGCTTATTTTTTTGCTGGCATTCATGACTAGCGCTTTCCGCAGCCGGACGCGGATGCTTCTCGGAGGGCTTTTCTATAGTTTGGTGGTATACGTTACTTATCTTGCGCTCGGTTTAGGAATTTTGAGGATAACCGTGTCCATCGGGGTTTCCACCGCTTTCTACTGGGTGGCCGCCCTGGTGGCTATTGCGGCCGGGCTTTTTGAAATAAAAGATTTTTTCTGGTACGGAAAGGGGTTTTCTTTGCAGATGATTCCCGGAGCGTCAGAACGCATCAAGTATTACACCTCGAGAATCGCGGCAATTCAGGAAAATCGTCCCGGCTTGAGCTTGCTTTTTATCGGTCTCTTGGGGGTTTTTGTCGTTTTGGTGGAATTGCCCTGCACCGGAGCGCCGTATTTTGCGGTTTTGGCCCTGTTGGCCAAAGGAGCGTATGCAGATGCGGTTCCCTTTTTGCTTCTGTATAATTTTATTTTTGTGCTTCCGTTGCTCGCGGTGGTCGCGGTCGCTTATTTTGGAACCTCATCCGAACAAATGGAGGAATGGCGTAAGCGCCATCGGGGTCTTATGCGATTGGTTATAGGAACTTTTCTCATTGCTCTGGGTGTTTTCATGCTTTACTCGATTCAAGGGTTTTAATCGGAATATTTTGCGTCTGTTTAGCGTTTGGTTTCGCGTCAGTTTAGCGCTACTGCGCCTTTATCGTGAAACAGACGCGAAACTATACGCGAAAATAGGATAAAATTGATTACCCCAAGGTTAAATGCCAAATGGCACGAACTCCCGATTAAGGATTTGCTGCAGGAATTCGGGTCCAATTTAGAAACCGGACTGGCGGATGACGAGGTCGGGCGAAGGCGGGCAGAGTTCGGACCGAACGAACTTCCGAAAGGAAAAAAGCTCCACTGGTGGGAGTTTTTTTTCCGACAGTTCAAAAATCCACTTATTTTCATTTTGCTCGCGGCCGGAGCGATTACTTGGTGGCTTGCCGAGTATCTGGATACCATTGTCATATTTCTCGCGGTGCTGGTGAATGTTGCTATCGGATTTTGGCAGGAATTCCGGTCCAACCGCATTTTTGAAAAACTTCAGGCGATTGTGGCGGTGCGTTCGCGCGTGCGCAGAGACGGTAAAATGCGGGAGATCAACGCGAAAGACCTTGTTCCCGGCGACATAATTCTCCTTTACGCGGGAGTGAAGGTTCCGGCTGATGCCCGGATTCTTGAAGCGCGGCGATTGGAAGTGAATGAGGCGCTTCTTACCGGAGAATCTCTTCCGGTCAAGAAGACGGTTTTGGATCTTTCCGGTAGAACGGCGCTCGCCGATAGAAAAAATATGGTTCATGCGGGAACTGTGGTGGAGCAGGGTGAGTGTATTGCTCTGGTGGTAGCAATCGGAGAGAATACGGAACTCGGCGAGATCGCTCGCCTTACCGCCTCGGTGGAGGAGGAGTCCACCCCGCTTCAGGAGCGTTTGGCGCGCCTCGGTAAAATCATCGCGGGTTTTGTTCTGGCCGCGGCGTTTTTCGTAATCCTCGTCGGAGTTTGGGAGGGAAGAGCATTTGTGGAGATGTTTACGGTAGGAGTCGCGGTGGCGGTTGCCGCGATCCCCGAAGGGCTTCCTGCCGCACTCTCGGTGGTGCTCGCCGTAGCTTCGCAAAGGATTTTTGGACGAAAGGGACTGGTTAAAACTCTCATTGGTGCCGAAACTCTCGGCTCCACAACCGTAATTTGTACGGATAAGACCGGAACTCTTACCGAAGGAATCATGCAGGTGGAGAAGCTCGTTGAAGCCAAGGACCCTAAACGTAGCGCTTTAGCACTCGCACTCGCGAACGAAGCGGCCGTCATGGACCGGGGAGATATCAGGGGAGAAGCAACCGATTGCGCGAAGCTTAAATATTTTTTGGAAGAGGGCGGGGGTAATCTTGACGAAGCGCTCAAGGAATACCCGCGCCTGGCCATACTCCCGTTTGACGCGGACGAAAAATATATCGCGTCGTTCCACGGAGGAAAAGAGCGCCTGATAAACCTATTTGTCACGGGCGCTCCGGAAATTCTTATTGAACGTTCGACTCTGTCGGAGCGGGAAAAAGGGCGAATGCGGGAGATAGTGGATTCTTTTGCCGCCCGGGGATACCGGATGATTGCTACGGCCGAGCGCGGTATTGTGCGCAGTGCCTCGCGGATAGATCCGGATGACATCGCTGGGCTTCGTCGGGAGGTAGGAGGGCTCTTGCTTTCCGGACTTGCGGCAGTCCGCGATCCGGCGCGCCCCGACGTAAAAGAATCTTTGAAAATCACGCGCCAAGCGGGCATTCGCGTCCTTATGGTAACCGGGGACCATAAGCTTACGGCGCGCGCCATCGGCCAGGATTTGGGATTCAGTGCTGATCCGTCGGCTCTTATTGACGGCCCGGAATTGGATCAATTGTCGGATGAGGAATTCGCCCGACGGATCCGGAGCGTGGAAATATTTTCGCGCGCTTCCCCTAGGCACAAGATGCGGATTATAAACGTCTTAAGGATAGAGGGACATGTGACGGCCATGACCGGGGACGGCGTAAACGACGCTCCGGCTCTTAAGGCGGCGGATGTCGGGGTCTCGGTCGGCGACGGAGCGGACGTTACCAAAGAGGCGGCGGACCTTGTGCTTTTGGATGACTCGTTCTCGACCATTACCTCGGCCATCCGCGAAGGCAGGATCGCTTTTGATAACATGCGCAAAGTCGCCGTTTTCCTGCTGATGGGTTCCTTTACTGAATTTATTCTCGTCGTAACGTCGCTCGTCTTGGGAATCCCGCTTCCCGTAACCGCGGTGCAGATTCTCTGGGCGAATATTATTGAGGACGGGTTTCCTAATTTTGCTTTGGCTTTTGAGCCCGGCGAGAAGGATATCATGGAGCGCCGGCCATTTAAACGTAAAGAGCCGATACTTGATCGGCTCGGAATGGCTTTTGTATTTATTCAGGGGATCCTTACCGACCTTATTTTGGTGGGAGTATTCCTCTGGCTCTTCTATAATTCTTCCTACACCCTCGAACATCTCCGGACTATTATACTTGCCGCTCTTACTACTGATGCGCTTCTTTTGGTCTTTGTCCTTAAAAATCTGCGCGAGCCGCTGTATAAAATCGAGTTTTTCAGCAATTACTATCTTCTTTTGGCTGTTATTTTGGGATTTACCGCGATGTTTGCGGCAATTTACGCTCCGCCTCTTCAGTGGCTTCTCGGCACCGTTCCTTTAAGCGCGGGGGATATAGCGCTCGTCCTCGGCATGGGTCTTTTGGAGGTGGGGCTCGCCGAGGGTATCAAATGGTGGTTCAGACGCGGTGGATATTTTAGGGTGCAAACAGCTTCTTAAACAGATATAATATATATGAATGGCGACCCCGCTCCAATTTTGCGGGATATTCTGGGGCAAGCCGCTTCGCCCGACGAGGGTTGTCCTATGCGGACACGCGGCTTGCGAGAGGATATGGCTATAGGGCGAAGGAAGCCAAGTTAAAATATAGGCAAAATTGGAGCGGGGTGCTCATATTTATACCTAAAATTTGTTCGCCCGCTGCTCCAAATTTTAGACAAATATGGCAGAAGAAAAACTTTTTAAATGCGCCAAGTGCGCGAAAGAAAAAAAGAAAGAAGAGGGGATGTATGTGCTTGAAGGCACGGCTTTTTGTTGCAAAGAATGTTGCGGTGTTCCGTCAAAGAACGAGCGCAAAGAGAAGAAGGCGAACGTTTGCGAATTCTGCTAAGCAGCCAATTTAGCAAAATGACTCATGGAAAAGGTGAAGTATCTAATAATAGGAGGCGGCATTGCCGGCACAACTGCCGCGGAAACAATCCGGCAGAATGACCCTGTCGGAACTATTGCCATTGTGTCTGATGAGCCATATCGGCTGTATTCGCGTATCATGCTTTCTAAGCCGAATTTTTTTCTGGAGAAAATTCCTTTTGAAAATGTGTGGTTGAAAAAAGATTCGTGGTATACGGAAAATAATATAATGCTGCTCGCCCCCAAAAAAGCCATTTCACTTGATACCGTAAAAAAAGAAGTAAAGCTTGATGACGGGCAAGTCATCCGTTATGAAAAATTGCTCCTGGCGGTAGGGGGATGCGCGCGCCAGTGGGGAATTAAGGGCAGTGAAAAAAAAGGAATATTTTATATTCGGACCCTTGACGACGCTAAGGCAATAATTAGCGCGGTAAAATCATCAGAAAACGCCGTGGCCATCGGAGGGGGGTTTATAAGTTTTGAAATGTGCGATATGCTGAAATTGGCGGGAATTAACGTATCACTTATTTTGCGGGAATCATATTTTTGGGAGCCGCTGCTTGATGAACAGTCCGGCAGAATGATTGAGCGGGCCCTGGAAAAAGGCGGTGTTAAAATTTTTTATAATTCGCAGGTTAAGGAAATAATTGGCGCAGATAAGGTAGAGGAAATTGTATTGGATAACGGCGAAAAGATTTCCTGCAATATGCTCATGGTCGGTATCGGGGTGGTTTGCCCTTTTGGATGGGTTCAGGCAGGCGGTATTTCCGTTAATCGCGGAATATTGGCCAACGAGTATCTGGAAACCGATAAACCGGATATTTGGACGGCCGGGGATTCGGCGGAGTTTAACGATATTATTTTGGGGGAGAGGGTGCAGCTCGGCAACTGGGTTAACGCTCAAATGCAGGGAAGAATTGCCGGTTTGAATATGTTAGGAAAGCGCAATCCGTTTAAATTGGTATCGTTTTACACCACCCAGGGGTTCGGTATAACGATTGCTTTTGTTGGCGACGTAAAACCCGGACAGGATCGTTTGGTAATCGGACGCGGTTTACCGGATTCCGGCTCTTATGGAAGAATTCTTGTTAAAGACGGAGAGATCATGGGCGCTACGCTTATCAACCGCACTTCGGAACTGGGCGCGATTTCCAAACTTATTGAAAAAGATATAAAAGTTTCCGGACATGAAAAGGAACTTGGCGACGCTAATTTTGACCTTAAGAAATTAATCAATGGATAATGAACATAAGAAAATTAAAATCGGGTGGTTCACTTTTTCTTGCTGTGAGGACAATACTATTGTGATGACGGAAATTATGAACGACCATTGGCAGGAGTGGAAAAAACTTTTTGATTTCAGGCACGCCAATGTTCTTAAATCTAAAAATATCCTTGATGAGTTGGATATCGCTTTTGTAGAGGGGGCGATAGCTTCGGAAAAGCATGCGGAGAAACTCCGTGAAATAAGGGAAAAATCAAAGAAATTGGTGGCGGTGGGCGCTTGCGCCGTTGTCGGGATGCCGGCGGCCCAGAGAAACTATTTTAACGAACAGCAAAAGCAGGAAATAGAATTTTTAGTCGCGCGTTTTGCGGCACTTCCCAAAGTGCTTAAGGTTTCCGATGTCGTGAAAGTGGACGCCGAAGTGGGAGGATGCCCCATGGACCCTGATAAATTTTTGACGGCCGTTGCCGGTCTCGTTGAAGAGTTAAAAAAGGTTTAGTTTTAAACACTATGCACACAGTTGATTTAGATTTAAATTTGGATCGTCTGACAAAAGTTGAAGGTTCAGCTTCGCTTGAAATAAGGGTGCGCGGTGGAAAAGTTGAATACGCGCGTTTTAAAATTAATGAATACAAGCGTTTTTTTACCAAGGCCTTGGAAGGAAAACCGATTATAGCCCTTCCTCAGCTTTTGTCGCGAATCTGCGGCACTTGTTCCAATGCCCATATTCTTGCTTCTATCGAGGCCTGCGAACACGCTTTGGATATTGAGCCCTCGGAGCAGACAAAAATTTTGCGCGATTTGACCATGGACGGTTTGAATATCCGCGACCATGCGCTTCATTTGTATCTTTTTTCCATGCCCGATATATTCGGGAAAGACGCGTTTCTTGATTTTGATGAGAATAATCCTGTGGAGCACCAGATGCTTCATGACGGTTTTGAAATAAAAGCCGCGGGAAATTTTCTTGCTTCTCTTATTGCCGGAAGAAGCGTTCACGCGACCTATCCCGTGGTGGGAGGATTTACGCATTTTCCGGAAAAAGACGGGATTGAAGAAGCGGTTAAAAAACTTGAAGCCGCGCGTCCGGCGGTGTTGCGGCTGATAGATGTTTTTAAAAATTGTCCTTTCAGTTTTGACCGTCAAACCAAATTTATGGCTCTTGTGCCCAAGGACAAATACGGTTTTATTGACGGATGCATTCAGACCGGCGAAGGGGAGTGCATAGAGGAAAGGGACTATCGCGAGCATCTGGAGCATGTTGTTTTGCCTTATTCACAGGCATCGGCCTATAAGCATTCGCGCGGTTCTTATATGGTAGGGGCTCTGGCGCGAGTTAATCTTGCTAAACATCTTTTACATCCTAAAACCAAAGAAATGCTTGCGGATACTCTGAGTATTTTTCCTTCAACGGACGTATTCCGCAACAATTTGGCGCAAGCCGTGGAAATTCTCCATTGCCTTGATAGCGCGCTGGAAATACTGAAGACCTTTGAGTTCAAGGCGGAGCCGGTAATTAAAAAACCGCCTCGCGAGGCGGTCGGCGTGGGAGTGGTGGAAGCTCCCAGAGGAACGCTCTATCACCAGTATCATTTGGCAAAAAGCGGCATAGTTACCGAGGGCGAAGTAATTGTGCCGACCGGACAAAACCAGATAAATATAGAAGAGGACATATTTGCGCTTGTGCAAAAATTGCTTCCGTCGGCGGAAAAAGAGCAGATTCAATTTGAAGTTGAAAAGCTTATCCGGGCGTATGACCCTTGCATGAGCTGTGCCGCGCATTTTCTTAAAGTAAAGTGGAATTAATGATGGCGGAAATTTTTTCCAGCGCTTCTTTTTCGGGTATGTCGGCGGGAACGCCGATTATTTTTATTTTTTTGAGTTTGCCGAGTTTTTGAAGAAATTTCAGCTGCGACCATAAATCAAAGTCATGAAGTGATATGTGAGGATGATTCGTAAAATTTTTCAGGTCAGAAAAAATTTTGACTTCTTCAATGCCTCGAACGGTATCAATTATAGTCAGCTCTTCCGGTATTTCAAATTCTTCATTCGGGTCTTTTATTTCAAACCGGATTTTGGGAAAAAGCCGCTTGAGTTCAGGAAGAACGCGAAGCGGTAAAGAATCAAATTCAAGCTCTTGATTGCCGAAAATAAGGATGTGTTTTTTATTCTCCATGGCATTTTTGTTACTTATTGACTAGCCCGCAGGGATTATATACTATAATCCGTAGTACCAAACAATAGGAGGTGTTGCATGTCACAGCCATTATTGCCGTGGGATTCTCCTGAAGATGCCAACTATCCCCAACTAGTCTGGCGAAGCAAGCTTGATGACATATATCTCATTGAAGTGCGCCACACTAACGGTTGTGGCGGCAAGTTATTTGTGTTTGACCACAACAATAATGATCAGGAAATTTTTTCTATGGATGTAGATTTATTGTATGGAGCAATATTAGGACCCGATGTGGATGATGTCCAAGAATGGCAGGAAAAAGTACTGGACTTCATCGACAATACCTATAACAAACAGTAACAACCTCTCTCGTCTAGCTGGCAAACGCCGGCTTTTTCTTATCTCTATACCCCATGACACCTTTTATATTCTTGACTATAGTATATTGATATGATAAGTTTTGGTAAGTTCCTGAACACATAGACGGAGGTTCGCCATGTTTATAGGTACTCATTGTGGTAAAAAATCTGTTTATTGGAATGAAGGTGAACGTTCTACTTTACAGCGAATTATTGAGATTGCAAAAGTGGAATTTCCTGATATTCCATATGAACAATTGGTTCTTGAGGCCGATTTAGATAATGACGGTAAGAGTATTTGTGCCGGAACAATACTTCATCAGTTATAGCCCTATATGGGCTTTTTTCTTATATTTCTTCCACCGCGATAGTTATAAGAATGTTGGTGGTTTAAATGGTTTGATTGGCGAGCTCAAGATGGCGCAGGGTGTATTTTTTAAGCATTCCTGCCTGCCTTGGCGTTATTTTTTCGCAAATCACTCCCCAGTGAATGGAAACGAGGTCGCCTGTTTTTAATTCTTCAATGTCTCTGTCCGATTCCAAACTAATGGCGATTTTGGTTGTTTGGGGACTGCCTAAAATAAGTTTTCCGTCCCGATATAATAAAGGTTCGTGTTTTACCATCAGGAATGGTCCGTTTCTGGCTGTAATTTTTCCCCAGCTTATGCGGCAGGAATCCATGGATTCAAGAGTATGTTCCCGCTCAAGATGGCCGGTTCTTTTCCAGATATCCAGTACGTGAAAAGAGTGATTGGGAACTCCGCCTTTTTTTATTTTATTGGCTACTACTTCAAAAGATTTGTTACCTATTTTCTTTTTAATTTCTTGTTCTTCAAGAAGATGGCGCCAGAATTTCTTTTTTTCAACCGTTTCCAACAATTCGTTTCCCAGCCAATAGGCCTCCACTACGCGATTATCAAACGGGTCGCGGATGCTGTTGGCATCAGCAATAAGCCGGAGATACGGATACATTGTTTTAAAGGCCTTAAGCAGGATTTCAAGTCCCGGGTCGCCCGCCCTCTCTTTAATGTATGAAAAAATTTCCCGATTGGCATCGGGACCGCAATAGTGAAGCCGGTTCGGTCCGAAAGCATATCGGCTACACATTAAGAGGCCGTCATAGAGATGCTGTGGAGATTCTGCGGCTGAATTTTGAGTAAATATTTTCAATTGTTTTTGAAATAATCAGGATTCCCGCAATCATTATCACCGCCTGTATTAATGTTTTGCCGGGAAAAATATGCGTAACAAAAATTGAATTAAGAATTGCCGTGATGGGCGCCGCTATGACAAGGACGGAACTAACAACCGTTGCCGGAGCGTATTTAAGAGCGGCATACCAGGTTGTTACGTAACCGAAAAGCAATGCGCCGGTTAAAATCGCCCATCCGGCTTGTTCTGTTGACGCCGGAATAAGGGCGGAAATTTTTCCGGTGATTGCAAGAAACAGAAGAAGAAACAAAGAACCGAAAAACATTCTTGCCCAGCCGGCAATAGACGGCGAAATTTCTTTAAGAACTTTTTTGGCGATTATATTTTCAACTGCCCAAAACAAAGTTGCTAAAAGCGCTAAAACGGATCCGGTTCCGAATTTCCAGTTTGCGGGCGAATCAAACATAAAAATTCCTAAAAATAATATTCCCAGGGCGGCAAACTGAATTGAACTTATCCGTTCTTTAAGAAATGGATAGGAAAATAAAGCGACCCATAAAAACAAGGTTTTGTGGATGAAAGCCGCTTCTGTGGCCGAAATCATGGTAAGCGATTTGAAAAATAGCAGAAAGGGAATGGAGCCGCCTATAATCCCAATGAGGATAAGTTTGAGCCACAGCCTTCGAGAAAGTCCTTTTAGTTCCGGAATTTTTCGCAATAGCATAATCAGGCCGGTAAGAAGAACGGCGGTTGCGATATTTTTTGCCGTAGTATAAGCATAAGCGTCTTTCCAGAACGCTACCCCGAATTTATTGATAAATACGGCAAAACCGCTGATTAGCGCCGTAAGAAAAGCGAGATTAACTCCTTTAGATAATGAATTTTCCATAATTAAGGTTATTATTCTTCGAGTAAGGTCGAGAAGTTAATATTAATGTAAGGTTCTCGACAAGCTCGAACAGTAAAAACATAACTAATTTTTGGGATTTTTCCTGATTTTTCCATATTTATTATAGCAATGCCGCCGGGCTTTAGCAAATAGCCATATCCTACATGGGCGAGCCCATCGGGCCTTAGCCCTTGGTTTTTGGGTAAAATAATTATAGAATATAAGTGGTTCGGGCTGTTTAAAAATTTTGTTATTGTTTCATGTCTGCCTTAATCCTCGCCGCAATTGGCAAGTATTATCGGTATGAAACAATAAATTTTTATGACAAAGTCGCAAAAAGTATCATTGTTTTTGCTTCGCGTGTCTTTGGGCTGGCTTTACTTTTATGCCGGTATTACCAAAGTTATAAATCCCGAATGGTCGGCGGCGGGATACCTTAAGGGGGCAAAAATTTTTGCCGGATTTTATCAGTGGCTGGCAGGTTCCGATATTTTACCGGCAGTTAATTTTATTAATGAGTGGGGGTTGCTACTTCTCGGCGTTTCCCTGATTTTGGGTATTGCTGTGCGTTTGTCGTCTATGCTCGGCGTGATGCTGATGATGCTTTATTATATTCCGATTCTTGATTTCCCGTATCCCAATCCGCATTCTTATTTGGTCGATGAACATATTATTTATGCGTTTGTTTTAATTTTGTTTGCGAGTTTAAGGGCCGGCCGTATCTGGGGTTTGGAAAATTGGTGCTCGGGTCTTCCGATTTGTTCCAGATTTCCGAAACTTCGAGATTGGCTTGGTTAAGTCTTATGAAATTTGGCCTAATTTTGCAATCAAATAAACCTGAACATGTGTGGAACACGTTCCGTTTCGGAATTACTGCGCTTAAGGGCGGCATCGAGTGGAAATTTTTTTGATGAATGAGGGTTCGGAGTTAGATACTATTCCTGGTAGCAAAAATTTTGATATTTCCGCGAAAGTGGCGGAATTCAAAGGGTTGATGGGCGAGATTTATGCCTGCGGCACTTGTCTTGAATTGCGCGGTAAAGGTGAAAGCAATGTATGTCCGGTTTCCACAATGTCCGACCTGCTTAAAATGGTCGAGGGCTCGGATAAAGTTTTAGTTTTTGGTTAATTACATGATTATGAAAAAATATATTTTATTATCGTCAATTTTTGTTTTCATACTTCTTTTTGCGCGAACAGGTAATGGTCAAATGATGACGCAGAGTTTGGACGGAGCTATTGCCGGTGACCACACTAAAAAAGAAGAGGCCGAAGGAAAAGAAATTTGGGAAAAACTTCAGGCCAAAACTTTGACTTGCGCGGATTTATCGGAAGAAGATTATGAAGTTCTCGGCGAATATTTTATGGGTCAAATGCTCGGAGAATCGCACTCCGCCATGAACCAGATGATGATACAGATGATGGGAGAAGAAGGAGAAGAAAAAATGCACGCTGTTTTAGGAAAGCGTTCATCAGGATGTGAAACCGGAGCGGCTCTCCTTCCCAAAGAAATAAGCGGGTTCATGCCCATGATGCAGATGTTGTCGCCGTTGTTGGGCGGAGGTTTTGATGCCGGGAGTTCGCCTTCCGGAAATTTTCCGTTTATGCAGGGAATGATGGGAAAAGGATGGGGGTGGTCGCTTTTGAATTATTTGAGCCCTATGGGATTTTTAACTCCGTTGATGAATTGGGGAATGCCGTTTGGTATCTGGTGGGGGATTGTTTTTATGCTTTTATGGTGGGTTTTGGTTATTGTGGGCTTTATTGTTTTGGTAAGATGGGTGGCAAAAAAGAACCGCACCCAGGAACATCATGTTGAAAAATCAGCTTTGGATATATTGCAGGAAAGATACGCCAAGGGAGAAATAAACAAGCAGGAATTTGAGGAAAAAAGAAAAGATTTATCCTGAATTACTAAGTCGGAGCAACACTGAGTGTTGCTACTGCGAAAGATTGAGTAAATAGAAAAGAGCCCCTCCGCAAGCATGCGGAGGGGGCTTTTTTTATCATGCGTGTTTTAAATAAATGTTTCCGAGGTTGTGAAATACTTTTTCGCAGGCGTCTGTCGCTTCCTCCATTTTTTCCGCGATTTCACGGCGTTGGCGCGTGTGGTTGTATGAGTCAAAGACCGCCTGTAGCTCTTTTTTACTTAGATATTCGCTGGCGCCTTGCGTCAGTATGTCCGATACAGAAATTTCATAACTGTCGGCAATGATGTCTTTTACCAGTTTGTCGGCGTTGTGCTCGCACTTTTTCATTTTGATTTGCAATTCGTCAACATTTTCAAGTTTTCGCAGTTTGAATATGCCGTCATATACCTGGATTATTGACAATCTTATGATTTCCAGGAATTTTTTCAGAGCTTCATCGGGAAGAACTTTATAATCAACTATTTTTATAACAACTTCTTCCACAAAATCCATTACGTCGTCAATTGCTTGGGCCAGTGCGTAAATATCTTCGCGGTCAATCGGGGTTACGAAAGTTTGGCCGGCTTTTACTATTATTTCTTTGGTGATGGAGTCGCAATTTTGTTCAAGTTCCTGAATCTGTTTTTCCCATAAAGGTTCTATATGTCGGTTTGACGCAATTTCCAATAAAATTGGCAGGCATGCTTTAATAGCTTTAGCCTGTTTTTCAAACAGGTCGAAAAACTTTTCTTCCTTGGGAATGATTCTAAACATCATTTTTCCTTTGTTTTTATTAAAGAACTTGTTTGCGCGTCTTTTATATTATACTACGAGGCTAGGAAAATAGCAAGTAGTCCTTTTAATTCTGGCGAAGAACGTAATCTGTAATTAAGAAGTAGCCCATAGATTTATAGAACAATTCTATGGAATTGTCCTATGGCGCGATTTTTTGACGACCTTGAGCGCCCGCATGCCATAAATTATTGAATCGGCGTGAGCCAATTTTTATACTTTTTGATATTTCCTCCGGTAATTTTTTTATATTGATTTTGTAAATCAGTAAAAATGGATTGCGGGATTTGGCGTTGTGAAAAGTATTTGTGAATTTTCGTTACGCGTTCCAACTCAATTCCGGTGCCGGTCAGAAAAATTTCATCCGCTTTACGGAGAAAACCAGGAAGGATATTTTTTTCGCAAACTTTTATGCCCATATCACGCGCAATTCGGATTATGGTATTTCTTGTGATACCGCCTAAGATATTTCCTATTTTTGGAGTATAAAGAATTCCGTTTTTGGCGATAAAAATGTTATTGACCGCTCCTTCGGCGACAAAACCACTGGTATCCAGAAAAAGCGGTTCATCAAATCCGCTTTTGCGCGCCTCTATAAATCCCAAAAGTCCGTTTGAATAATATCCGCTTATTTTTGCTTTCAGATCAGCAGTAGACGGGTCAATCCTTCTTGTCTTTACAATTTTTATTCTTACCGATTTTTCTTTGGCATCGTATTTCCACGGCCATGCAAAAATCACCACGGTCAGTTTCGCGCCGATTATGTTTATGCCCATTTTTGGTTCCGAATAAAAAGCCATCGGCCGGATATATCCCGAAGCCAATTTGTTTATTTTGATGACATTTTTGATTGCTTCCTCCAGTTCTTTTTTTGTTTTTTCGATATTCATATTCAGAACCGAGGCGGAATAGAAGAATCTGTCAAGATGTTCTTTTAACCGGAAAATAGCCGCGCCGTTTGTGGTTTTATAAAAACGAATCCCGTCATAAACACAAGCGCCGTAGTTAAGGCCCTGGTGAAAATTCAAAAATCCAGCCCTAGCCAGGGGAGCTATTCGTCCGTTGAGCCAAATTTTATTAGCCGGTTTCATTTTGTTGCCGTACAATACAATGTTTTAGCCGGGCCGCTGAATTTAACTTTTGAAAAGCCGCAATTTTTTAAAGCGTGTCCAAATTCTTTTTTTGTGAACATATAAAAAGAATTTTCATCGCTTACAAAATTCGGTTTTAGGCCGCCTCCCCAGATAATCGAGTATTGCTTGTGGCGCAGTATTTTGCCGAGTATCTTATTTGTTTCGAGAACAAAGGATTTCTCTTTGCCACTTTCGTAATAATTGGAAACTTCCGGGTATGTTTTTTCGCCCCGATAGTTAGGAGCGTTAAAAACGAATTTGCCGCCTATTTTCAGCGAAACGATAATTTTCTTTAAACCCGATTCCAGGGCTTTTGGCCCCATGAAATAATTAATCGCCTGCCTTATGCAAACGGTATCAAATTTGTCTTTATAGTTTATTTTTCGCATATCCCGGGTTACCGTGTGATAATTTTTAACTCCCAATTTTTTTGCTTTCAGTTTTAATTCTTTAAGCATCCCTTTGCTTGAATCTAAACTAATTACCCCGAAACAGCTTTTTAATAATGGAATAGTTACTTCGCCGGTTCCGGCCGCTAAATCTAAAATCAATCCGCCTTGGGGCGTGTTTTCTTTTACCATAGCAGTAAAATCATGCGCGCTTTTTAAATACCTTTGATACAACAGGTCATAGAATACCGGAAAATTTTTATATGAATTGCCGAAGTACATAATTTACGGTTTCTTTAAGGTCGTTGCCAATTGCAACAAGCCCGTGGTTTTTAAGATTGATAATTCTGATATTTTTTTTGAATAAATTGAGGGTTTTTTTTGCATACTCGAGAGTTCCCGGAGTATAAGGAAATTCAGTAATCGGCGCCTTTTTTGTGAAACTATGGGTGTGTACGACCGCGTTTACCCTTGGAAATTTATCAAAAATAGCCGAAACCAAAACGGCGTTAAAAGAGGCCTTTTTATCTTGAGGAGCTTCGATTAGAATTTTTCTTTTCTTCCAATCAACTTTTCTGACAAGCGTGATATCACCCGGCCGAAGGTTCTTTTTATTGCTTCCGCGCGCGGTTATTAAGAAAGAATTATTATCGGTTCGTAATGCTAAACTGCCGTGTCCTGAAACAGCGCCCTTAAAAAATTCCGGCATCAGCCCCTGTTTGCTTAAGCGCCCGCAAAGTTCCTTGAAAAGCTTCATTTCCTTGTTATATTTTTTGCCGATTGTTTTTGATATAAGGACCGTTTTAAAGCGGTTTGTTCGCGCGCGCTTTTCTGCGAATTCAACGATTTTTTTCGCCAAATTGGGTTCCTTCAGTTTTATAGCTCCTTTTTCCGGGGTAATTAGCATTACTTCGCGCTTCCCCGATTTTATTTCTGAGAAATCACTGGCTATGGTAAGGTCAGACCGGTTTTCCAAGTTGGATTTATAGGCATTTTCAACTAATTCTTTTTTTGTAGCGTTAGACAACAATTTGAATCCGACCTGAAAGAGCGGCGTTTTTGACCATTGTTTGACTGATTTGATGACTTTTGGGAGACGGAAAAGACGGATAGTAAGCAATAATTTTGACGAGGGAATTTTGCCTTTATGCCGTTTTACTCCATAGTCAGAAACTGCCGCGCCCAGAAACGCGATATCTATGCTGTTTTTATTTAAAATTTTCTTTAATTCATTGGCGTAGTCATCATATGTTTCATAGGCAATGAGTTTTAATTTACGGTTTGCGGTTGGAATTTTTGCGTTTTTTGCGTGCAAGTAAATAACCTCATGGCCTTTCAGGAGAGAGGCGTTAGCAATTTTGGCGGGAAATGAACCGGTGCTAAAATTGCCGATGTGCCTGACATCGTCAATTTTTACTATGGTACCGCCGGCAGTAATTAAGATGTTCATAATGGTATTTTATAATAAATTATGCGTATAGTACAGTTCTTTTGGTTATTTTTTTAAAGCTCTTTGAAAGAAATCTTTTAGCCGGGAGTCAAAATCAATCGGAAGTTCTCCATGAAGTCCCGATTCAATGAAATAAAATTCTGCTTGGGGGTTTTCCTTAAGTTTTTCCTTAAGTTTTTCCGCGTGTCCGAATGATATTTGTTCATCTTCCCTGGAGTGTACAATGAAAACGGGAATAGTAAGTTTGGTTGCGGCGTTTTCGGGAGAAATATCAGCAATTGATTCTCCAAAAAGAAGGCGCGACCAAAAAAGCATGAGTTGAACCAAGGGTTTGTTTAATGGCCAAAGATGAGAATAGGTTTCTTCTCCTAAAATTTTTAAATTGGAAAAAGCGGCGTATGAGGCAATCGCGCTTATTCTTTGGTCTTCGGCCGCGGTTATTATTCCGACCGCGCCTCCCAGTGAGAATCCAAAAACGCCGATTTTTTTTCCGCCAGAAGCAGGTTCATCTTTGGCGGAGAATCCGCGTGATTCAAGAAAATCTAAAGCAGATTTTAAATCCAGCCGTTCTTTTACGCCAAGAGTAGTGTAGCGGCCCTCGCTTTTTCCGAAGTATCGCTGGTCGTAAATAAGCAAAGAGAAATCCGGCCAAAGATTTTTGGCGATGGAAAGCATGTCCGATTTTTCAGCCGGGTAGCCGTGGATGAGTACTATGGCAGGTTTTCCAATGCTTAGCATTGAATTTTTCAATGCTAAACCCTGTATAAACCAACCGGAAAGTTTTAGGCCGTCTTGGGTAGTTAATATTATATCTTCGGCAGGAAGGCCATAGTCGGCAGGGGTTCTCTGCAATATGATTTTCGGCGGCCGGATTACCAGATAAAAACTCCACAAAGAAACCAGCAAAAAGCCGATGGCAAAGGTTACTATATATAATATGGCTCGTTGCATGTTCATTGGTGTTGATAATTAAAATATAGCATATAATTACGGAATACTTTATAATATAGTATATGAAAGAAATAATTCTTGAAGAATTATCAGCTCCAGGATGCCAGATTTGCAAGCAATTTGAGGAGTTTTGGCATTCAATTGAAGGCCAATTTCCCAATGTTAAATATAAGAATATAAGTGTTGCCACGCCGGAAGGAATAGAAATGGCCGGCAAATACGAAATTTTCGCCTCGCCCGGGATTGTTATTAATGGCGAACTTTTTTCAACAGGAGGGTTTGACCGCGATAAGTTTGTTAAGAAGTTGGAAGAATTGTCACAATAAGTATCTATTAATATCAGATATTAATTGATACTGATTGATATTGGGATATTAATTGTTTATGAAAAACTTTTTTCAAAAGTTAAAGCCGGAGTGGATATTGCGTCTCGGTCTCGGCTTGATGTATTTATATTCCGGTTTTGATTTGATTATGAACCCCAAAGGATGGACGTGGGCTTTGCCGTGGTGGTATAAGCAGATGGTTATGGTGGTCATGCCTATTGACGGCTATCTTCGTTTTCAGGGAGCTCTAGAACTTTTGATGGCATTTTTGCTTTTATCTTTTTTCTTTCCCAAAAAAGTTGCCATAGCGGTTGCGGCAGTATCCAGCTTGGAGATTTTGTTTATTTTACTTTTTGCTCCGCAGTTTTCCATTACTTTCCGCGATATCGGAGTTTTAGGAGCATCACTGGCGCTTTTTCTAATTTTATTAAAAACTAAAATAGAAGCCGAATCGCGCTGATTGAGTATGCTGAACTACGCTGAAAAAATCAGCGTTAAATCCGCGTACTTATCAGCGACAAATCAGCTTTTAATTATGGAAGAATTAAACAAATCAAAAATAATTCTGGCGTCAGCCGCCATCGGCGTTTTTGTTTTCATTGCCACCGGCCTTTTTTGGTTTTTCTTTGTGGGCTCTTCTTCTCCGGTCGGGTTCGGCTGGTACGTTTTTAGTTTTGCCGCGGGTTTAAGCATGATTGTGTTGCCCTGCACCTTGCCGCTCGCTTTTGTGATTGTTCCTCTTTCTATGGGCAAGGGGCCGGTTAAGGGATTTTCCATCGCGCTTGCGTTCGGAATCGGTATTGCCATTACTTTGAGCATGTACGGAGTTATTGCGGCTCTTGTGGGAGAGGTGGCTATAGGAACCTTAGGGGCGCCCTTGGAAGTAGTTAAAAACTGGCTTTATTTTGTTGCCGGACTTTTTGCTTTTATTTTTGCTTTGGGAGAATTGGGATTGGTTCGTTTTCGCATGCCGACTTATAGCGGAGCGTATCCCATGTTCATTCAAAGGCAAAAAGATGTTTTTAAGGCATTGCTTTTGGGCTTGTTTTTGGGAAATATCGGGGTCGGATGCCCGCATCCGGCAACTCCGGTAATTCTTACGAGGATTGCCTCATCCGGCGATGTTTTTTACGGCTGGTCTTTATTTTTTTTTCACGCTGTGGGCAGGGTTCTTCCGCTTTTGTTTTTGGCTATTCTTTTTTAGTTTTAGGGCTTTTTACGCATGATTGGTGGGTTAATTCCGGACAGCATACGCTTCTTGAAGAAATTACGCAGGAGGAAAGATTTTTGGGAATAATCGTCAATCGGTTTAATCTGGCGGAACCCCCCCATGCTCATGGTCCGGAAGATGGCCTGGGGCTTTTCGGCCTGCCTTTGTGGCTGGGAAATTGGGTATTGGTTATTTTATGGGCAATTCCTTTTTGGTGGTATTATTTTCAAAGAAGAAAAAACCTGAAAACAATTACGGACGCGGAAGAAAATAAAGATGAAAGAGTAAAATTATCCTCTTATTTTTTGAATATTATTTTACTTTCAGTTCTTTTGGGAATTGTGTTTATTTATATTTTGCCGAACAGATTTTTATCGCGGTTACAGGGCAGGGAATTACCGGGAAGCAGCGGCATGGTTATAGATGAGCATGAAGAAACCATGCCGGGGTCCCTTTATCATGAAGAAACCCAAGTTAAAGAAGGCGTTGCTGTTAATCTTAATGTAACGCCGGTTCCGTTTAAAATCGGGCAAATCCAAAAGTTTGATTTTTTTGTGAACAGAAAGCCCGGAAATGTCCCCATTCTGTTTTCCGAATTGGAAATTGAACACGCGAAGTTAATGCATGTTATAGGGGTTAGAAGCGATATGAACGAGTTTTTGCATATTCACCCCGACACTACTTCATCCGCAGGCATTCTTTCGGTTAATTATACATTCGGAAAACCAGGCCTTTATAAACTCTGGTCCGAAATAAAAACCGGAGGAATCAATCATTCCTTCGGACATCCTGAAATTTCCGTGCAAGGAGACGGAGAGAAAGAAAAAAAGCAAGTTTCTTTTGCAAGAAATATCGTCATTGATAATTACCAGGTTTCGCTAATTATGGATGAGCCCGTGGCAAGGGGGCATGAACATGATTTAACTTTTGATATTCACACGCTTACCGGAAAAGAGGTTGATACCGAAAATTATCTGGATGCCAAGATGCATTTAACCGTTATCAAAGACGATTGGAAACAATTTATTCACACGCACCCAGGCAGTGGCGGCGTTGGCCATGGCCATACTCTTAATTTTATCAAAGAGGCAAGAGCGAACGGTGGCGGTCATGAAGAGGATAGTGACGTAATTCACGGTATTAATTTTCGTGTGGTTTTTCCCGAAGCCGGACTTTATAAGGCATTCGCGCAATTTCGTCCGCAGGGCAGTGATTTGCCGCAGGACGAAGCTTTAACCGTTGCGTTTTGGATAGAAGTAAAAGAAAAAGCCCCGGGAGCAATTTCCGCCTGGTGGTGGCTTTTGATTTCTTCTTTGGCTGCGATTGCGATTTTGAGTTGGGGAGTGAGAAAGTATTTGCAGGTGAAAGTTTAAGCGAAAATCAATAATAATATCGAATATGAAAAATATCATACAATTCAACTTTGCTATTAATAATACTAAAAATTTTTATCTTTTTGTTGTAAATATCAAATTTCTTTTTTTTCTCACACTCTTTACTTTGGGCGCATATTTCCTGACAGCTTCTGCGGTAGGACCAACTTTTGTTTCAGGAATAATCTCTGCTGATACCACTTGGACTGTTGCCGATAGTCCTTTTGTGGTTCAGGGAACATTAACGATAGCTTCGGGTGTAACCCTCACAATTGATTCCGGTGTGACTGTAAAATTTGATTCTCCCGCCTCCAGCATCTTTGTCTACGGCAATCTCCACTCCAACGGCACCCTGTCCCAGCCCGTTACTTTCACTTCCATAAATGACGATTCTGTCGGAGGCGAT
>Ga0075937_101_pt1 | contig 152120 bp, 149 predicted proteins | sample RifGroA2_FD_67946 | JGI IMG/M metagenome (GOLD analysis project Ga0075937, IMG submission 67946) | Parcubacteria bacterium GW2011_GWA2_42_14
AGAAGAAAAAATCGGGCGCGCGCAAAATCAGAAATGCAGAGAAAAATTTTTTGCTTAGCACGCGAGCGTTAGCGAGCGGCGGCGGGGCGAAGCGACTGGTTTCGTTCAGCAATTCTTGCTAAAATAGGTTCGAGCGTGGTTGTATAAATACATAAAATTAAAATCCGTCCCTCCGCATACTTGCGAAGGGACGGATTTTAATTTTATGCCCGGGGGGAGAGTCGAACTCCCATGCCTTTCGGCACACGATTTTGAGTCGTGCGTGTCTGCCATTCCACCACCCGGGCTTAATATCTCGGCGGGCCTTAATCAAAAAATGGTGCCGGGTGGCGGCCCCGACAACTTTTGTTGCCGCAGAAAAGAAGATATCTACTTTTCTGCCCACCCGGGCTTATTACTTTAATTTATTATTAAAACCACAAAAAAGCAACCACGGTTGCAAAAGTTATAAAATTATTGTATAGTTTAATTACTTAATCAGGCCTTTTAAAAATAGTAAAAACAGCGGAGGCGCTAAATGCCTATTAAAAATTTGGGACAATGGCACCGCCTTTGGTTGCGCGTTGGCGCCAAAGGAGACCCTCTCAATGTCTGGCTAAATCTTATACGACGCTATGCCGAACCTCACCGCGCTTACCATACGCTTGGACATATTGACCACTGCCTTGATGAATTAGGAATATCCCGGCACCTTGCGCCGCACTCTGATGCCATTGAATTCGCGCTTTGGTATCATGACGCGGTTTATGACGCCACGGCAAAAGACAACGAAGAAAAAAGCGCTGAACTTGCCGTAAAAGCCATAAACGCTATTTCACTGCCGGAAAATTTCGCCAATCGGGTGCGAAATTTAATTCTGGCAACTAAAAAACATACCGCCCCGGCCAACAACCCTGACGCTCAATTGCTTATAGATATTGACCTGGCCATTCTCGGGCAAAACGAGAAAAAATTTGACGAATATGAGCGGCAAATCCGCGAAGAATATAAGGAAGTTCCGTATGAAATATTCAAAACAAAGCGTATAGAAATTTTGGAATCATTTTTAGACCGAGAACATATTTATTCAACGGCTTTCTTCCGCCAAAAATATGAAGAAAGGGCGCGGGAAAATATTGGCCGATCAATTGTCCGCCTGTCTCACCGGTAACAAAATTTGTTTTACCGGCTTTTTTATTTTAAAAAATCACTTGAAATTTAATTAAAAATAGGTTATCCTTAAACGGTATATGGCTATAATCATTTCATTCTGTAATCAAAAGGGAGGTGTGGGAAAAACTACAACCGCCCTTAATACGAGCGCTTATCTTCGCGCTTTTGGAAAATCAGTGCTTTTAATTGATATAGACCCGCAAGCCAACGCGACTTCGGGCGCCGGCATTAATCCACGAACTCTCAAGCACCATATTTACCACACTCTGGTTGACGATATTGACCCGAAGCTTGCTATCAAACGAACCCGCCTTTTGGGAATGGATATTTTGCCGGCATCCACGGATTTAGCTGGCGCTACAATAGAACTTGTCAAAGCAAAAGAGCGCGAATTTCGCCTAAAAGAAGTTTTAAAAAGGGTTAACCATGATTACGACTATATAATAATTGATTCTCCGCCGTCACTTGGCCTCCTTACAATAAATGCCCTGGTTGCTTCTCATAAAGTCATTATTCCGGTACAATGCGAATATTATTCTTTAGAAGGACTTGCGGAATTATTAAAAACCGTTACTCTGATAAACAGGAATCTAAAGACAAAAATTGAAATAATGGGCGCGCTTTTAGCAATGTATGACCGAAAATCCCGCTTAAACCGGGCGGTTGCCAAAGAAATCAGGCGCAAATTCCCGGGTTATGTGTTTGACACGGTAATTCCGAGAAACATCAGCTTGGCCGAAGCCCCAAGTTTTGGAAAAACAATTCTGCATTATGACCCGTATTCGCACGGGGCAAAGGCATACAGAAGATTGGCTGAAGAAATATTAAAGTTAGAAAAATTAACAAATAAGGGTATAGCCAATAGGGTAAATTACTATTGACTATTGGCTAAACCCCATACCCTAAAAACAATGAATCCGCTCGGACGAGGTCTTGAATCCCTCATCCCTCAAAATCAAGAAGAAAACAACGAAGCAAACCGCCACTTAGCTGACGATATTTTGTCGTATCAGGAAAATTTGCATGAGCCCATACATGGAATACGATTTGCTTCAGAAACAATCGCGTCAATAATCGAGGAGCCGAAAATAACAACTGCCGAATTCAGAGAATCGCCTAAATTTACCCTAGGGCGGCCGGGCGCCGGGCTAACCGAAAGAAAACGGGAAGACAACTTTTATGCTCCTCCTAAAACAGGAAAAATGCCGGACCTTAATACCGGCGCTCTCAAAACAGGAGATTCAATTTTTTGGATTGAAATTGAAAAAATAGAAACCAATCCCTTTCAGCCCAGACGCGAATTTGAAGAAAACGCCTTGGCCAGTTTGGCTGATTCCATAAAAAATTACGGGATATTGCAGCCGCTTCTGGTATCAAAACACGAAGAAGAAACTTCCAGAGGCCTTTCCGTAAAATATCAGCTGATTGCCGGAGAACGCCGCTGGAGAGCGGCCAGCCTTGCCGGACTTCGCGAGGTGCCGGTAATTATCAGAAAAGACAAACTCCATGACCGATTAAAACTGGAACTGGCCCTGATTGAAAATGTTCAAAGAGAAGATTTAAATCCGGTGGAACGCGCTTTAGCTTTCAAACAACTGGTTGATAACTTCCGACTGACCCAAAAAGAAATTTCAGAAAAAATCGGGAAATCGCGCGAATATGTGACGAACAGCTTGCGACTCTTAACCCTGCCGGATGAAGCGCGCGACCTAATACAGCAAAACATTATATCTGAAGGGCATGGTAGAGCGCTTTTAATGTTGTCAGGAAATACCGAAAAACAAAAACAACTTCTTCAGGAAATTTTGGAATCAAAAATAAACGTAAGAGAAGCGGAATTTACAGCGCGCGCGTTACTCGGCCACCACCATGTTGCCCACAGAAAAGATATTGCTAAACTTGAATTTGAAGACCGCGCCTGGCAGAAACAATTGGAAGACGCTCTTGGCACCCGCGTTTCTTTGGTAAAAATGGACGGTGGCAAAGGAAAAATAATAGTGGAATTTTATTCCGAAGAAGAATTGCAGAACATATTAGACAAAATGATAAGAGAGGTTTAGAAAATCAGTTCTGGTTTCGTACGAAAACACGCTATCAATCCCGCCCAGCGGCGGGATTGCGCTCACTCTCGGCCTCGCTCTCCTGCTTTTCATATATTTTTAAAAAGAATAGCGGGAACCATGCCCGCTCGGCCTGCGAGATGGTTTTCTTAACAAAACCAGAACTGATTTCCTTTGTTGGATTGATAAGATAAATAACGCTATCATCTTCGCAATAAAATTTTCATATTATTTCTCATTCATAAAAAGGGGTGGGGAGATAACGGCCGCGAGGCCAGTTTTTATTTGACAAATTGGGACTGTTGCCGAATGGTCATTTTCTGTTTTTGTCATTCTGAGCCCTTCGGTCGTCATTCTGAACGAAGTGAAGAACCTCAGGATAAACCCCGCGAAGAATCTTAGTGTTTCCGATGTTTTTGAGTGGCCGAGATCCTTCACATTCGTTCAGGATGACATTCGGCAACAGCCCCCTAAACACAGCCCAAAATTACAATTATCCAAAAAGTCCCTATCTTCTGCTTAAGCAGAAGATAGGGACCTTTATTTTAATAAACTAAAAGTAATGCTGCTCGGAAACAATTTCTTCATAATCCTAAAAACCTAGAAAGCTAAGAAGTTAAAAGCTTGTAACTCACCTCCTCCACGCCCTTTACCGTCTTTAATTTAACCATCAATTTTTCAAGCTGGTTCCTACTTTTAATCGGGGCGTTAATGATGATAAGGGGGTAAACCCTATTTTTTGTTTCTGAAGTAACACTTTTCATGTTTATTTTAAAATCGGCAACTATGCCGGAAACATCTTTAAGAAGGCCAATACGGTCGCGAACCGAAAGACGCAATTCCACAACCTGCCCGCCTTTTTGGGAAAATGCTGCAACTTCGCGGAATTGACGCACGTGTGCTTGGATTTTTTTTCGCGCTCCGGCGGTTTTTACGAACTCAAGCCAGTCGGAACTCGGTTTTTTGTTTTTCTGAACAATAATTTCCACCACATCCCCGTTATGAAGTTCAAAATTAAGCGGGATCATTTTGGCGTTAACGCGGGCCCCGGCGGCTTGATTCCCTATATCCGTATGCACTTGATAAGCAAAATCAATTGGCGTAGCTCCTTCGGGCAAGTCAATAACATCACCTTTCGGAGTTAGAACAAAAATGCGGTTTTTGAAAAAATCTATTTTTAACGACTCAATAAATTCATCTGGCTTACTGAATTCTTTCTGCCAATCACGAAGCTGACTTACCCACCCCAATTCTTTTTTAGAAGCAAAAATTATACCTTTTTCTTGATAACTTTTAGTGGATTTGCCTTCTGTATAGGCCCAGTGGGCCGCAATTCCTTGTTCCGCTTCAAGATGCATTTCTTTTGTTCTTATTTGAAACTCGGTAACTTTCTTTTCCGGCCCAAAAATCGTGGTATGCAAAGAGCGGTATCCATTTGGTTTGGGCAAAGCAATATAATCTTTAACCAATCCGGGCACAGGCCGCCATAATTTATGAACCACGCCCAAAGCCGCATAGCACTCCTCAATCGTAGAAACAATTATCCTTAAGGCCACTAAATCAAAAATTTTATTTATATCCATCTCATATTTCAAAAGTTTTTTATACAAACTGAAAAGGTGCTTGGCGCGGCCGTGAATATCGGCATTTTTTACGTTCTCCTTTTCAAGTTCTTCTTTTATAATAGGGGTTAATCTCGCCACATATTTTTTCCTGTCTTCCAAGGGGTCCTTTACTTGCAGTATAAGCCATTCGTATTCTTTCGGATATACAAAAGGGAAAGCCAAATCTTCAAGCTGGCCCTTAATTTCTCCGATGCCGAGACGATACGCAAGAGGTGCGTAAATTTCCAGGGTCTCAAGGGCAATTCTTTTTTGCTTATCAGCCGGCATAAAAGAAAGGGTTTCCATATTATGCAGCCTATCCATTAGTTTTATCAAAACAACGCGGATATCTTCAGCAATGGCCAAAAACATTTTTCGCAAATTTTCGGCCTCTCTTTCTGTTCCGTGAAAACGGATTTTATCAAGTTTGGTTACGCCGTCAACCAAAAAAGCGATATCTTTGCCGAAATTTTTTTCCATCGTTGCCGTATCGCAAGAGGTATCCTCACAAACATCATGAAGGAGAGCCGCTGAAATGGCCGAAACATCAAGGCCCATTTCAGCTACACCCAAGGCCACTTTCAATGGATGATTAATATACGGCTCGCCAGACTGGCGCTTCTGCCCTTTATGAGCGCTTTGGGCAAAATCAAAAGCCCGTCGAATTAAATCTTTATCATTATCCGCTAAAACTGATTTTACGCCGGCTTTTTCTATAATTTCATTAACGCTCATATCAAGAATAGTATGCTCAAATTTTCAAAAATTCAAGAAGACAAAAAACAATAAACATAAATGTTTAAGCATAATAGACTGTAAACCATTCGTTTATTTCCACCTTAGGTATACAGGCGCGCGAATTAAAGAATAAACAAAAATAAAAAACCGTCCAAAAAGACGATTTTATTTTTTATTGAACCGGATATGTATCCGGTTTCTCACGATTAAAATGCGTAACCCGATATTCTATAAAAATGCAATCCTCCAGCGCTTCCATCTCGTGGTATACATACGGCCAAATCGTTAAAGTATTACCGGCCGTGAGAATATATTCTTCGCCGACTTTATCTTTATCCTTAGGAACCAGCACTGCCGATTTTCCGCATACGCGAAGAGTTTCTAAAACTAGAAATTTCGCGCGAACCCGCCCCTTTACCAAATAAAATTTCTCGGGATTTTTTGAAGGGTCGCCGCCGGCATGATAATGCCCTCCGAATTTTATTCCCTTTTTTCTTTCAAAGACCGTAATTTGACTGCCATTTTCAAATTTCCATTCCGTAGTCAGCCCGCGCCGATCCCAGGGGTCCGCCGGGTTCAACCGCTCAATCTTAACGCCGTTCATTTTATCCTCCTTCATTTTTCAACCCGATAAAATTTATCCTACTCAAGCACGGTAAATTGTCAAGCCGAAAAAAATTATTTTCTTTTTTCGTTTCCACCAAAGATAAAAGAATAATATTCTATCCCCTTACCCAATACCGGCTTAAACCCTTCTCTTTTTGCCGAAACATCATAAATCAAATAGAATTTTTTCTTACGCTCCGGGATATTTCTATGCCATTCCTGATGTTCACCGCGAATCACGCGTACCTCCTTAAAATTGTGTAGCCCGGTCCACTCAACAACAAATCGAACCAGCATCCGCTCCCACCGGAAACCGGCCAAGGCCTCGCGACAACCGCGCTTTCCCTGAATTTGTTTTATAACCAAAACGCGATTTTCCAAAACATCAAACCAAATACTGGCTATCGGCGCTCCGTTTTTCTGCAGAACAAAACCGAATTTCGCGTCAGGATAAATGCCGCTTAATGTATACATTTTGCTTTTTTCCGCAGGAACACCGCTTGAATAAATCCTGACAATTGAATATTCAGTTAAATCCACAACAGCCAACCGCCGGTATTTCATCAAAACATTTTCAGTCATTTCTCTTGACGGTTCGTAAACTTCGGAAAACCAATCATCGAATTTAAACGGGCCTTCTTTTAAAATCTCTTTCCCGCCTTTATTTTCCTTGTCTTCAGAAAAACCGGCTTCAACGGCAGTATTATCCACCACGCACTCTTATGAAAAATTAAAAGAACATGAATACGGCAATTATATCTCCATTCTTATAAAAGTCAACCGCCCGTAAAATTAAAACGCCGGAAATAACCCCGGCTACGCAATTTTATAAAAATGGCATCAAACCGAAATCAATTGTCAAATACTCCGCCTATTTCATGGTTACCGACTTCACTAAAGCTCCGGAGGACAGGCATAATATCGGCTATTCAACAGTCACACTCTTCGCCAAATTTCTCGGCTTGTCCACATCGTGTCCCCTCATAACCCCGAAATGATACGCGAAAAGCTGAAGAGGAACTACCGACAAAAGCGGGGTTAGCATTTCCAGGGTTTTGGGAATGTAAATTACGTCATCGGCCAATTCTGAAATTTTTGTATCGCCCTCGGTGGCAACGGCAATTATCGGGCCTTTGCGAGCGCGAATTTCCTCAATATTGGAAATCATTTTTTCATAAACCGAATCCTGCGGAGCAATAAAAACGGAAGGAAAATTTTCATCAATCATGGCAATAGGTCCGTGTTTCATCTCGCCCGCTCCGTATCCTTCCGAATGAACATAGGATATTTCTTTCAGTTTCAAAGCTCCTTCAAAAGCAACAGGCAAATTGTATTTCCTGCCAAGGTACAAAAAATTTTCATATTTTTGATATTTTTTGGCTAATTTTTTAATCTCGTCATTTTGCTCAATGATTTTTCGCATTAAATCAGGAATCTTTTTTAGTTCCTGCAAAATTCTCTGGCCCATTACCAAAGACATATCGCGTTGTCTCCCCAAAAGCACCGTAAGTAAAGCCAAAATCGCAACCTGCGAAGTAAACGCTTTGGTTGAAGCAACTCCGATTTCCGGACCCACATGCTGATAAACTCCGGCATCGGTTTCCCGCGCGATGGTTGAACCGACCACATTGACAATTCCCAAGGTTAAAACGCCTTTTTCTTTTGCCTCGCGCAGTGACGCTAAAGTATCCGCGGTTTCTCCTGACTGGGAAATTGCCAAAAAAATATCGCCTTCCTTAAACACCGGCTTTCGGTAGCGAAACTCCGAAGCTGAATCAACTTCTACCGGGATTCCGGCATATTCTTCCAACATATATTCTCCGACACGACCGGCAAGATATGCCGTACCGCAGGAGGAAATTAAAACCCGCCTGGCTTTTTTTAATTTTTCTAAAACATTGTCAAGTCCCCCCATCCTTACTCTGCCTTCTTCCGTCCTTGTCCTGCCGCGAATGGAATTTTCAATCGCTTCCGGTTCCTGAAAAATTTCTTTAAACATGAAATGCGGGTATCCTCCTTTTTGCGCCTCCTCCAAAGACCACTCTATTTTTTTAAGCTCTTTTTTATGTATATTTCTTTTTAAGTCGTAAACTTTATATTCATTAGTGGTAATAACGGCCATTTCCCCGTCGTCCAAATATATTACGTTCGGCGTATGTTTTAAAACAGCCGAGGCGTCGGAGGCGACAAAATATTCTTTATTGCCGACACCCAAAAGAAGCGGGGAAAAATTGCGGGCAGCAATTAATTTTTCGGGCTCGCGCGAATCTATTACGGCTATTCCATAAGTACCGCGGATGGAAAGAAGAGCCAGCCGCACCATTTCTTCGGTTGATAGCTCCGGCTCCTTGTTTTTGAATTCTTCAATTAAGTGCGCCAAAACCTCGGTATCGGTTTCAGAATTAAATCTATGCCCTATTTTTGCCAATTCATCTTTCAGCTCTTTATAATTTTCAATAATGCCATTATGAACCAGCCAAATCTGTTTTTTGCAGTCGTGATGAGGATGGGCATTCGCCTCGGTAACGGAACCATGCGTTGCCCATCGGGAATGGCATATTCCGATATTGCCGGGGAATTTTTCCTGCTCCCCGATTTTTTGCTCCAGATTAAAAACGCGGCCAATTGCTTTTTGGCTTTTAACAGCCCCGTTTTTTGCCAGCACGGCAAATCCCGCGGAGTCATATCCGCGGTATTCCAAGGCCTTAATCCCATCAAGCAAGATAGGCAAGGCGCGCTGTTTTCCGATGTAGCCGACTATGCCGCAGATAGTACAAGGGTATAGGGTTTTGGGTTTAGGGTATAGTAACTATCCACCCGAAACACGAATCACTATACGTTAAAAACTAAATTTTACACAGACAACTGAATTACTCCTTCTTACCCTTTCTAACGCCCGCCCCCTCTCCGTGGATACGTTCTTCAGGTTTCAAAATCGCGTCTATATCAGATTCACTGAGCGAAATAAAATTTTCTGTTGCTTTTACCAAAAGCTGGCGTTTTTCCTCATTGGTCATATATTGTTCGGGGCCGCCTGATGGTTTGCCGTTTCGAACCCATTGCTTAAAATATTCATTAAGCTTATCGAATTGCACTTTTACAAGTGCCAATTCCTGCACAGGGCGCTTCACAAAACTACTTGTTATTTTTATTCGTTCCCGCCCCTCCGCCATTTTACTTTCTTTGCCCAGTCCCCCGCCAACAGTAAACTGAACACCAAGCTTCTTTATGTCAGATTTTAAATTCTCGTCTTCAACAATGATTCCGCGCGCCCGAAATCTTTTTTGCAGACGAAAATCATACTTAAGAAACGTATCTTCATATGCATTCGCTCTCTGGACGGCAAAGCCAAGCTCCGGATTATCTATAGAAACGCGGGTTAAAAATTCCCGAGCCATATTCTCGCCCACAACCCCTTTTAAAGTATCCTGCATTTTAGTTTCGTTGATTCGTTTTTCAACACCCGCCATGCCTCCAAAAATCATATCGGCTGTTTTAGATATGCCAAATCTATAACCAAAACACTCAACCAACTCTTTATTATATATATCTTCTATGTCGCGCCGCGCTTCATTCACGGCAATTCGTTTTGAAAGCAATCTCCGAAATCGCGGAGGCATGCTTGATGAAAGCCGGTATTTAATACCCCACCCGTAATCAGCCGCAATATCGCCCAAACTGATATTTTTTTGTTTTCCGTTGTGCTCCACAAAAAACGAGTTGCGGGCCTCATCAAAAGTTATTTCTCTTCGTCCTTCATCTGTCGTTTCCGTATTCCACGTTTTCTCATCAACACTTATGTCGGCAATCCATAACTTCTTTCTTAAGGATTCCATCCGACTTCGTTTCATAAGGTCAAATTTCAAAATATCAATCCTCCGGTTTATATAATTTACGAATATAGAACTATCTTCTGAAGAAATGGGGTTCTTCAAAGCAGCTTTCCTTACGACATCTGCGACGCCCTTCGGCAATAGATCGGTTTGTGATTTTAAGCGCTCGACCCAATATTTAAACCATCCTTTTGTGCTCACTTTCATTTTTAAATCCTTGAGTTCCCGATTGCTGACCACTGACGCGCTTTTCTCGAAAGCGCTTTCCGTTCCATTATCATTTCCAACGCCATTTTCCGGCTCAGGGATACTTTCCGGCGTATTAAATTGTTTTTCACCTTCTTGCATATTTCCACCATACCAAATTCAGATTAAAAATAACAATAAAAAAGACCCTTAACGGGTCCTTAACTTTTTTCTCTTTGCTTTTGGCCGAAAATATCCGCTCCAAGAACCTTTTTTATCGTTACGCGCCAATTCCCAAAGAATCTTCTTTTTGATAAAGTTCGTCACCTTCCGATTCCCGCGCCATTTTTTCCAAAACAGCTCCGACAATAAACCATGCCAGCACTGCGCCGCCGATAAATAACCAGCATTTCACTTTCATTGTTGTTCCTCCTTTGTCCTCCGTAGCTTTCTTGCCCGCCATAGCTTCAGTCCTACTCCGTAGCAGTGCTACTGCGAAGGACGTAGCGAAGACGGTGGCGTAGGAGGATTGGCCGTTCTGTTATACGCGTAGTTAGGCCCACGGACTATTCCATCCGGTGATTTTGGCGGCGTTTCCATCACCTTAAAAAACTCAACGCCTTTTAACTCCGGAAATTTTCCGATTATTCTCAACCTGATGCCAGATTCTATTTCCCTTTTTTGGCGTCCGGAAACGGAATTCTGCCACAAAACCTCAAGGCAAAGAGTTACCGCGCCATCAATGTCTATAAACAAACCGACTCGTTTAATGTCAAGCCGCGGTTCAAAAATATATTCCCGCACGGACAAATCAAATTTTTCCAACAACCGCTTGTCGTCATCGGTTATTCCGGCCAACGGCTTTTTACCCCGTAAAAATTTTCAAATAGCCGCGCGCTAACAGTATCAAAACTCATTGCCCGTGTCAAGATTTTGATAAACCCCGTTAGAGGTTCGAAATTGGACAATGGTTTAAAATAATACGCAAAGCGAAAGCGGCTTACGCCTTATATTATTAGATGCAAAAAGGATTATATTAAACCTCTAACGGGATAAAACTACAAAACAAAATTTATCAGACGGCCAGGAATATAAATAACTTTTTTAACCGGCTTATTTTCCAAATATTTTTTTACTTTTTCACGGCTTAAAACAATTTCGGCAGCGTCTTTTTCCGAAATTTCAACCGTAACCTCAATAGAATCGCGTACTTTCCCGTTAATCTGCACCACCAGTTCAAAAATATTTTCTTGAATTAGTTTTTGGTCATATTCCGGCCATTTCTCAAAATGAATAGAATTTAATTGTTTTATATTTTGAATTTTGGAATTTTGAATTTGTTTGGGATTTGGGATTTGGGATTCGGGACTTCCAAAGAACTGTTGATATAACTCTTCGGATAGGTGCGGCGCAAACGGCGCTAAAAGTTTTAAAAATATTTTAAGGTACTCAATGGAAACTTTTTCGGAATTTTTCTCAAACTCATTCAGCAAAATCATCAGCGAAGATATCGCCGTATTATACCGCAAACTTTCAATATCTTCTCCTACTTTTTTTATGGTTTTGTGCAACAGTCGTTCCAAATCATTTCTAATTTTGGGTTTGGGATTTGGAATTTGTTTGTAATTTGTGATTTGTGATTTATAATTTACAAAACTATATACTCTATTCAAAAACCTGTATATCCCATTTATCCCTCCGGAATTCCACGGCCCCCCTTGGTCATACGGCCCCATAAACGCCAAATACATTCTTACTGTGTCAGCGCCGTATTTTACCACCTCCTTATCCGGGTCAATGACATTGCCGCGCGATTTAGACATTTTCTGAAAATCAGGACCCAGAATTATGCCATGATTCTTTCTGCCGGTAAATGGTTCCGAAAAATCAACAAAATTCAAATCATATAAAACCTTGATGAAAAAACGGGAATAAAGAAGGTGCATAGTATTATGTTCGGCTCCTCCTATATAAAGAGGTACGGGCAGCCATAATTTCATTTTTTCTTCGGATGCGAATTTTTGAAAATTTTTCGGATCAACATAACGGATAAAATACCAGGAAGAATCAACAAAAGTATCCATAGTATCGGTTTCCCGTTCTGCCGGCCCATTACATTTAGGACACTTCGCACCTGCCCATTTTTCTGCCCTGGCTAAAGGAGAACGCCCGTCGTCAGTTGGCATAAAATTTTTAAGCAGGGGAAGTTTTACCGGCAAATTTTCTTCGCTGACCGGCTGCCAGCCGCACTTTCTGCAATTAACCATTGGTATGGGAGTGCCCCAATAACGTTGGCGGGAAATTACCCAATCATGAAGCCGATAATTTACTTTTCTCTCTCCCCTAACAAATTTCGCAATCTCCCACTTCGCATTCTCTGAATCCATGCCGCTAAATTCTCCGGATTCAATAAGAATTCCGCCATCAATATACGCCCGCTCTTTTCCTTCTAAGCGCACAAGCAATTCGGGAATCTCCGCGCCTCTTACAAAATCTTTTACTTTTTCTCTCTCTATCCAAACGGCATCGTGTGTTTCTGTTTCCTTTGTAGAAACCGGGAGTTTCTTATCACTCTTCAGCTCAAAACAGAGTCCGTATACCTCGGATAACCTGTTCTCGCTTTTATGCGCTGCAAAATACTTTGCATAAACGGGCGGACCCAGTTGTTTTACAAAACGAATATCCATATAGCCGGTTTCTTCTCGTATTTCCCGCATGCCTGCCCCAGCCATATCTTCCCCTTCTTCAACTCCACCAATAATAAAGGTTTGCCAATCATATTTTTTCCACTTAAGACATAAATATTTATTTTCGTTCCAGTGTTTTACGATACACTGTACCGTTTTTCTTTTTATCGTAGACGCGCCATCGCGCGGAGGATTAGTATAATCAACAAATATAGGCGCTACAACATGACAAATAGGAAGATTATATTTCTTCGCAAATTCAAAATCCCGTGAGTCATGGGCCGGAACGGCCATAATCGCGCCGGTTCCGACATGACCCAGCACGTAATCGGCGACCCAAACCGAAATTTCTTCTTTATTGGCCGGATTTATCGCCTTTACACCTTTTAATTCCACGCCGGTTTTTTCTTTCCCTTCGGCTATACGCTCTTCATAATTTTTAACTTTCGCTTTTTTGATATATTCAACAACTTTTCCATAATTCATAATTCCTAATTCATTATTCTTAAGGAGTGGGTGTTCCGGACCCAAAACCATGTAAGTCGCGCCGAAAAGAGTATCCGAGCGAGTCGTGAATACTTGTATCTTGTATCCTGTATCTTGTATCTTAAAATCTATTAATACTCCTTCCGACCTGCCGATCCAGTTTTTTTGTGCAAGTTTTGTGGTTTCCGGCCAATTCAACCCTTGCATATCGTTAATTAACCGCTCCGCGTAATCGGTTATCCGAAACATCCATTGTTCAAGTTCTTTTTTAATAACAGAGCTGTCGCACCGCTCGCAACAACCATCAACTACCTGTTCATTGGCAAGCACGGTTTTATCCTTAGGGCACCAATTCACCATGGTTTTGGCGCGATACGCCAATCCTTTTTCGAACATCTTCAAAAACATCCATTGCGTCCATTTATAATATTCGGGCTCAATGGTTGATACGGTTCTAGACCAATCAAAACTCGCCCCCATGCTTTTTAACTGCTTGGTCATATACATTATATTCTTCTTTGTCCAATCACGGGGATTAATTTTATTTTTAATAGCGGCATTTTCCGCGGGCAGGCCAAAAGCGTCAAAACCAATGGGGTATAAAACATTGCGCCCGTTCATTCTTAAAAAACGAACGGAAATATCCGGTACGGCAAACGCGTACCAGTGGCCTATATGCAAATTGCCGGATGGATAAGGAAATTCCACCAATACCATGTAATTATTTTTCCCGGCAATCTTATCTTTCGTTTCATAAAGCTTCTGTCCCTGCCAGATTTTCTGCCACTTCTTCTCAATTTTTGAAGAATTATACTTCACCATACTATTTACCATAATCAATAAATCGGACATTGACAAGATACAGCTTTTGTGGAACATATCTATCAGGACTTTAAAAAAATGGGGGCCGTGATTTCGTGAAAAAACCAAACATTGAGGAACTAAAAACGCTTCTTTTTGAAATTGGAAAAATTACCCAGCAGCAGCGCATCACCCTTGAATACGGCCTCAAAGACGAAATGAAAAAACTGAATACGGAATTTAATGAAAAAATAACCGAATGGTCTCAAAAATATAACATCGGAATCTGTGTTGCCGAAACCATGCGCTATGTTGAACCCGAAGGAAATCATTTTTATTTCACGCCTCCTCATACGCATTGGCGCCCGCGGGAATCGGGCTCTCCCTACTACCGCGAAAAATATAACGCCGAACTGGTTGTTTGTTGTAAAATAGATTTTTCCCGAGGGCACGCCGAAATACTTCCGGACGGAATTAAAGCAATCGTCACGGCAATTCCGGAAGAATATCAGGAAGAAGACCGCGGAACAGAAGACGAAACGCCGCCGAACCCCTTTAATACTCTTTCCGATAAAGATTTTTTAAAATCCATCGGAATTAAGGATAACGAAGAAAAAAAAGACGATAAATAAAGAAAAAACCCCGCGTTTCGCGGGGCTTATTTATTTAAAAAAATTAAGCCGTAATTCTAAAAATCTTTACCGCGTTTTGTTTAACAATTTCCGAAATTTTATCAAATTCCATTCCCTTAATTTCTCCTATTCTTTTTGCTGTTTCAATTATAAATTCGGGCTCATTTCGCTTGCCGCGATAAGGGGCCGGCGCGACATATGGAGCGTCTGTTTCCAACAAAATTCTATCGGAGGGTATATATTTAACGACTTCATCATAATCACTGGTAAAAGTGACGACCCCGCCGAAAGAAAAAGAAAACCCTAAATCCATAAGTTTTTTAGCATCATGTTTGGTGCCGGAAAAAAAATGAATTATACCAGGAGGAGAATTCAAAATATCTTTCCTGGAATCCAGCATTTTTAAAAGATATTCAAGGGCGCTGCTTCCCGCCGCGCCGGAAAGCGAAGTTCTTCCGGAGCGACAATGAATCATTAAGGGTTTTTTTACCACATAGGCCAACTCAATATGGCGCAAAAAAACTTTTTTCTGTTTCCCTTTTGTTTGCGGATTCAAGCGATAAAAATCAAAACCACATTCTCCAATAGCCACGACTTTCGGATCCTGCGCCAATTGCAAATAATATCCGTAATCAAAATCCTCCCCTTTACTGGTAAATCCTGCCAGACCGCTATTCTCTAATTCGCGCGAATTAGAGATAGATTGATTAGGAATATCTGAAATAACAGACGAAGCGGGCGACGCACCTAGTTCTTGTGAGTCATGGTAAGATTTTTCAGTATGAATCGGGTGCAATCCAACAGTTGCCCATACCCCCTTAGGGTACTTATTGGCAATTTCAACTGCTTTAGCGGAAGTATCACGCTGTGTGCCGACATTTATAAGCCACACCCCGGCATCTAAGGCCCGCTGAATTACTGCCTCCCTATCTTTATCAAAAGCGGCAAATTGCGCATGCGTATGAACATCAAAAAGTTTTGGGCTTGACATAAATACTTCCGCCAAGTAACCTTGTCTTAGGCCTTTGGAGTCAACATCAAGGGGTTAGCGAATGAAACCTATCTTTAGAGAACTAATAAAGTGGAAACTAAAGTAATTATCAATATCGCGGGACCACATTCCCGCTTTTTTTATTTTAGCCGCGGGAATAAATTCCCTCCTTTTTTTATTTTCAAAATCGAATCATCAACCAATATTTGTTTCTTAATTTTTTCAACTGTTTCCGGCAAAAATGGCGCAAGTAAATTGACTATGGCGCCGATTATATAACTTACGTTTATTATTATACCACGAAGCTCCTTTTTGTCGCTAATGCCCCACGGCTTTTTATCGTTTATATATTTATCGGCAAAAGAAACAAGCTCCCAAATTGAAGCTAAGGCCTCATTCAAACGGATTTCTTCAAAGCATGCTTCATATTTTTTGAATGTTTTTTCGGCAATTTCTTTCACACCACTCTCAACGTCCTTCTGGAAATCAAAATTTATCGGGCTTATTTTTTCTCCAAGAGTCGCAACCCGCGCCACCAAATTTCCAAGGCCATTTGCCAAGTCGCCGTTATAACGGTCTTCAAATTTTTTGTACGAAAAATCGCCGTCCTCTCCCGAAGGAATTTCACGAAGCAAAAAGTAGCGCACCGAATCCGTTTCGTATTTTTTTACCAATTCTATCGGATCAATGACGTTGCCAATGGTTTTAGACATTTTTTGGCCTTCAACTGTAACAAAGCCGTGAACAAAAATTGCTTTAGACAAAGAAAGCCCAGCCGACAAAAGCATTCCCGGCCAAATTGCGGCGTGAAACCGCAAAATATCCTTGCCGATTACGTGCAAATCTGCTGGCCAAAGTTGCTCAAATCCATAATTCCTAATTCCTAATTCATAATTCTTCTCTTGGCCGTAGCCGATTGCCGTAATATAATTCGCCAAGGCGTCGCACCAAACATACATAGTATGCTCGGGGTCATTCGGCACCGGAATTCCCCACGATAAATCTTTCCGGGGACGCGAAAAACTCACATCCTCCAGTCCGGATTCAATAAGCGATAAAATTTCGTTTTTTCGGGATTCAGGAATTATTCTTAATTCATTATTCCTGATTCTTAATTCAACTTCTTTGGAATACTTTGAAAGTCGGAAAAAATAATTTTCCTCCTCAATAACTTCCGGCTCTTTTTGGTGGTCGCGGCATTTGCCTTGAACCAAATCTTTTTCCGTAACAAACGCCTCATGCCCAACGCAATAAAGCCCGCGATACTTTTTCTTATACAAATCGCCTGCTTCAAAAAGTTTTAGCCATAATTTTTGCGCTCCTGGCCAATGGCGTTTTTGGTCAGAAGTTCTTATGAAGTCATTCCACGACAAATTAAGAACATTTTTAATTTTAAGTTCCCTAAATTTTTCTGAATTCTCATCCACAAAATCTTTCGGGTTTTTTCCCGCCGCTTCCGCGGCTCTTGCGATTTTCGCGCCGTGTTCATCGGTTCCAGTCAAAAACCAAACATCATCGCCTTTTATACGATGGAAACGGGCCAAAACATCCGCCTGAATTTTTTCCAAAGCATGCCCGATATGCGGTTTGGCATTTACATAATCAATTGCTGTTGTAATATAATACTTGCTTGACATAATAATAGCCCTATGATACATATAACCTGCGTTCTTTTCAAGATAATAAAAAGGGTAAACAGGATGCTAAAATTCATCTGGGGGCTCTCCATTTTCACAATTCTCTCACTCTTAACTCTCGCGCTTAATAATCAGGAAAGTATCAATAAATGGCTTCATGCGCCAAAGCCAGAAGTTCAGAAAATAAAACAGAGCTCGCCCGCTACCGACAAAACCGGACAAAATTCTATCGTTGATAAAATTATCAAACAATCCCGGGAATTAAAGGCAAAAAATTTAGAAACGGAAAAACGTATTGGTGATTTTCGAAAGAACGTAGATATTAAATGCACTTTCATGGTAAAAGCCGAGGATTGCGAAAAGTTTATAGCGATGCTGACCAGTGACGAAGAGGTTATTGATATCTTCAAAAAACTATCAAAAAGCGGGGTTGCTTTATGGATATATTACTCATTCGGAACTAGAAATGAAATTTATCTTGACCAGAACGGCAACCTTATAATGACGCAAAAGGCGGATATTTCTAAAATAAGAAAATTTTTAGGGGTAAAATAGGCGCCATTCCGGCGCTCTTTTTTTATTTTCAATATTTACCGCGCATATCAAAATCCGCCAACAGACGGATTTTGAAATTATCTATAAATATCATGAGTACCAATGTTGATAAAATCTGCGCAATTTGAATTGACAAAAGAAAATATAATTCTATATTGGCTAACTACGCTAAATGACCAGTAATCTTTATATTTGCCATGAAGTTTATGAGTTTCGAGGCGGGAGTCAAAAGGATTTGCTATAAAAATTTTTCCTTTTTCTTCGGCGTGTTCTTTTACAAATTTCGGCATTTTCTTATAAGATTTCGTGAATTTTGAAGTAACGCGAATTTTCATAAAATCAATATCAGCGCAACTCGGCTAAAGAATTAATCGTCTTTAGTTTTCCCTGACGCTTTTCCTTTTTATATATTTTAATCGCCTTATCAGTATCTACTTCTTCCACAAACCACTTTTTAACCATTTTTTGTAAATTCATAAATTCCTCGTATTTCTTGCGAGGAATAATAATCAATTCTTTTTCTTTTATTAATTCTTTGGGAATAGTAAGAGTATTCATATTTTCATCATACGGCATCAAAAACAAAAAAACAAGGTGGAGTATTGACCCCGTTAAAAATCTAAATAAAACTTAATTTTATTACGTAAGACGCGAGGCGAAGCCGCTTCGCTTCACACCACCATGTCATTGCTGTCATGTCGTAAGGATTGCAATAGTAATAGCTATATGATACATATAATTTACGTTCTTTTCAAATATATATCCTAAGCCCCGAGAAAGAGAAAGCGATAAAAATGAACAGAATCAGCGCGATTTTAGCATCCCTTGCCGTAATTCTCGTATTTTCCATGTTTATTTTTCCAAACTTTTTTTTCGGCGATAAAGTCCAAAAAATTCAAGAAATCAAACAGGGCGCGCCTGCTACCGATAAAACCGAAACGAGCTCCCGGCCGGCCAACCAGGCCCGCCTCAACGAAATTATTCAAATGGCGGAATCAGCCAAACAAAAAGAAAAAGATTTAAACGCGAAGGTTGACGAATTGGCTAAAGCAGTCAAATGCGCCAATACCCTTGAATCGATTTTTTGCGACAATACATTAAGAACCCTAGCTCGTGATAAAAAAGTCGCGGAAAGTCTTATCACGCTTTCTAAATCAATACCCATTGTCATCACCGTACACCTATACCCTTTTGGCAGCATCTATGTCAGTAGTGACGGTTGGCTCATTATAACGGAGGAACCGGATATTGAAGGAGTCAAAAAATTTTTAGGGGTAAAATAGGCGCCATTCCGGCGCTCTTTTTTTATTTTCAATATTTACCTGCGAGCGCGAACCAAAGGGCAAGGCGCGAGCAGTTGTAAATATTGAAACGAGCACTCAATTTAAAATCGTGTATTTCTTGTATCAAAACATTTGCTTTCGCGCGTTTTATTGATAAACTTAATTATTATGTATACTAAGCTCAAATTGAATGCTCGGTGCTCAATTTTCTAGCATCTCGGCTTCGCAAGCAAGATTGTTTGCCTCGCTAAGAAAATTAGCATGACTTTAACCACCCACATTTTAATCGCCACCGCGGCCGCCAAGCCGTTTTTCTCCGTGCATCCGGCGCTGGTTTTTGTTGCGGCCATAGCTTCACATTATCTTGCCGATGCCATTCCTCACTGGGACTGGCATTTGTCATCCGTTAAAGAAGATTTAAGCGACAAACATGACCACAATCTTATTTTAGAAAAAACCATCAATGTTCGTGATCTTCTTAAAATATCTCTTGATATATTTACGGGCTCGCTAATTGCTTTTTTAATATTACGGCCCGAACTTAACATAAAAGAGCTAACGCCGTTAGCCCTTTCCATTTTCGGAGGAATTCTTCCCGATATGCTTCAGCCGGTTTTCTGGGTCTGGAAAGAAAAAAATCCGTTTATGTTTATAAAACGCTTCCATAGTTTCATGCACTCAAAAATTTATTTGGGAAGACATTTTTGGACCGCAAAAAAATATATTATCATCGGCAAAGTTTCTCAAACAATTATTGCGCTTCTGACAATCTGGCTTATTTATTCATGAATCATAAAACATGAAACATGAAACTTTTTATGTTACATGCTTCATGTTACATGAATCATGCTGAGTGGACTTCTTGCAGCAGCCCTCTCTTTCTCCTGTCAATATCAATTACGAATTCAACAAGAACCGAAGCAATGGGTACGGCTAAAAACAGTCCAAGAATTCCTCCAAGTTTGGCTCCAACCAGCAAAGCTACAACCACCACCAAGGGATTCAAACCGACCGTTTTTCTCATGACCACCGGCACAATCAAATGGCTTTCCATCTGCTGAATAACGAAATAAACCAGAACCACGATTATCGCCAATATCGGGTCCTGTAAAAAAGCGGTAAAGGCGGCCGGAGCCGCGGCCATAATCGGGCCAATTACGGGAATTAATTCAAATATAGCCGCCACAAAAGCAAGAAGCAAAGCATATTTAACGCCCAAAAATGACAAAGCAGTAAATACCAATATTCCGATCAAAACCCCGAGGAGAAGTTGGGCCCTTAACCAATGGCCCATTTTTTTTTGGGAACGAGTCCAAAGGTCAATCATGTATTCCTCGTACTCAAGCGGGGTTACCAGACGCAAAAAATTTTCAATACCGCTTTCCTGCGTTGCCAGATAAAAAGAAACAACAATCAAAATCACCACGGATATAAGCCCGCCAAAAATGGCAGAAAGAATTCCAAAAGCGTTTCCCGTAAGCTGCCCTATCGGAATAGAACCGTTCTCAATAAAATCTTCAGCTCCGTCAGAAAGATAATCAAAAAACGGCAATCCTTCAAATTCCTTAAGTTCGCTTAAAAATTTGGATTGATAGGCATAATAAACTTCCCGAAAAGAATCAAATTCTTCGGCAAGCGTAGGAATCAAAAAATAAAAAATAACGGCAAAAATTAAAAATACCGCAAGATAAATTATAATAACCCCCGCAATACGCGGGATTTTATATTTTTTAAACCAAAATATGACTGGCTCCATGGCCGAAGCAATAACAACCGCGAATAAGAGGGCGGCCAAAACATCCGAAAGAATATAGAGCAAAAGCGCCCCGCCAACAACGAGAAAAAATTTTATGAAGACTTTATATGATATATCTATGGGGTGAAGAGGGTTTTTGGTGGGCATGCGCCATTCGCCAATCAGTCGCGAATTATTTCGCAAATGGTTTGATAAACTCACCATAAATATTCGCGAATAAAATTAGAGATTGATTAGAGATCAAAATTTCAAAATTTTCTCGAATTCTTTCTTTTCTTTATATGGCCCGAGCAGTGCCATGTTTAGAGAAGCAGGCTGAAAAATAAAACGAGCCACTCTATTTATATCATTAACGGTAACTTTATCTATTTTACCAAAAACCTCATCAATTGTCAAAGGTTTACCGGTTATAATTTCCTCAATTCCTATAAAATCAGCCACTGCGTCAGACGCTTCCATTCCTATAAGCGAAGTACCTTTAATATAATCCTTGGCAAGTTTCAACTCCTTTTGACTAACTCCTTTCCCCCTGAGCTTCTTATATTCATTAAGAATGGTCTGAATAGCCTTTTTTGCGTTAGAATGATCAACCCCGGCATAAGTAACAAAATATCCACGATTGGAAAAAGAATCCTCAACAGTTCGAACATTATAGGCCAAACCAAGTTTTTCGCGTATTGTCTCAAACATTCTAGAACTCCAATTTCCGCCGGTAATTATTGATAAAACCTGAAGCGCGTAAATATCCTTATGGCTGACGGGAAACCCCCTGAACCCGATGACGACATGGGTTTGGTCGGTTTCCTTATAACCGATTCCTATCATCGGTTTTTTTTGCCCCTCCATGACCGTGGGCGAATTTCCGGTTTTCGCAACTCTTATGCTGGAAAAATATTTTTTTATTTTTTCAACAGTTTCTTTTTCATCAAAATTTCCGGCAACAATAACCGCTGTATTTGCCGAAACATAGTGGGTGCTCCAATAATTTACAAAGTCATTTCTTTTAAGTTTTTTCAAAACCTCTTCCGTTCCGACGATTTCCCATCCGGCTGGCTGGTCACCATATAAAAGATGTTCCCACATCCTCCAAATAAAAGAGGTTGGCGTATCTTTATACTTGTGAATTTCTTCTATTATTACCTGGCGTTCTTTTATCAATTCTTCTTCTTTTAATAGAGAATTTTTATAAATATCAGACAAAAGGTCCAAAGAAAAATCCAAATGAATTTTTCCGGCCTTTATGAAGTATCCCGTGAATTCGTGCGAAGTAAAAGCGTTTGAAATTGAACCAATGGAATCAAGTTCACGCTTAATATCAAGGGGCTTGGGCCTTTTTTTCGTGCCCTTGAAAATCATATGCTCCAAAAAATGCGAGATGCCGTTATTATTTTTAGTTTCGTAATCCGAACCGGTTCCGACCATAACCAAAGTAGTAACAGTGTTGGTGTCCTTCATAGGAGCAGTAAGTATTCTTAAGCCATTTGGTAAAACAATTTTTTTAAACATAAAGAAATTTAATCAACGAATAACGAATCTTTTACGAATTTACAAATAAACGAGTTACGAATAATTCGTTATTCGCTTATTCATTTTTTCGCGATAAATTCGTTGTTCGCTGATTTCTGAAAATTGTCACTTTAACCTCTCGCTGAAATACTGTATCAATTCTTGCACTGAAATCCTTTCCTGTTTTGCCGTATCCCTGTCGCGAACCGTAACAGTATCATCTTCTAATGTCTGAAAGTCAATTGTAACACACCATGGAGTCCCGATTTCGTCTTGGGCATAATAACGTTTTCCAATATTGCCCCTATCGTCCCAAGCAACAATAAATCCTGAATCGTGAACCATTGAGTCCTTTAAACTATCATATACCCTCCTGGCTTTTGTTACCAAATTCTCCTTATTGGCAAGAAGCGGAAAAACCGCGGCCTTTATTGGCGAAATTTTAGGCGGCAATTTCAAAACAACCCGCTTGCCGCCGTCTTCTTCGGCATATGAATTGACCAAAGCCGCAAGAAATGTGCGGTCAACTCCGAATGTCGGCTCAATCACGCGCGGAATAAAGCGTTCTTTTGTTTCTTCGTCATAATACAAAATATCAACACCCGATTTTTCCGCATGGCTTTTTAAATCAAAATCGGTTCGGTAAGCAATCCCGTAAAGTTCTTCCTTGCCGAAAGGAAAATCAAAATCCAAATCAACCGTGCGCTCGGAATAATGAGCACGCTCTTCATCAGGAACTTCCCGGTCGTAAATTTTGGAAATGCCGATTGATTCCGCCCAGTTATGCATTTCTTTGAGCCACTCTTCAAAATACTTTTTCCAATCGGACGCTTTAACAAAATATTCAATTTCCATCTGCTCAAACTCGCGGGTGCGGAAAATAAAATTTCCTGGAGTAATTTCGTTTCGAAAGGCCTTGCCTATTTGCGCGATTCCAAACGGCAATTTCGGATGCATTGAATCAATAACATTTTTAAAATTAATAAACATCCCCTGCGCGGTTTCGGGACGCAGATAAGTTTCTGAAGCGGTATCTTCAACCGGCCCGACAAAAGTTTTAAACATCATGTTAAAAGAACGGGGTGGCGTAAAATCTTTTATCCCGCATTCCGGGCACCCCTTACTTACGTCAATCTTATCGGCGCGAAATCTTGCCTTGCATTTTCTGCAATCAACCATCGGGTCAACGAAATTTTTCAGATGCCCCGACGCTTCCCAAACCTTGGCGTTCATCAAAATCGCCGTATCAACTCCAAAAACATCATCTCGCCCCTGAACAAATCTTTTCCACCACTCTTTCTTAATATTATTTTTCAACTCAACCCCCAACGGACCGTAATCCCATGTTCCAGCCAGTCCACCGTAAATCTCGGAGCCGGGATAAATAAAACCCCGCCTTTTTGCCAAAGATACAATCTTGTCCATTAAATTCTTTGAACCTGCTTCCTTATTCATGTTCTTGACAAATAATTTATATAATATATAATTAGAATTGCAAAAGTCCTTTTAAAAACGGGTCTGATAATGCGCAAAATGCTCTACCAACTCGCCTCCTTTGCTGTTTTATACTATATCATTGCCCTTGCCGTCGGTACTACCCTATTCTTTGTGCTGGGATGGAAGAGCCTTCTATTCTTATGGCTTGGTTCGGCATCAGTAAACATCTTCATTATGTGGCTTGTCGACAAAAAAAGACAACGCAATAACCTTCCTCCCCAATGGTTTCTTGATGACCCAAGCGGCGCCACAATATCTTCTTGTTTAGCAGGACTGTTAGTGCTCCCTTTTACTATTGCCGCCCTATTTGAACGAACTGGACAAATCAATAAATAAAAGTATAAAAAATAAATTTGCCAAAATATTTTTCAGCGGCCGTGCGCCGCTTTTTTCTTTTTAACAAAACTTACCTCAAGCAAATAATGCCACAAAATTTTTCATTGTGGTATTTCAAAATAAGATAAACCCGTCATCACGTCCCACCCCCCTCTCTTTTATATTCAAGCGGCCCTGATTTTATTAAGAAAACCATCTCGCAGGCCGAGCGGGGTCGTGAAGCGACGGGTTGTTCGGAGGACAACCCCGGGCTTTTGCGAGAAGCAAAAGTGGTTCCCGCTATTCAATTAAAATAAATAAAGAGCGGGAGAGCGAGGGCGAAAAAGTAATGTTATTACTTTTTCGCGGGCATTGCGAGCAGTCAGACCGCAGTCGGACAGCACAGCAGGATGCCCGGGAACGAGAGTGAGCGCAATTTCCACGCTGGGGAAATTGATAGCGTGTTTTCGTATAAAATCAGGACCACTTCATCACTCCACCACGCTCCAATCCTTGTTCACCGTCTGCAAATCTTCTTTCAATTCAGTGGTTACATCATCGGCGATACTTTCAAGGGCGGTTTTAGTAAAAGAATCCACGCCGGCAATTCTTATATTCTTAACCAACAGGGCGCGGTTGTTCACCGCGTTTTCACCCGGAGTAATGGCGACATTGAAAGCCAAAAACATTCTGGGCCTGACAACGCCGGTTCCGGCAAAAACATCTCCCGCATCCCAAATAAGTTCTCCCGAAGACGGATTAAAACTTAATTTTTCTTTTTTATCGCCCGTTATCTGGTCCAGCCACCTTACGTTCCCCGGCAAAGAAGCGTATAATTTTACGCCCTTGGCATCACTAGACAGATTGGAAATTTGAAAAACAACAGTATAGCCGGTTTCTCTGCCGACGGCAGGAGGTAGCGTTCCGATATTTGGACCCAGAGGAGAATTATAAAATACGGCCTTGGACAAAACAGACAATTGCGTTTTTAATTTAATCTCCAGTAAATTTTCGTATTCAAGCTTAATCCCTTCAAATCCTTCAGGCGCGGTTTTAGTGATGATTTTTGCCAAAGACGATATGACAAAATCTTTATCAAAAAAACTTGTTATTGACGGTTGTTTCTTAACAACTGCGGAAAACGTCACATAACCGTTTTCACCAGGATCCAATTCTTTTAATTCCGGAAAAGAGGATGCGTTCCAAACAAGCTCGCGCGATGCCCCGTCAAAAAAACCTTTTTCAATTTTCAAATCCCTTAAGTCCATGAGCCCCTCGGAAAGGCGCACTCTTATAAAAACGTCTCTCACCGCCACAGGAAGATTGTTTTTGTAATAAACAGAAAAGTTTAAGGGCTCCCCAAACCTGGCGGCATAATTTTCGGCCCTGTTTACGTCCTGCCTGACAAAAAGAGGAGGAGATGCTAGATGAATTTCTCCCACCTTATCAACAAATGTTTTGAATTGCCTTGTCTGGGGATTATATTCTCCGATGCTGGTAATGAATAATTTGACTTCTTCAGGAAAACCGATAATTCTGGAGTTAATCGTAATGCGGCGGCTTTCACCCCGGAGCAAATCGCCCAATTTCCAAATACTATTTTCATAATCAGGTTTCTTATTAGAAGATAAAAATTCCAAACCGGTAGGCCAGTCCACCCTCATATACAAATTATTAAAGTCCACCTTGGAACTTGATGTAACCTCAACCACTATTTTTATGTCTTGTCCGCTGATAACTTTTTCAGGAATATCATAAAACACCGCAATCGGCACCAAAGAAATCACCATGGAAAAACTTGCCTGTTTTTGAAAACGCGAGGAAATATTTTCCGGCTGATACAAAAACAGGACCTCCGCTGTTTTTTCTTCGCCTGTATTTCCGAAAATCCGCGCCGTAAAATCAAACTCCCTTTCTTCACCGGGTTTCATTTCTTCAACCCTTATTTTGCTTCTTAAATTTTTTGAAACGTTTTCGCCGTCAACGGGTACTGCTCCCTTGGGATAGATAAAATTAAGTTCGGAGTTTTTAACAGCTACACCAAGATTATTGCGTATAGTTACCGTCCATGTTTGGGTATCACCGGCTTCAACCGCGGCCTCACCCGATATTTCAAGCGTTACCGCGCCTCCTTTTTGAAAAACTCCGTAATAGACAAAACCCGCCGCGGCAACCACGGACACAAAAAAAACAATTGACGTAAAAATAAAAATTTTTGATTTATAAAAAGATTTTTTGGTTTTTGGCATATTGGTAGTTGTTAAAACCGGCTCTTCTCCACCACCCGCTATCCTACGCATTTCTTCGGGTGAAGAAGGCCTAAAAGATCCAATTTCATGACGCCCGGCCCCGTCCTCCGCCGAATCAACCACCCTATCTTCCCCATACGTTCTATCGCTATCCGTTTTTTTTCTCTGTACCTCATAGAGTTCTTTCTGTTTTCGTTCTTTGGGCCCTTTTCTGGAATAAATTTTTTCCTTTAGTTCTTCGAGTTTATCAGACATAAATCGCTAATCAATCTCTAATTTTATTCGCGAATGGTTCGACAAGCTCACCATAAATATTCGCGAATGAATTCGTGTTTGATTCGTGATTATATACCCATTATATCATACTTTGCCCCAAAATGACTCGCCACCGCCATTTTAATTGATTCTGGCGTAATGCCCGGAGAAGGAAGAAGGCCAAAAATATGAAGAAATCCCGCGTTAAACTCAAACAATATTTTTTCTAATCCCGGCCCATTTTGAACATCAACCGTATCTAATCTTTCCAACGTTAAATGCATCAAATCAAAAAGGCGCCCATCGCCCCTTTCTTCAAAAACATTGGAGTCAGTAAGATTAACAATATAAAAAGCGCATCTCAATTTATTCAAATTGCCTCTTAGGTCAATAAAAAAATCCTTGACTTCGGCTGAAGTAATACGGTAAAAATTTTTTCCAATGACAAAACTTATGGCCGAGTGAGTCAACGGCTCCAAATGCCCCTTAAGCTTGGCCGCTTCTTTTCTCACTCCCTGCGCCATTACTTTTATTTTCCCGAAATCCTTGGTCAAAATCGTAATCAACAAATCCGCCTCGCCATAAGGTTCTTTTTTTAAGATGATGCCCTCTGTACTATGCATACTCGCTAATCAATCTCTAATTTTGTTCGCGAATGGTTCGACAAGCTCACCATAAATATTCGCGAAATAATTCGCGATTGATTAGTGATTTTATTATCGCATTTTCCGGACAAAGAAAAAAGGCCGTATGTGCGGCCGAATTAATCATCGTGCGAACAACTATTTTTTAAACTTGATACAAGACAAAAAAAGAAAGGTAAGAAAAAAACAAACAATATAAGCGTAAATGTAAAGATAACGGCTAAAATCAATAATACGGATAGAAGAGGTGAAAAAATAAGTCTTACGATGCCAAACAAAGAAGTCGGGCGCGAAAATAGCTCGCCAAGCGGTTCTGCATAAAATCCAACAAAATAATCCTTAATTACAAAGCCGAAATTTTTACTATCAAAGAACATTTTACCATCCGTTTTCTACTTTTGTTTTGTTGTTTTGATACTCCCTGAATGATAATTTGTCAATCCCCGCCCAAACTTGCTTGCCTTCAATCTCCAGATCGCACTCGGCTTTAAAAATCTTTTTTCCGCCGATGTAAAATTCTTTAGCGCCCGCTTCAGCCATAATAAATTTTTTCCATTTTTCCAAAACAATATCTAAATCCGGAGCGACTTTGAGATTCCTCGCTTCGCTCGGAATGACGCCGAAGGGGTTCGAAATGATACCGGAAGAAAATTGTACCCGGATTTTATCTCTGGGATGAAGTCCTAAATCTTTACGCATTTCCTGAATGTTTCTGACAATTTCACGCATCATTCCTTCTTCTTTTAATTCCGGCGTAATCACCGTATCAAGTTTCAATTCTTTCCCAAAGGTGATTTCTTTCACATTCACTTCTTCTTTAATCAATTCTAATAAATCCTTGCGGAGTTGTCGGTTGTTGGTTGTAAGTTGTAAGTTGGCAAGCGGCTGTCTTACTTTAATCCCCACCTCGGCTCTTAACTTCAGCGCCTCGGCAACAACCTTTCGTACTGTTTCCATGTCTTTGAAAAGTTTCTTATCGCCCTCAGTCATCCTGAGCCGCAGCGAAAGATCTTTTGAGATTCTTCGCCCCGCTGCGGCTCCGCTCAGAATGACACCCGAAGAGGGCCACTCCGCTAAATGTACGCTCTCCTCCTCGAGTCGTATTTTTTTTCTCAATTCCCGCCATATCGCATCGGAAAGAAAGGGAATAAACGGCGCTGTTAATTTTGAAAGCTGTACTAATATATATGCTGTTGTTAGAGCCGCCTCATTTTTTTCAACAATTGTTTTTGGTTTCTGAAATCTTCGCCTAGAACGTCTCAAATACCAATTGGAAAAATCATTAAGAGTAAATTCTTCAATTGCCCGCGCCGCCCCGGTAATATCATATTTATCAAGTTTTTTTGTGACTTCAACAGCCAAATTTTCCAATTTTAAAATAATCCATTGATCAAGGAAGTTTCTTTTTTTTGAATTTTGAATTTTGAATTTGTTTGGGATTTGGGATTTGGGATTTGGGATTTTATCTATGTATGTATCAAAAAACACAAAACTGTTCCAAAGCGTTCCTAAAAATCCCCGAAGTTTTACCTGCAAATCTTTCTCATCAAATTTTTTTGGCTCACCCGGGGAATTAATCGTATAAAAATACCAACGTATGGTATCCGCCCCGTATTTATTAATCATATCCTTGGGGTTAATCACATTGCCCTTGGACTTAGACATTTTCTGTCCGTTCTTATCAAGCACGTGCCCAAGCGATATAACATTTTTATAAGGCGCGCCCTTTCCAAGAAGCGTTGCTACGGCAAGCAAAGTATAAAACCACCCTCGCGTCTGGTCCACCGCCTCTGATATGTAGTCGGCCGGATACAATAATGTTGTTGGTTGTTGGTTGTTGGTTGTTGGTTGTTTTGCGAAAGGCCAATGACCTTGAGCAAATGGCATAGCGCCCGAATCAAACCATACATCAATTATCTCCGGAACTCTCTTCATTTCTCCCCCGCATTTTTTACAAGAAAAAACAACGGCATCAATATAGGGCCGGTGGAGATTCACAGCGCCGGTAAAATCCCGCGGCAAATTTTTTAACGGCAAATCAAGCGTTTCGGCAAAAAAAATAAAATCATCTTCACGCTTCCCCATATGCTCACGAATCGTTTCTTCATTAGACCAGCCCAAGGCCCCGCTAAACATCATCCAAATCGGATATTCATGGCTTACAATAAGAATAGTTTTTCCGGAGTGTTTTTGTTCCATATCCGCCATAAAATCCATAATCCTCGCCCTAAGCTCCGAAAGAGTTTCACCGTTAGGGGGGCGTTTCGTAAATTTTTCCAGATGCGATGAAAAATAACTATGATACATATGGTCAGGCCTTTCGTGAAAATCACCGACATTCACTTCCTGAATCCTTTTGTCAAAATGAACCGGAAGTTCAATAATTTTTCCGACAATTTCCGCGGTTTCCCTTGTTCGCAAAACCGGCGAAGAAATAATCAAATCAATACCCCTTTTTTTCAAAAGACCGGCTCTTTTTTCAGCTTGGACTCTGCCTTTCAGCGTCAAAGGATGTCCGTCAATAGAACCGCAGAGATTTTTAATATTGGAAAGCGACTCGCCGTGACGCATAACCATATATTTATTTCTGGCGACACCGCTCCTTTCATGAAGTTCTTCAAGAGAACCGACGGCCTCAATATTTTCACATTTCCCGCACCTCCATACCGGCAAGGGCGTTCCCCAAAATCTCTCACGAGAAAAAGCCCAATCGCGGACTTCCCGCAAAAATTCACCGAAACGGCCGTCCTTGATATGCTCCGGCATCCAATTTATTTTAAAATTGCCTGACAATAATTTTTCTTTCAGCACTGTCATTTTTATCCACCAGGCATTTTTTGCAAAATACAAAAGCGGCGTATCGCACCGCCAGCAATGCGGGTAATCATGCTCATGCGGTTTTACAAAAAATAGCAGATTCCGCTTCTTCAAATATTCAATAATGTCGCGGTCCGCGGTTTTTACAAACTTTCCTTCGCCGACAATTCCTTTTTTAACCGTGCCGTCAACATTTACCGTGTGCAGTATCGGATAATTTAGCTGAACGTCATTCTGAGCCACAGGCGAAGAATCCCCTCCTTGAGATCCTTCGCTTCGCTCAGGATGACGATAATACGACTTTACCGCCCGCATATCATCATCGCCAAACGCCGGCGCTATATGCACCATGCCCGTTCCTTCCTCCGTAGAAACAAAATCTCCTGGTATAACGCTAAACCCCGGAGGACTGCCCAAAAAATATTCTTGAGGAACGCTGAATAACGGTTCATATTCCGTCCCCAGCAGAGATTTTCCCGAAACTTTTTCAACCACCTCAATTTTTTCCTCGGGGCTGTGAGGCGGTATAGTCGCCGACCACACACAATATCTTCCGCCGCCCGCGGCCCCGTCACCCACTTCCCATTTAGTGTATTCAATCTTCGGATTAACCGCCACCGCCACATTTGCGGGCAGGGTCCATGGCGTAGTTGTCCAAATAAGCAGGTATTCATTTCTTTCTCCTTTGATTTTTAATTTAACAAAAACAGAATTTTCTTTTACCGTCCTATATGCTCCCGGCTGGCCCAATTCATGCGTGGAAAGGCCGGTTTCACACCGCGGGCACCACGGCACCACTTTAAAATCCTGATACAAAAGTTTTTTCTTCCAAATTTCTTTGATAATCCACCATAAACTTTCTATATACTTGGTTTCATACGTAATGTAAGGGTTTTCAAGGTCAAGCCAAAAACCGATACGCTTGGTTGATTTTTCCCACTCTTCCTTGAACTGCCACACGGACTGGCGACATTTTTCGTTGAACGCCGCAATGCCATATTTCTCAATATCCTTTTTGGTTTTAATTCCCAACATCTTTTCCACCTGAATTTCAACCGGCAAACCGTGCGTATCCCACCCGGCTTTTCTCGGCACAAAAAACCCGCGCATAGTTTTATAACGCGGAATAATATCTTTGAACGAGCGCGACTCCAAATGATGAATTCCGGGAGCAGCATTGGCAGTAGGCGGACCTTCGTAAAATATAAATGTTTTACCCCGTTTATTTTTGGCAAGCGACTTCTCAAAAATCTTGTTTTTCTCCCAAAATTCCAAAATTTTTTCTTCCCGTTCGGGCAAACTAAGTTGTTTATTATCATCAGACATATTACCAATCATATATAAATTCGGCATAAATGCAAAATAAAAACGGCTTTTGGGGCCGCATATTTATTTCCAAAGAATCGCCACCAAGGCGCAAACCAAAAATAACAGCGCAACAACCATATTTTTAGCCGGCAGTTCTCCCAGATAAAGCCATGCCGTAAAAAACATTATCAAGATGCTTGAAAACCAAACCGTAAGCTGAACAAGCCAAACCCTCTCCGAAAACACGTTATGATACCCATACCAATAAATGTATGAGTTCAATACACCCATGGGAATAAAAATCGGCAGAAGAATAATGCAATAACCCAACCAAAAAGTCCCGATATTAGGAAATCGCATACCTAAAAGTTCAAGTTTAGCGGCGTTTTGTATCTGCCAAAAGACGACGATATTGCCTATAACCTGAACAGCGCTTGCCAGGAAAAAAATCCATAACCAACCAAGCATTTTTACATCTTCTCCGGCTTAGAAATTCCTAAAAGACCTAATATATTATGTAACACAATTTGAGTTGAGCTGACAAGAACAAGGCGCGCGTTTTGCAATTCTAAATTTTCAGACAAAACATGCTGCTTTTCGTAAAAATTATGAAAAATTTTGGATAGCTCAAGAGCGTATCGCGTAAGGCGTATAACCTGAAAATCGCCCGCTGTATCTTCAACAACTTCCGGAAACTGCATCAGTTTTTTAATCAGCATCCGTTCCTCGTCCGTATTTAATAATTTAATAATTTGAATTTTGCTTGCCCGCCATAGCTTTAGCGAAGGCGGGGATTTTCCCAATATACTACTACATCTTACATACGCATACTGGACATAATACACCGGATTCTTCATTGACCTTTCTTTGGCCAATTTCATGTCAAAGTCCATGTGGGTATCGGGCGAATGCATCAAAAAGAAAAAACGCGCCGCGTCCGGCCCCACTTCTTTTATCAATTCCTCAAGCGTGATAAACTCTCCCCGGCGCTTGGACATTTTCACTTCTTTGCCGTCTTCAATCAGCCGCACCAGCTGGGTAATTATTATTTTTATTTTATCTTGGCCGATGCCAAGCGCCTTCAACGCCGCGACCAAGCGGGGGGCGTAGCCATGATGGTCGGCCCCCCAAATATCAATTACTTTATCAAACTTGCGGACCTTAAATTTATTCCAATGGTAAGACAGGTCGGGAAGGGCATATGTCGGCTCCCCTGTTTGCCTGACCAAAACACGGTCTTCAGTATCCCCGTATTCTTTTGCTTTAAGCCAAAGCGCTCCGTCTTTTTCGTAAACCAGGTTTTTTTTCTTAAGTTCTGCTTGTATTTTTTTTACAAGCCCGCTTTTATAAAGAGATTCTTCCGAAAAAAACTTATTAAATTTAATTTTAAAAATGTTTTCAATATTCACTTGGTTTTCTTTCTGAATTTTTTGCGTTAAAGCAAAACCGACTTCCCCCTCCATATTTCTCGGATTTTTTGACTTAATTTCTGAAATAATTTTTCTGAATTCCGGGCTTTGAAACTTTTCTTTTACGTATGGCGAAAGATAGCTCATTCCCCTGCCCAAAGCCGTTTTCCCCAATTCTTTAATTTGCGTGCTGGATTTGGCGTCGTTAATATAATATTCACGGCAAACCTTGGCGCCGAAAAATTCAAGAACATTCGCAAGAACATCCCCCAAAAAAGCGCCTCTAGCATTTCCCATGGTAATAGGGCCTGTCGGATTGGCGGAAATGAATTCTATATTTATTGATTGTAGTTTGTGGATTGTGGTTTGTGGTTTACCATAAATGTTTTTCTTCTTTAAAATCTCTTGAAACTCGCTCTCAAGCGTCTCTTCTGATAATCGGAAATTAATAAAACCGGGCGGAGCTGTTTCCGCCTCCCACATTCCACCCCCCACATTCTCTTTAAGAATACCCGCGATTTCCAACGGATTTTTATTCAAAATTTTAGACAAAAGCAGGGCGATATTAGCGGAATAATCGCCGTGCGCCGGATTTTCCGGCGCCTCAACCAAAAATTCCGGCATTAAAATATTGCCGAATTTTTCAACAACGGCTTTAAGAACGGCTTTTTTGATTTCTGTTCTAATCATGAATACACTCTAACAAAATTCAACCAATAAAAAAAGGCGGTTTTCCGCCTCCTATATTTTATCCTCGTTTTCCTTCAGTTACATATAAAAACGCGCCTTCAAGAATATGCTCGTCTTCAAGTTCGCGCCACCCGCCGAACCCTTCTTCGGTATTCAAAAGCTGGCGTTCAACTAAATTATAAAATTCTCCGCATCCAAAACAAGAAAGTTCAAAAAGATATTCTGTGCCAAGCCACGAAACACCGCATCGTTCCCGTTCGCGCAGGATATACGTCTTGATGGCTTCCATTTTTTCTTCACGCGAACGCGCCATTTCAAGCATTATGTTTCTTTCCCGAATATCCCGTCTTTCAACGGAATATGATAATTTCCTGAAAAACAAGCGTCGCAAAAGTTATTCGCCTTTAATTTGTTTCCAGGAACTTCCATAACCGAACGCCTTAAACCTTCCAAGCTAAGATAATGAAGCGAATCCGCGCCAATTTCTTTTCTAATTGCTTCAACGTCGCCGTTCAGCCGTTTGGCGATTAATTCATTTTCAACCCTGTAAGTATCAATCCCGTAGTAACATGGATATTTATACGGCGGGGAACTAATTCGCGTATGAATTTCTCGCGCTCCCGCCTCCCTTAACATGTTAATTACTCGCTTGATTACGGTAGAACGCACAATAGAATCATCAACCACAACCACACGCTTTCCTTCCACTAATTCCGGAATAACATTCAATTTTATACGCATTCCTTTTTCTCGACGCTCCTGAAGAGGCTCGATAAAGGTGCGCCCCACATAGTGAGAACGAAACAAAGCCATCTCTATCGGCAGGCCCGCTTCTTTAGCCAATCCGCAGGCGGCAAAATTTCCTGAATCAGGAACCGGAACAACAATGTCGGCATCAACCGCGGATTCGCGCCACAAATTCCGCCCCATCTCCTCACGGACCCTTTGGGCTCTGCGGCCATCAAATATGCTATCCGGACGCAAAAAATAAACATATTCAAAAACACAAAACTTCTGCTTTTGAAACGCTTCTGCAGTTGAACAAAACATCTGGTCTCCATACGCTCCGGAAAGCGAACCTTGTTTCATCACAATTATTTCTCCGGGCCTGACGTCAAAAAGATATTTCATCCCAAGCACGTCGCAAGTGGCGCTCTCCGAAGCCAATACTTTAATGCCTCTGCCCTCGCCGTAAACCAGTGGCCTGTTGCCGGTTAAATCGCGCATGCCATAAATCACATCTTTATATAAAACAACCAGCGCATATGTTCCTTCTACGCGCGATAACGCCCGATACAAAGCTTCTTCAAATCCAAAAGATTCATTAAAATAAATCAAGGACGCAATAATTTCGGTGTCGGTTGTCGTGCGGAAAAAATATCCCTGCTTGACGCATTCCTGACGAAGCTTTTTTGTATTGGTAAGATTGCCATTGTGGGCGATCCAAAAAGGAACACTCTTAAATAAACCCTGAATTGGCTGAACATTCTCAAGAGTAGAACCGCCGGCAGTAGAATAACGAACATGGCCAATACCTATTTTCCCGAGAAGTCCGGAAAGAACTTCTCCCCCAAACACAACCTCAACAGTTCCCATGCCGCGCTTTTCATGATAAACGTTCCCATCATACGTCGCAATCCCCGCGCCCTCCTTTCCTCGGTGCTGAAGCGACCAAAGCCCGGCATAAATATCCTGAGATACTTCGCCGCTTTCAGAAACAATCCCCAGAATTCCGCACATAATCCACCTCTTTTTCAAAAAACAAAGTTTTATAAATATACCACATTTAAAATTAACTTTCAAGGTTTAAAATTTTTATTCAATGCTATAATTAAAGCTGTGAAAGTTATTGCCACAAATAAACGCGCTTATTTTGACTACGAAATCCTGGAAACATACGAAGCGGGATTAGAATTATTCGGCTTTGAGGTAAAATCAATCAAAACCGGGCACGCAAATCTCGGCGGGTCTTTTATAGTGATTCAAGCTAAAACCGCCGGCTCGCCCGAGGCATGGCTTTTGAACGCCCACATTCCTCCATATCAGCCGAAAAACACTCCGGCAAGTTTTGACCCCTACCGAACCCGCCGACTGCTTTTACACAAATCAGAAATCCGGGAACTAATTGGCAAATCGGCCCAAAAGGGCTTGACTTTAGTGCCTCTTCGGGTATATAATAAAGGCGCACGGATAAAAATTGAATTCGGCTTGTCAAGACACAAGAAAAAGGAAGATAAGAGAGAAACGATTAAAGAAAGGGAAACCAAAAGAGAGATTGATCGATATAAATAAAATCCCAAATTCCAATTTCCAAATCTCAAATAAATTCTAAAATCAAATGTTCAAAATTTTTTTTGAATTTTGGATTTCGGTAATTCGATATTATTTAGGATTTGATGCTTAGAATTTGGGATTTCACCCCCCGAAATTATTTAATCGCGATTAAATAATTTCGGGGGGTGACAGGCTTCGACAGGTCATTGAAAGCATTAAAAATCGGGTGGAAGACGTGGAGTAACTTCCTAAAATAATCTTCACAAAAATAAGTGCAAACTTATTGTCACGAGCAAAAGCAGTTTTTGCGTCAATTTTTGACACAACCGACTCATTTGCTCCAGCTTTTGCCTAACGGTAAAAGCGACTTGTTGCGATAGTAATATCGCAACCATCGTCATAACTGGCGCTTGACCGGTTATCAAACGGTGTCATATACTCAAGCTTAATCGATTGATTTTTTCGGGATTAGTCGATGACAAATTTTCCGAAAGGGATTATGAGTGTTTTGCCTAATTCATAATTCATAATTCCCTGCCCCGAGTTAAATCGAGGGGTTAAACAATAATTCGGCTATCGCCCGTACAAATTTTTGATGTAATATGCATCTGGACATGGGTTCGATTCCCATCACTTCCATCGAATAAAAATAAAACTACCTATTGGGTAGTTTTATTTTTGTGCGATTCAAATGGAATCTTCCGTTAAACCGCTGAAATTTTGTGTGAATTAGGGTCTTATGTTACTTTTTTGAGACGTATTCGATAATTTTATCCCAATCTAGATTATCTTTGATGTAAAAAAGATTAACCACGTCCTTTGTCATTTCGTTGGTTTTCTTAAACCTAAAGAATAATCGATTGCTTCATCAATAACATCATACCAAGAAATCCTATCTCCTATTGGTTCAATTACCTTTTCTATTTCATTCTTGGTTAACCGCCTCCCATAAGTTTCTTTTGCTACTTGTTGAATATCTGTAACGGTAAGTTTGTAGATCGTCTTGTTTTTCATGGTGTATTTAATTTAGAAATAAAAAATATTTTCACGATGCCATCGAGTTGAACTTCGATGCGGGTAGATTTCTTTTCTCTTTGGCAAAATAATTTTGTAGCCTTTACTCGATAAAACCCTAATGAAGTCATAATTTCCCATTCTCCCAAAATTAGACGGTAGAGAACTTACTTTCGGTGAAACTTTAATCTTGGAAAAATGTGCCTGGTGACTGACATCATTTTCATTTTTCTAACACCATTTTTTCTTTTTAGAACTAAGCAACAAACCCTGAAGAAGCAATACCTGAATCATTTATTCTTTTTAATGCAAGTTTACAATAATGTTTATTATTATCTATGCCTATAAATTTTCTGCCGGTCATTTGAGCTACAACAGGAAGAGTGCCGCTGCCCATAAATGGGTCAATAATAATATCTCCTTTATTGCTTGTACCGACGACTAGACGATTTATAAGCTCGACTGGTTTTTGTGAAGGATGTTTGCCATGTCTTTTTTCAGAAATAGAGGTTGATGGTATATCCCACATGTTTCTCATTTGTATACCGCCGTTTATTTCCTTAAGTTTTTTATAATTAAAAATCCAGTTTTTTGCATTTTTTTTAGTTTCGTTCACAGCCCAAATTATATGCTCCGTACTTTCGCATAACATTCGCTGAGTAACATTAGGGAAAGCATTCCGCTTATACCAGATAATAGAATTTATCAATTTGCGATTTAGGTTTTGTAAGATAGTGCCAATTTGATATATGTTGTGATACGAACCGAAAACAATAATATTGCCGTTTGGTTTGACAACCCTAGCCACTTCAAAAAGCCAATCTTTAGTGAATGATAAGTAATCGTCATCTGAAAATTTATCCCACCCTGCATCGATTTTTGAAAAGTTTTTCTCTTTTGTCCAAACCTCATTAGATTGGAGCCAGCCGATTTTTTTCTTATGATCATAGCCAGAAATATTATAAGGCGGATCGGTAATACAGTGGTCAACTGAATGACTCGGAAGCGACCTAAGAATTTTAATGGCATCGCCAAAAACCAAAGAACTTTCTCGGGTAGTGTCAATTTCCTCTTTTAATGATATGCTTTTCATCGATGAATACTTCAAACGTAGACAATCTTATAAATCAGTTGAAACAACTTCAATCCGATTTCCATGCTACATTCGGCGTTACCGATATTATAACAAATAGTAAGATATTTGAGATCCTCATTGCCAACTCCCTTGACCATATTCTTATTCCTGGTCATTCAGGATCTCGCGACGCAAAAGACGCTACGGGCAAAGAATTCGAATATAAACATTATAAGGAAAGTAGCTCAAATCATTCGTGGACTTTTAATGACTTCTCCGACACTACTATTACCAAACTAGCCAATACTAAGGCGGTTATTTTTGCACATATACAGGATGCGGATTTGCCGTTTCCAAAATTTGACTGGTATTACGAAGTGTCAGGCCGAGTAATATCAGATTATTTGGCAAAAGCTACCCGGAAAATAAAAAATAACAGGAAAATGATCAATGTGAGTCCTAAGCAAATTGAAGAACGCATGGGACTCACCAAACAGATAGTAAGTCATTCCTCCGGCCGTTATTCTTCTTGGATCAAACGCATTATTGATGTTGCCGGTAAGATTGAAATTGAAGTCGGTACGGTCGGTATTCTCACGAGTAATAAATTTTGGGAAGTTTTAGTTGCGCTTAAGTTGGGTCATAGGGTTCAATCCGAACAGGCCAAACATGACGCCACCGATAAAGCCGGCAATATGTACGAGTATAAAGTGGCAAAAGGATCAAGTTGGAGTTTCCAAGATATTTCAAATGATGTTTTGCGTAAATATCTTTCCGACCAAAATATTATTTTGGCTTGTGTCGATAAGGACGATTTTTTGGTTAAGAAAATATATGTTGCCAACACTAAAAAGATTGTTGGCTTGTTAAGAAAAAAACTGCGTGAAAAAAAACGACGGTACTCTCTACTGGGAAAGGAAGTTCGGCGAAAACAAATATCACTTACTGTAAAAGATCTAAGAAATATTCGAACAAAACTGATATATTCGGCTGACTAAAATAATTTTTTAGGTAAATTTTCTATTCTGTCCAATGATTGTTTCCAATACTGTTTTGATATCTCAAAACCAATATAATTTCTTTTCGCTTCGATACAAGCAACTGCGGTGGTCCCGCTACCCATAAATGGATCGAGAACCACATCCCCCTCTTTTGTGGTTAAGTTGATTAGTTTTTTAATCAACTCGACGGGTTTTTGTGTTGGGTGTATTCTACTTTTTCCTTTTGGTGCTTGAATTTTGATAATATTATGTTCGTAGGTGCTATTCCATACGGCCCCGGGCCTCTTTCCGATCACTACCGCTTCCCACGCATTAAGAAATCTGGACTTTGCGTTTAGGGGAATGGGGTCTGGTTTTTGCCAAACAAGAACATCTATTGCTATAAATCCATTTTTTTCTAAACCATCAATAAAAAATCCGACATCTTTTTTTGCACAAAAGGTCATCATCCAACCCTTTGTCTTTTTTAACGCAATATCAAACCACTCTTTATTAAACGTATCCCATTCACCAAAGTTAAAATTTAATTTTGCTGTCGTTCCGAGTCTTTGGCCCTTACAATTAAGCTCCCTGCTAATACCGTATGGGGGATCTGTTACTATCAAATCAACAGATTCATTGGGAAATTTTTGTAATTCTGCTACAGCATCTCCGCAAATAATTTTATTCAACGGTAGTTTTGAATATTGTTGTACCAATATTGCGGGCTTAGATTGATTAATTGGAGTAGTACTTTCATTTCTAATAACATCAACGACTATTCCCTGAATGGTGATCTCACGACCATTTTGTAATATAATCGGTTCCATGCCTCTATTCGCCGGTTGCAAACGAATATGCCCACGCTCTTTATAAAATTTCTTTAGAGTTGCTTCGTGATTGTCTATAAGAGCTACCACCTTCTGTCCGTTCTCGGCTGTTTCTTGTTGACGGACCAAAACAACATCACCGTCGTTGATATTTTCATCCACCATACTATTTCCAACCACGCGGAGAGCATAAACACCTGACGCATGAGGAAATTTACTTTTTGGTACAGCAATCATCTCTTTTTCTTGGACTGCTTCAATTGGCTCTCCGGCTGCAATAGTTCCCAATAAAGGAATTCTTACTAACTTTTCTGTTTTTGAAACTTCGATGCTTCTTCGTTGATTTTTTTGCTTATCCAAATAACCTTTTGTCTTCAATGCTTCAACGTGCTGATGAACAGTCGCAACAGATGACAAATGAAAACCCCTCTTAATCTCCTCCAGGGATGGGGAATAACCATATTTCTTATTGTATCCCTTAATAAAATCCAGTATTTGTTTTTGTCTTTTTGTAAACATGTTGATTTTATTATAAAATATACTATACCGAAAGAAAACCGAAAGTTATCCACAGTTAAGCACTTGTACTTACGAATAACTGTTATAGAATAATTTTGAAACGCGTTTTTTATAAGGATGGCGGGAATGAAATGACCATCCATGCAACTCTGCTACGCGGGGGGTCATTAGGCCTGTTGCTTATTAAGATTTTAGCCGTTTTTTTAAAAAATTAGTGGCTTAAAATAAGGGTTTTTTGCATCAAATTTTCCCAAAAAATTATTAAGCAACATCATATTTTTCCAGTGTCCTGGTATCCGGATTCAACCCCCGAAAACCTTGAAAAATGGACTGCTCCTTCCTGTGAAGAGTGTAATCAGAAACTTGGAAAAATTGAATCTGAAATATGCCTTCGGGTTGGACCTGCTACAAATCCATCTGATTCGGCCGCATCAGGGATTGCCGAGTCAACCATGCGAAGAATTAAGCCCGATTTAGCCCGAGATTCGCGAAGCAAGGGAAGAAAGATTGCCGAATTAAAAAAACTTTTTAAGGAGTTCGTAGTAACGACAAATTTACCTCCTGCGATAATGAAAAACTTTGGCCCAAGTAATAAAAGCACACGTTATCATATTCTTTTCCTCCCTTATGATAAACTACTTGATCCTTTTGCTGAAAAAATTATTAGGGGACTTGAATATAAATTATACAATCGATTTGTAACCCGTGATAAAATCATAAGACCAGTATATCTTCCGGACTCAACCCATTTTAATGAAATCGAACAACTAAAAGAAATTATTAAACAAAACGGAAAAGAAACAAATCGGGGTCCGGGATTTATTATTGAACATGCACACGACAAACATGGTACGTTTTTATATCACATAACAATCTGGGGTAAATTTAAATTTTGGGCTGATGTGACTTCTAAGCATTTGGAGGGTGGTTCTAACCAAATCTGAAATTTCTTAAAAAATCACAAATTAGCGTTTGTATTACACCGTGCCCCCAACAAATTCATATTAAAAATGATAGTTTTCTGAAAAGAAACAGGTTCTCCTCCTTCGTTAAAACTTAGGCGGACAAGTAACTTGATTCATTAACCTCCATGCTAAAACAAAAAATCCCTCAAGAGATTTTTTGTTCGCATACACGCGCCTTCGGCAAATTAGGACACCATTTTTTGAAAAAGGCCGCCTGTCTTCCATACCTAACGGCTTTTCCAGTGCAACAATAAGATTTTTTTGCTGAAGCTCAAGGTTTTCCACCATAGAAACGGCGAGTATGCGTTTAAAATATCTTTTTTGCAATTACAAAAAGTTGACACCCATTTTTTCCGCCGTGTTATAATAAATTCATGCCCGTAACATTCATCCCAACCCTTCTTGAATACGCAGGGGCCATACTCCCGTGGCTTGTTTTTGGTTCATTTATTGCCTACGCTGTTGAACGCCGCGTTTCGAAAGAAAGAATCAAAAAATACTTCGGCACGGCGACGGTGGGTAAATTTGTTTTCGCGCAGATTTTGGGAATGATTTCGCCGTTAAGCATCATGTCACAGTTGCCAGTTGCCGGTTCACTCGTGAAACTCGGAGCGCACCCCGGGCTTCTCTTGAGCTTCTTCGTCGCTGAGCGCGCGTACGACTTACAGTCGTTTCCCATTATCATCGGATTATTCGGGTTGAAATTCGCCGTTCTGAACGCGGCAGCGATTTTCTTATCATTGCTTATAGCCGCCCTCGCGGTTCGCAATCTTTCCCTAACCGTAAAATCAGGCGCGGCTCCGGACTATAGCGGTTTTTGGACACGGCAAGGTAAAATCGCGGGCGTCGTGGTCATTGGCATCATAATTGGCGCAGCGCTCCGGGCGCTCGCGCCCGAAAACGCGTTCCGCGAAATCACGCATGAACCATTCGGCGGAATTCTAACGGCGCTTGCGATCGGTTTTGTGCTTTACTTCGGCACCATTCTCGGCAATTACCCGACTGCAAAAGCATTTGCCGATCTTGGCATGCATCCTGCCGGCGTATTCGCCTTCATGACCGTTTCTCCCGTTTTCAATATAGTCATCATGTTCTTATTTGCCTCGGCTATACAGCCCCGATTCATCTTCCGGCAATTCGGCATCTACGCGATAACCGCGCTCTTGCTTACCGTCGCCTCCTCTTTACTATTATAAATATAAAATCTTGTTTGTCTGTCATATAGACAAATTCAAAATCCAAACACAAATTCTGTCATTCAACAGAATCCCCTCGACACAGTTCAAGACAGACAACTTGTTACGGCATTGCATAATTCAGAAAAACTGTTAGAATGACGGCAGCCCAATAATAATGGGGAAGAAGATACGCATGCTTCAACCAAAAGTAGTATCCGACTCAAGCATGGAATTTTACCCGTATGAGATATTTCCCAACGACCTTAATCCTAATAACACGGTATTCGGCGGCACGGTTTTACAACTGATAGACCGCATAGCAGGCGGCATTGCCCAGCGCCACACGAGCAAAGTATGCGTAACGCTTTTTATTGATTCCGTAAGATTTTTAGCTCCAGGACGGCAAGGTGAAACACTTGTCTTTAAAGGCGCGGTTAATCGCGCATGGAACACCTCAATGGAAATAGGAATCAAGGTCTATGCGAAGAATTTTCGCACAGGAGAAGAACGGCATATTGTTTCAGCATATCTTACATTCGTCGCCCTTGACGACAACGGACACCCGACCCCAATACCGCCAATTATGCCAAAAACAGAGGACGAAAAGCGCCGGTTCAACGAAGCCCAAACCCGCCGGGAACACCGGCTTGCCGTCGGAAAAAGATAAGATTTATTCGCCGCACTTTGCGGCTTTTTTATTTTTTACTCTTACACCGTAAACCCTCTGTATTCATTCTGAATTTTATAGTATACTGTAACTATTACATGAACACTATTATTAAAGCAGATATTTTTTTCTTCATTACCACGATTGCGGTTATTGCGCTTTCCGCTGTTTTTGTGGTAATTTTGATATATGTAATCCGCATTTTAAGGAATGTTAAAGATATTTCCGGGGACGTAAAACACATCTCGGACCAGGCGCGAAAAGGAAGCGATGTGCTCGCTAAAGATATATCCGAATTAAGAAATGATGTTAAAAAAAGGGGCGTAAGATTGAAAGAATTGCTTAATTTTTTCAAAAATATTTTTATCATAAACAAAGGTCGAAAACGTTAATTCAAAACAAATCAACATGAAAAAAATAACAAAAATAAAAATTGCCACGGGGGTCAAAATTGGAGCCGCGACTGCAGCGGCCGCGGGAGTAGCCGCCGGAATATATCTTCTCTCCGGAAAACACGGCGCGAAAAACCGTAAAAAACTTAAAGGATGGGCGACCAAGGCGCGAAAAGAAGTTGCTTATGAAATGAAGCGCCTTAAAAAATTTGACAGGAAAGCATACGAAAAAATACTCCAAGGAGTCGCCATGAGGTATAAATCCCTAAGGGGGGTTAGCTCTCAGGAAATTAAAAAGGTTTTAGGAGAACTCCGGGGGGACTGGAAAAATATACAAAAACACGTTTCGCAAATCGCGCAAAATAAAAAATAGCCCCATATACCCGCGCAAAACAGTTCTAAAGAATATATCTAATGTGTATTAAAAAAGGCCAGCATATATGCTGGCCTTTTTGGTTATCAAATTAATTGTGAAAGGAAGAGATAATACGATTGAAAAACTATATTAAAAAATCCAGTAAATACTGGTTTTTTCGCACGTGCTATTGACTTTTTATTTTAAAAATGCTATAATTAAATTACAAAAAATAGTTCTTTTTCATACCACTTTTCTTGCGACACAATAGGTTAGAAAGAATTCTGCCTTATTGCGTCGCAAGAAATCAACGAAACAAAACCCAAACCATTACGAAGGAGCGAGATGACACGGGAAGAGTTTGCCGCACGAATCCATTGGTCCTGGATAATCTGGTTTTTGGGTATTGTCAACATCGTCGCGGTGCTGCCGCAGTTCGCGCAGCTCTGGCTGACGAGAAAAACTGAGGGTTTGTCGCTCACGATGTTCACTCTCATTTTCCTCGTACAGGTGGCATATAGCCTGCAGGGATTCTTCAGGCGAGATGCCATGCTGATGTGGACCGTAGGACTTGCCGGCATCCTTTCACTCGCCACGATATTCTCGGCTCTCTTCATGCGATACTTCAACTAAAAAGAAACCCGGCAAAGGAGGAATGATCATGAATGACCTACGTGTTATGGCGGCTCTCGCTGGAATATTCTTTGGTCTATGGCCGCTCTTCATGAACCGAAGCGGCCTCACGGGAAACGTGTCATCTGCCGCGTTCTGCGTTGCGGCCTTCATAGGGGTGCTGCCATTCGCTATCAAGAGCGGCGTGGCATCGCTTGCCACAGCCAATTGGCTGATGGTGGCATTCGCGGGTCTGTTCGGGGCTCTCGGTCTGTTGTCCTTCAATGGCATGCTAGCCGGATCCTCGATTCAGAACGTCGGAAACATGTTCGTCCTCATGACTGTTGTACAAATCGTCGTGGCGTCGGTGTATCAAGCCATGATGAACGGACACGTGTCCATCGACAAAATTGGTGGATATGTTGCTGCTGCGATGGCGGCGTACTTGCTACTTCGCTGAACAACCACCACAATACCGCCGGACAAACCCCTTCGAGGAAAACCTCAGGGTAAGTCCGGCGGGATTTTCTTTTTCAGACAAACTTAAAATCAAAACTCAAATATCGGCACCGTATTCTAATTCCACCTGATTTCCTCTATTCCATGCTCTTTTAGATACAGGTTGGCTTTGCTGAAATGCCGGCAACCGAAAAAACCGTTATTCGCGGAAAACGGCGACGGATGCGCGGCTTCAAGCACCAGGTGTTTTTTGCGGTCAATTATCATCCCTTTATTTTTTGCGTAGTTGCCCCACAGCATAAAAACGAGGTGTTCGCGCCCACTTGATAATTTTGCGATAGCGGCGTCGGTAAATTTTTCCCACCCCCTGTTCTGATGCGAACCGGGAATATTTGCCCGAACCGTCAGCGTTGCGTTTAAAAGCAACACCCCCTGTTTTGCCCAACGCGACAAATCCCCGCCACTCTCAGGGACCATATGGAGGTCTGTTTCAATTTCTTTAAAAATATTTTGTAAGGACGGCGGAAAAGTGATGTGTTCGTTCACCGCAAAACAAAGTCCATTTGCTTGTTTTGCTCCGTGATAAGGGTCCTGGCCCAAAATAACCACTTTTACCCGGTCATATGGACACATATCAAATGCCCGAAATACGTCTTTCGGGTGAGGATAAATCTTATGTTTTACATATTCTTCCCGCACGAAACACGAAAGCTCTTTGAAGTACGGCTTTTCAAACTCCTCTGTAAGGGCATTTTTCCATAACGGTTCCATGCGTATGGTTGCCACTGTCATGGGTTGATTGTAGCGAGAATCATTTTCAATAACAACCCCCTTTATCCCGAAAATTTGTGAAACGAATAGTCGGAAATTAAAAAACTTTATTAAAAATTATTTGACTTTTGAATAATTGGTTATATAGTGTTTATATAATACGGATATATTATTTAACATAAACAGGGGATACAAAAAATGATGGATTGTAAACGGTTCATTGAATACATCTCCTTTGCCGCAACGGCTCATCAAGAAAAAGTATTGCCTACCGCTAAGGCGCTGCGCACATTTCCAAGCGGAGAAAAGACGCCATATTTTACGCACCCTCTTTGGTGCGCGGTAATGCTTTGGCTTGATTCCGATTTACCTGAAAGCATCCGTTACCCCGGCGCAGAAACGCTTCTCTTCCATGATATCCTTGAAGATACGTCAGCGCCGTTGCCGGAAGATATCTCGGACGAAGTAAAACATCTTGTTCAAGAAATGACATACCAAGGCGGTTTTAACGAAGAAAAAACGGCTGTTCTAACCAAACCGCCTTTAATTCAATTATTAAAGCTCTACGATAAAACCGCGACACTATACGATGGCGATATAAAACCGGGAAGAATTCAAGAGTGGACGGAGTTTATGCTGAAACTTATCAATACTGTAGAGCGCGAATATGGAACCCTGAATATCGTTCTCTTCGCGCGAGAACTTATCAAAAAATACCGAGCACCAGCTCAATAGATGGCCGGGAATACCCGGCTTTTTTTATTCTCCTTCGCCGAATACCGACCGGCTTGGTTTACTCCGCCGAAGTAGCTTCGCCCGTCCTCCGTCCATCCTTCACAGCCGAAGCGGCTGCTTCGGCGGAGTAGGCCAGTAGCTCTGCTACGTAGGATGGAGCTACGAAGACTGGGCTGGTCGGAGCTTCATTTCGTCCGCAAGCAATTCGCTTCGCTAACGTGAAGTGAATCCGCGCCGCTTGTCGGGACTGGATACGAAAACGAAGTGAAAATTTTTTCCAAAAAAAATAAAAACCCGTTAGGGTTTTTTGGGTTTAAATAGATTAGGAGCGTATCGCGCGGAGGGGTGCCACACAATCCATGAATCCATGCCGAGATCGTTTAAAGGACGTATCTGCTCGCGAAACCTCTTGGGATCTTTTTCATATTCCACAATCGCGCCCTTTTTTCCTTTAATGCCAATTGTTTTACCTTCTTTGTTTTTGCCGAGCCCGCACCCGTTTATGTTTGGGAGATTAAAGCCCTGAAGCCACATGATAAATTCCGTGTTAGCAAAACCCTTCGCATTCAAATACGCGCGTGCCTTCATAGTCGTTTTTCTATAAATAACATAGGGAACATAACTCGGGTCAGGAGCTTCATCATTACACGAATAGTGGGTGGGATAAGCCATACAGGAAATAATAAAGCCGTATAACGCGAAATCATCAAGATATTGCCCGACGCCCGGCTCAAAGCCGTAACATGCATAACCGAAAACCGATGCCGCAAGCGGTACATCAGGATACTCTTTACGAATCCCCGTAACCATCCTTCCGAGAAACAAATTCATTACGCGCCGCTTCTCAACATTGCGTTCGTGTGAGGGATCGCCTGCGCGTTTTTTGGGGGCCGGAGGATATTTCGTATCCCGCGTATTACCGTCGCGCGGAGAAGGAAGCCGGATATAGTCAAAATTCAGAGAATCACAGCCGTCGCGGATTGCGCGAAGCGACACCTCAATAATATAGTCCGATGTTCCTTCAAGCGCCGGATCAAGATATTTGCTTCCGCGCCTATCGGTCCATGCGCGTCCCTGCCTCGACATGCTTTTGAGCGTCAAACCCGCACCGTTCTGGCTTTTCGCGTAAACATTATCTTTAAGGGCCACAATCCGGCACATAATGCCAGCACCGCTTGCCCGAAATGGAGCAATAAGTTTCTTAAAATAATCCCTTGACACTTCAATTCCGTTATCATCTTTTTTATCAATAACTATTGTATTGATTTCGGTTTTTTTGAGAAGCTCAACAAGATTCGCGATCCGGCCACTATCGCCGAATTTATTTGACCCGTAATACACTCCCCTTACCGGTTCATTCGCCAAAGCGGCTGCCCCGCCGAATAATGTTATGAACGCGGCGGCAACAACAGCCGAGATTTTCACCTTCATAAGCCGTGCGCCTCCTTCGAGGTATAAGATGTCTTTTTCAAAAAGCAAAATACTTATTAATATAGTAAACATTTAAGGATACTTTTCAAGTGCGAAAAAATTAAGGGGCCGGAAAACCCCCATCAAAAAATAAATATCGGCATTTCTTCATTTTTTTAAAGAGCTTAGTGAATAATGCATAAAATCGTTACTTTTCGATCGGCCACCGAAAGCGGCGAGTCGATAGTTCGATAAACTCACCACAGGGAAATACACATAAAACGTAAACTTTTCGACTTCGCTTTGCCTCGCTCGAAGAATAAAATGCGGCAAAATTCAATTATTCACCAAACTCCGGACGCTAAATTGACATCCTCCAAAAAATATGCAATAATAGAAAACTATCGGCTCATCCGGGCCGTATTTGTTTGAAGATATAAATATGAATCCAGTTAGAGGCCGCGGTCGCAGGCTATTCTTACGGGAACTTAAATAGTTTTAACAAAAATCATGGTATAAAAGACAGGCTCCGCGTCTGACCGCGACCTGCCTCTAACGGGATGAACATCAGAAACGTCGCAATTATCGCCCATGTTGACCACGGCAAAACTACTCTTGTCGATTCTTTGCTTAGGCAGTCAAAAACAAAGCTTTCCAAGGAAAACGCGGAACGCGAATTCATTATGGATTCAAACGAACTGGAACGGGAACGCGGCATTACCATATTTTCAAAAAATGCTTCCGTGGAATGGCGGGGAACAAAAATAAATATTATTGACACGCCGGGACACGCGGACTTCGGAGGCGAGGTTGAACGGGTGCTTTCCATGGCCGACGGATGCCTCCTTTTGGTGGATGCCAAAGAAGGGCCCATGCCGCAAACCCGATTCGTTTTAAAACAAGCGCTTGCTAAAAAACACCGCATCATTGTGGTAATCAATAAAATAGACAGGCCCGATGCCCGTCCCGATTTTGTTTTGAACAAAACATTTGACCTTTTCGTGGAACTCGGCGCGAGCGACGCTATTGCCGATTTTCCGGTTATTTACGCCTCGGCCAAACAAGGAAAAGCGGGCCAGTCCCCCATTTTGAATTCCATGACCGATATTTCTCCGATATTTGAGGCCATCCTTGAATATATTCCCGCTCCGGAAGCAAATGAATCAGCTCCGCTTCAAATGCTTATCACCACAATCAGCGGAGATGTTTTCAAGGGCAGAATCGCGACCGGCAGAATCGCTAACGGCATTCTTAAAGCAAACCAGGATGTCGTGCATATTTCGCGCTCGGGCGTTATGAAAAAATACCGCCCGCCTTCGGTCATGACATTCACGGGACTGGAGCGGATTGACGCCAAAGAAGTAAGGGCAGGAGATATTGCGGCAATTTCCGGAATTCCCGATATCACCATCGGCGAAACAATTGCCGACCCCGATAATCCTTCGGCCCTGCCCCTTTTAAAAATTGAAGAGCCGACGGTCAAAATGAATTTCAGCGTAAACGATTCTCCGTTTTGCGGAAAAGAGGGGGAATTCAGCACTTCCCGCCAAATACGCGAAAGATTGTATCGAGAATTGGAAATAGACACGGCGCTTTTGGTTGAAGACGCTCCAAATGGAAACTGGATTGTATCGGGCAGAGGAGAACTGCACCTGGCAATTTTAATAGAACGGATGCGAAGAGAAGGATATGAATTTCAGGTATCGCGCCCGCGAGTTATTACCAAAGAAACTGACGGAAAAATAATGACTCCATACGAACAGGCCTTCATTGAAGTACCGGAAGCGTATAACGGAATCATCATCCAAAAACTCGGGGCAAGGCACGGAGAAATTCAGGACATGAGAAGCGAAGAAGGAATAACGTTCCTTGAATTTTTGATTCCTACACAAGGGCTTTTGGGATACCGCTCTGAATTTCTGACCGATACCAAGGGTCTCGGAATTTTAAATACGATATTTTACGGATACAAAGAAGACCCGGGCGGATGGAAAGAACGAAACCAAGGGTCTCTAGTGGCGCACGAAACAGGAGTTACCAACATGTACGGCCTCATAAACGTGCAGGACCGCGGAGTACTTTTTCTGGGGCCGGCGATAAATGTATATAAAGGACAGGTAGTGGGACAAAACTCCAGAAGCAATGATTTAAGCGTGAATGTGTGCAAAACAAAAGAACTTTCCAATATGCGTTCAAGAAATGACGCGGCCGCGGAACACTTCAACACTCCCCGCGACATGGACCTTGAAGACGCGCTTGAATACATCGGGGACGACGAGCTGGTAGAAGTTACGCCCAAAACCGTTCGCATAAGAAAAATGGTTCTTGATGAAGCCGATGAAAAAAGAAAAAAAGCATTGGGGTTAATCTCACGTTAATAAAACAAAGGGGCTTGTCTGAATCGGAATTTTGGAAAAAATGGCTGGAATAGAAAACTTTAACAAAACGCCCCCTTGACATTAAAAATAAATCCTATACACTTGAACTTACAATAGTTCTTTGCTCCTATAAAAGGAAAATGGGCGCCATGGAAGCAAGGTGGCACTTCCACCCGGAAACCGGACTTGAGGTTTTTGGAACTCTCATTGAAAAAGGAACTCGGCTCGAAAAAGATGATGTATATGATTCCACCAGCGGCAAATGGGAAAAATGCCCTTGTCCGGGAGCCGTCCTGCAAACATCAGAACCGAATGTTATTTGGATAAGGCCATGTTCTCCACGAAAACCCGAGCAAGCCAATTAATTTTTCATTTAGTTTTCTATAATACCCGCCAAAACACCGGCGGGTTTTTCTTTTTATAAAAACTGTCTTTGTTTTGTTTCAATGTATTAATACATTGAAACAAAACAAAAAACCTGACAAAGATTCAAAATAGTTTTTGTATCAATATACTGATACACTGATACAAAGAAAAAATATAAAGAACTGCTTTTTTTAACATGCATTTTAATGTAAATTATAAATAATGGGCATTTTAAAAAACATTTTAATACCGGCTTCGGCTATTTTTGTTTTGGGCGTTTTATTGGTTATGAATTTACTGAAACCCTCACCGAACATATCTTCCTTGTCCGAAACTCATAATATAACAAAAATTCTACAAGAAGAAACAAAGCAAACGCCAATTTTCGGTTCTGATACCGCGCCAACTCCGCAGAAACCGCTATCAACAACAAAACCTTATCCCCTGCCGCAACCCACGCCTCCAAAAACTTCAAAAATTAAAACACCGCAAGCCATTATTGCTCCAAAACCAACACCGCCGGCGTCAATACCATCGGCCATATTGCCGTTACCATTGGAAATTTCTGCTCTTATACCAACAATAGTTGAAATGCCATCTGCGCCAACACCAGCACCACCAACAATTACTCCGGTAAACGAAGATGATTTAATGAGTTCAATAGTAAGAATCCGCTGCGGAAACATTTTTGGCTCCGGTTTTTCCGTAAACCCCAAAGGCCTTGTGCTTAGCGTAGCCCATGTGGTAATTGAAGCTATTGAGAAGGGCGGGGAAACCTGCGATATTATTTTTCCGGCAAAACACCCGAGTTTCGGATTTTATTCCGAGGCCCATTATAGAAAAGGGGCAATACTCTTGCCCCATGAAACAAAAAAACTTTATAAAGAACAAGCGCTTGATGTGGCATTGCTTCAAACATCCTTTCTTGAAAATGACCCTGTTTTTCCGCAATCCTTTCCTTATATAAATTATCCTTTTTGCGAACCAGATACATTGGGAGACAAAATTCTTCTTTTTGGTTATGCGGCTAATTTGGGAACAAGCGCCATATCCCCCGGCTCAATATTGTCGCGCTTCAAAGGAGAAGTTCTGCAATACGAAGACATAACCGGAGTAAAACCGGATTATTTTCCGGAATCCGCAGGCACGCTGGATGATTCAATACAGCACCCTATAACCATAATTTTCAGCAATAATAATTTTTCCGGAGCATCCGGAGGCCTTGTTTTCAACATTTCAAAAAATTGCATCGTCGGGGCGAATAGCGCCGTAGGAATTGTTTCCGGAGACCCGAAAGTATACGGCTTTATATTTAATTTCAATTTTCCTCAAGTAAAAAATTGGATTGGGCCGTTTCTCAATCAGTAAATTCAAAAAGCTAAACCCTACCCGTCTCTTTAAATTTAATTGCTTTCTATCAAATACCTGCTAATATCGAAAACAGTAGCTTTCCAACAGAATTATATCGGTCATGACCGAAATCCGCTACGCCACCACTAATCAGGCCAAGGTTTTGTCGCTCAAGCGAAGAATCGAAAAATACGCTATAAAAATAATCCAGATTCCCCTAAAAATGCCCGAACCGCGCTCGTACGACGTAGAAGAAATCGCCAAGGCCAAAATAGAATTTGCCTACAAGCAAATCAGAAAACCTGTGGTGGTGCTTGATGCAGGATTTTATATTCCTTCATTAAACGGGTTTCCGAGAGCATTTGTTAATTTCGCGCTTGATACGATAGACATAGAGGGAATTTTGAAACTTGTTGAAAACAAGCCGCGCTCCTGCGAATTTGTGGAATGCCTTGCCTATCACGACGCTTCGCTAAGCGAACCGAAATTATTCACTGCCAAAATCAAGGGCGAGCTTTCCGATTCTCCGGCCGGAACAATACAACCGCATCAATGGTCAAAATTAAGTCTAATATTCATTCCCCTGGGCCACGACAAAACGCTTGCCGAAATGTCCAAAGAAGAATATCTCAACTGGTCAGACGTAACCCTTAAAGAATCGGCATCAAAAATGTTCATTGATTGGTTTATAAAATCTGGAAATTATTCCGGTTAATTAATATTGCCCGTCGTAAAAAAGACGGGCTTTTGAATCTTTTTAATTTGACTTTCAAACGAATATAAGTTAATTTTACTGTATTACGTAAAAATTAAATTAAAAGGATTAGCGTCTGAATCAGCGGTAATTAACGCCAATCAGCGCCTAATCCGCATATTTTTATACAAAAACGGTATCGCACAAATCAATATATAAGAATATCGCCCGTTCAGGTAATTGATGAAAGCGGAAAAAATCTCGGTGTCATGGACACTTACGAGGCCTTGCGCATTGCGCAGGAACGAGGCCTTGACTTGATTGAAATTGCCCCGACCGTAAGACCGCCGGTTTGCAAAATCATGGATTTCGGCAAATTCAAATATCAGCGCGAGAAAGGAGAACGGGAGCACGGAAAAAAACAAAAAGAAACGGAAATAAAATCGCTCCGCATCGGATTTACCACGGGCAAACACGATCTGGAATTAAGGGCGAAACAGGCTGAAAAATTTTTAGCAGAAGGCGATAAGGTAAAAATAGACATGATCCTTCGCGGCAGAGAAAAATCACTCAGGGACTTTGCCCAGAAAAAATTCGGTCAGTTCCTGGAAATGATTCCTGAAAAAGAATTAGAACAAGCATTAAAAAGAACGCCTCAGGGATTTATTGCGATAATAAAACCACAAATAAAAACACGAATTTCTCACGAATAACACAAAAGCTTTAATTCGTAAGATTCGCAAAAAAAATTGTGATTGATTGATGGCCAAAGGCAAACCTAACAAATCCATTCTAAAGCGAATAAGGTTTTCCAAGGGAGGAAAAATTTCCAAACGGAAGGCCGGTTTGAATCATTTTAACGCCAAAGCGTCTAGATGCTCCCAGCACCGGAAAAACCAGCCCGCGACTTTTTCAAAAGCGTTTGAGAGAAAAATTAAACAGATGATATAACCGACAACCAACAGCCAACAACCAACAACACAAAAAGTTGTAAGTTGTAAGTTGTAAGTTGTAAGTTGTTTTGACACGAGTTAAACGAGGAGTAATTGCCCACAAAAGAAGAGAAAAACTGCTGAAACACGCCAAGGGTTTCATGTGGGGCAGAAAATCAAAAGAACGGCTGGCAAGAGAAGCCCTGCTCCACGCTTGGTCCAATAAATTTGCCGGAAGAAAGCTTAAAAAAAGAGACATGCGGTCCTTATGGCAGATTAAAATAAACGCGGGCGTTCGCGAACATGGCTTAAATTACAGCCGGTTTATCCATAAATTAAAAACAAAGAATATTCAGCTTGATAGAAAAATCCTGGCAGACTTAGCAGAAAACTATCCGGCTGTATTCAAAAAAGTGGTTGAGGCCACAACAAAATAATTCATAAGTTCACCAAAAATCCGATATCTATACAGATATCGGATTTTGTTTTGGCTTATTTTAAAGAGTTTTTACGCTTTTTTACCTATCCTCATTGCCCGTGGCACTTCTTATATTTCTTAGCGTACCAGCATAAAATCCCATCCCCGCCAAAACAAATGGCGGTTTTTATTATCCCTTTTTAAAAACTAAAGATACGATAAATAGTCCTACTCCCAGTAAAATAATTGCCGGGCCGGGAAGAAGGTGGAATGAAGAAGCAATAAAAAGTCCGCCCACAGCGATAACTCCGCCAAAAACCAAACTTAAAACTACATACCAGGTCATATTACGAGAAAAATTTTTGGCGACAGATGCGGGAATAATTGTTAAAGCGCCCATAAGAAGCGTGCCGACCAATTTGATGCCAAGGGCCACAGTAAAAGCAAAAATCAAAAGAAACAGCAAATTAATCCGAGGGCCCCATTTTTCGGCCTTAGCCAATTCGGGAGATATAATGTAAAAAATTATTTTTTGTGAAAATTTAAGCAAAAGAAAAGTCAGCAAAATGGCCGAGCCGATAAAAAACCAAAACTCAATCACACTCAATCGCGGAAACTCGCCAAAAAGCGACTCAAGAATTTCCGTATCCGGAATCAATAAAATGCCAATGGCTAAGCTTGCTGTAAATAAAAGACCGATAACCGCGTCAGTCGGAAGTTTTGTTTTACCCTCAAGCCACCAAACAAGAACCGCGGCCGAAAGCAAAAAAACCAAAACGCCCCAAAATGGGTCAATTGAATAAACCAAGGCCAGAGCAATACCAGGAAGCGCTACATGAGAAAGCGCGTCACCGACCAAAGCCATCCTTTTCAAAATTATAAAACTGCCCACAAAGCCCGAGGTTATTCCCACAATAAGCGCAATGATGTATGGTTGATAAAAATTAAAATCCATTTTTTATTTAGGCAATTGATGCATATGAAGATAAAATTTACCTTCCCCATATAACTTGGCAAGCTGTTCAGGGCTCAAAACCTCTCTTGGCTCACCCTGGCAAACCATTGATTTATTAACACAAAGCACCTTGGTTGCATATCGATAAATTACATTAAGATCGTGGGAAATAAGCAAAATGGTTGTTCTCCGTTCATCCTGCAATTTATGCATGACGCTATAAATGGTTTCCTCCGACCCGATGTCAATTCCGGCAGTCGGCTCGTCAAAAAGCAAAACATCGGGATGAGCCAAAAGCGACCAGGCAATAAGCACCCTTTGAAAAAGCCCCACAGAAATCTCTCCCAATCTTTTTTTAAGAATATCCGCACCAATACCAACTAAAGACAACTCGTGGCTTAAATGCTCACGAAATTTTTTTTCGGGAAACCAAAAATTTTTGGATTTAAGCAAAAAAAATTCCTCTACGCTCAAAGGAAAACTCCGCTCCACATAAAGTTTTTGCGGAACATATCCGATTTTAATTCCCTCTTTCCATTGGATAGAGCCGGAAAAAGGCACCAGGCCGAGAAGCGCCCGAAATAAAACTGTCTTGCCGGCGCCATTCGGCCCGATAATAGCGAGGGCTTCCCCCCGACCCACTTCAAAAGAAAGCTCTTTTAAAAGCTCCTCGCCATCCAGGGTTACCGATAAATTTTTTACTTCTAAAATTTTATCCATGAATATTTTTTCAAATTTACTCTTCTATTTTTTATCAAAACTCCTTCTTTTACTAAAAGACATATTTTCTTTTTTACTCCCCTGTTATAACCCCCGACAAAACCGTCTTTTCGTAGCACCCGATGACAGGGAATATCTTTGCTGTGATTTTTATTAAGAGTGTTGCCTACCGCACGAAACGAGCGCGGATTGCCTATGAAACAGGCAATATCGGAATATGCCGCTACTCTGCCGCGCTTAATCTTTCTAACCGTATTATACACCTTTTTCTCGAATTCAGTCATCTTTTAATAACCGTGGATTTACGCGTAGTTAATAAAATCCGGCTTCAATAGTTCTTTGATAGTTTTTTATTTTTATCCCTACTATACGCTTAAGCGTATAGTAGGGATATTTTAATTTTCTTTCAATTATGAAGTTGCTAATAAATAATTTTTCAAAAATTTTTCTGCTTTCTCTGTCGCTTTTTTCATAGATGGTAACGTAATTCTTTTACGGGCACCCTTATACGCCAACCATTCATATTTATCATGTTCCCATGATAGTTTTACACGATTTGTCTTGGTTTCCCCCAAAAACATAGCCACAAATTTGGGAACCGGTTTTCCGTTCCTCCGGGTAAAATATCGCACGGTTGCCTTAAAATTCGGCATCAATTCAATTTTTTTAATACCTGTTTCCTCTTTTAATTCGCGCCGGGCCGCCTCAAGACCCTTCTCTCCCTTGTCCAAAATCCCCTTGGAGAAATCCCAAAAATCGGGTTTGGGAATATGTTTTTGCGCCACGCGAATAACCAAATACTTCCTTCCTTGCGGGGTATTACGAAAAATTATTATTCCGGCTGAACGCTCGACTGGCATAACTAATATAGTAACATTGATTTGAACAAAAACAAAAATGGGCCTAATGGCCCAAAACTTTTTAATTAATTTCCGTGTCTAATTCGTGATTACTCCCGCGCTTCATCTTTCTTATGCTTCGCCGGGTTATAAAAAGTTACGTCTTTATAATCGCCAACTTTATCCAACATCTTAAACGGCTGAGGCAAAAACTGATTACGGGCAATCGCGTGAAGACGCCAAAAACGTTTTTTGGATTCCTGTAAATGCTTGCGGGTTCGGCAAAGCCAGTTTTCAAAATTTGCGACATCTTCACAGAAAATAGAAGTAGGGACTGCTTCACCCGAAACAAAACCTCTCAAAATCTCTAAAAGTCTTTTCTCTTCAGAGCAGTTGTAAAAAAAACTTCTTGCCAACACCCCCAAACAATCATCAACTTTCCGCTGAAGCGCATCTCTTGCTTCCGGCGTTACCGGCGGCAAAAATTTGAATTCTTTTCTGAATTTGCGAATCGCGTTAAACGGCTTAATAATAAATGTGCCCGCACCGACCACAAAAACGTAACCCAATAAAAAGACAGTAAAAGCAAAAAACACATCATTATTTGCGCGCGTGTCCTCAAACCAAAAAGATAAACCAAATAAACAAAAACTAATACCCATTATAAAAAATAACACGCTAGCACCAATACGCTTAGGCGAACTCTGCCATAAAATCCTAAACGCTTCTCTCATGAATCCCTCCTTCAGGAATCAGCCGTTCTTCGGCTGGTTTTTTTGCGGCATCGATGGTTCTTCCATCGCAAGGCCGGACTTTCGTCCATGGTGTTCTTATCACCGCCTCACACCGCTTTTAGCGAACCTCGCCGGTTGGCGAGCCGCTCGGCCTCTCGTTTTTTCGAGTCAGGCCGGTATGTAAAGGAGCTGACGATTGCGTTTCTTGGCCGCAACCGTCAGATTGACAATACCATTTTTATTCTATATTTGTCAAATTGACTTAAATTAACTTAGGTTTTAACATGTTTTTATAATTGCTCTTTAAAATCTAAAAGAGGGGGCCATGAAAATCCTTGTTTTTTTCCTGCTTATTTCAATTAATCTTCTGTCCCCCATACAACTATTCGCCGAAAATTATCCTTCCAAAATTCAAGAGTTAATTGAAAAAGCAGATCAAAAAGTGGTTTGCGAAACGGAAAAACCACGCAGAGTTGGAACGATTTTTTACAGAAAAACCAAAAAGGATTGGCTGGTACGTATTTTTACCAAAGACGGCCAAGAGTTAGAAATCTGGCAAAACGATAACGAACACTGGCTTACCGGATATTACAGTCCGGATAAAGTTTTTTATAATGTACCTGGTCGCGGGTGGATAAACCAAAGAAATGTTCCCCCCGATGATGCGGAAAAATTTGATAAACGGCTTAAATTTACGCGCGACGAACTCAAATTTTTCAAGTCATGCCTCGAAGAAAAAAATAAGGGAATAAAAAAATGAAAATTAGGGGTATTATCTTTATTAGCATACTGCTCTTAACGGGTTGTGCTTCTTTCAAACCCCCATGGCCCCTTGATTCATACCAAACAGTTAAAACGTGCGAAACAAAAAATTTAAAACTCACGTTCCTGATTAAGGGAGCAGACGCAAGTTCGGCTGATGATATATTCATACGCGAACTTATTATCAAGGCAAAACTTCGCCATGAAGAATACGGAAAAATTCAAATATGGCTTTATTACCCAAAAATGAGCGCGCCGGAAGTTCGCACTCTTCCGGAATATCCGCCGGAAAAAATCTATGTACAAATGGAATTCGGAGAAAAGAGAGGAAAAACAAAAAATTTCCTGAAAATCTGGAAACAATTCTTAACCGCCGACCGCCTTACGTTTATTGAAAACTGCGTTTATGAATTCTAAAAGGAGGAATGTAATGCGACAAATTCTTTTTCCCCGCGATATTTTCCTGGTCGGAAAAAGAACGATATGCAAACTTGATAAAAAGGGGCTTCTGATAAATATAGAGCTTTACTTTGAAAAATCGGATTTATTCTTCCACGGCCAGTTTATAGGAGAGCGTGTTATAATGGCATCAGAAGATAAAACTATGTTTTTGGGAATTTCCAAAATTATATCTCCCGAAGGATATAAGACCCATTACCGGGAATACGAAGACGGCAAATTTAAAGCGATTTCGGAGGAAAGCGCGGAAAAAATAATCAGAACATTTGAAAAAGAATTTCAGGAAAAATATGAAATTATAATTACCGGCGAAGAAACCGATGAGCTTATTTGTCAAAAAATAGATTCTGCCAAATGGCAATATTTTTAAAAAACGGCTTCTTTTAAGCCGCTTTTTTGTTTCAAAATCATCAGCGCCTTTTCAAACGGCTCGCCGTTCTTGCGCTTCTTTCCCGGACAACGCTTGAATACACGATTTTTCCGCGTTCAAAAACATGAAAATCTCCCGTTTCCTCGGAAAGGGTATAAACAGCAGTATTTTTAAAAATATAAGACGCGCTAATCGCGGAAAGGTGCCGGGCATGCACTTTCGTTTTAAAACCGAAGACTGCTGAAAGATCGGATTTATGGTTGTGTCCCGGATAAAGTTTTTCAGCAATTGTTTTAGGGCGAAGCCCTTCAATATAAACGCCGGAATCAACAATAACGCCATGCTTGTCAATTAAAATTGCTCCGTCAAATTTAATCAGTTTGGCAATATGGCGCGACATAAATCTGTCTTCGCTTAAATCCTGAAGTTCTTTTTTATGGAATTCAAAAACGCGAACATGATGATTTTTAAAAATATTCTGGGTTATATCGGGCGTATCGGCAAAATCCTTCCATTTCTGCCGCCAGCCAAAAATGATAAAAATACCGAATTTTTTATGGAACCGCTTTTTTAATCGGATAACGAATTCCGCTATCCTAAGTTTATAAAAAAGCGGCAGGTCTATTTTTGACCCAATAAAAGATTTTTCGATTTTTTTAATCGCATTCCCGACTGAACGGTCTTTTTTAATTTTTTGATACCACTCTTGAGAAAACATAAATATATAAATTTATTGAACTAATTATTTCAAAAACTTCAGCATTTTTTCAAGAGACCATCCGTTGATAATATCCTTACGTTCCGCCCATCCTCTTCTGGCTTGCGCAATTCCAAACTCCAACATTTTAAAATGCTGAATTGAATGCGCATCAGAATCAATTGACATTTTTACTCCTGCCCTAACGCATTTTCTAATATATTCATCTTTTATATCGGCGCGATTAGGATACGCGTTGACTTCCAAAATGGTTCCGGTACGTTTCGCGGCCGCGATAATTTCATCAATATCCAACTCAATCGGCTCGCGTTTATTGATAAGACGACCGGTAAGATGAAAAATAATATCAACATTCGTATTTTCCATGGCGCGGATAATGCGTTTGGTTTGTTCTTGGCGCGAAAGGTTAAAATGACTATGAACGGCCGCGCCAACAACATCCAATTTTGCCAAAACCTCGTCTTTGATGTCCAGCTCACCGTTTTTCCCAATATTTACTTCCGCTCCCTTTAATATTTTGAATTTGGAATTTGGAATTTGTTTGGAATTTAGCTTGTCTATATATGCCATTTGTTTCAAAAGTTTCTTCTCGTCCGAACCGCCGGTCATGGCAAGGGAACGGGTATGGTCCGTAATCACAATATATTGAAGTCCGGCTTCCATAGCCGCTTTGGCCATTTCTTCAATAGAATTTTCTCCGTCGGTCCAATCGGTTTGAACTTGCATATCGCCTTTTAAATCGCCATATTTGATTAAATCCGGTAGCAAGGGCCCGACCCGTGCGCGACCAAGGTCGGACCTTGCATGTATAACGAGTTTACCCTGAGCATGTCGAAGGGCCGCTTCAATTTCTCCTGTATTTTCACGCATTTCCGGCTCGATATAACTAAGTCCAAGGGCCTTATATAATTCTTCCTCGGTTTTTCCGGCAACCAATATCTCCGCTGAACCACGCAGACCGTTTCCGCGACTGTCTGCGTCCTGTCCGCGTGAGTCCGCGCTTCGAAAGAGACCATATTCATTAAGCTTCCACCCTTTCTTAATCGCAATTTGCCGCAAAGCGACATTATGGTCTTTTGAGCCGGTAAAATAATTAAGGGCCGCGCCGAATGATTCCTTTGGCACGACGCGCAAATCCGCATCAAGACCATTTTTTAATTTCACGGCTGTTTTGGTTTTGCCGTGCGCGTAAACATGGGCAATAAAAAGCAAACCCAGAAATCTCTCCATTACTATTTCCGGCTTTGATGACGTAACCAAAATATCAATATCACCAATGGTTTCTTTGCTCCTCCTAACTGAACCGGCCACAACCGCCTTTTCAACTTCGGGAAACGACTGAATCATTTTTTCAAGCGTACGAATTTCCGGCAAAATAAATCCCAAAACAGCTCTTCCGCCGGATTTTTTCAAAAATTCAATTCCTTTTAAAATTTTTTGCTCTGATTTATCTCCAAAGTGTTCAAGTTTCCGGATTTTCCCGGCTTTAGCCGCTTTTTCCAAATCCGCCAAGTTGCGAATTCTTAATTTCTGCCATAGTGTTTTTACCATTCTGGGCCCAACGCCTTCCACCGCAGTCAATTCAGAAATATTCACCGGAATTTTTTTCTTCAATTTTTCATATTCGTCAAAATTTCCTTTTTCCAAAAGCTGTTTGATATGAAAAGCAATTCCTTTTCCCACGCCGGGAATTTCCAAAAGAGCTTTTTCTCCTCCTTCTTTATAAATTTCTTTTACTTCTTGAGCAAGCGATTCAACACCCAATGCCGCCTTCTCATAAGCGCGCGGTTTAAATAAAACTCCTTCCATTTCGTACAATACAGCCATCTCATTTAATATTTTAGCAATCTCACTATTGGTCATATGAATTTAGAAGCGAATAGACGCAGATACGTTGTTAGCTGGGAGCTGACAACGCAGATATACGCGGATACCCTTTACTGTTCGAGTGAAATCGGGAACGTTACAATAACGTAGCTTCTCGACCCGGCTCGAAGAATAAAATTAATATCAAAGCTTTTTATTTCTTCATTACTATCGTACCAAAAAGAAAAAGGGCCGCCTATTGACAAATTCTGTGGATTTGGTATAATTAAAGTAATCTAGAATGGTGCTGGGAAGCACTAAAACGCTGGAGGGGATCGAGGCCCGTATGGGCTTCGGCAAGGGAAAAAAACCCGGCAATTGCGTCAGGAAGAAACATTACCCTTGTGAGGGCGGATAGTGGCGGATTCCCCGGCAGAAATGCCGCAGAAACCACAATTCCAACATCCTATTTTTGCCTCCCATTTTTCTTGACAAAAAATCCTGTATAGACTACATATTAAAGTCCAACCTTAAAAACATAAAAAACAGGCCGTTTGGCGAAAAAAGCCCATAATTCCTACATTAAGCAACACTCAGTGTTGCTAAGGGGTGTCGGCTGGCCAAAGACGCCGCTCCCACAAAAGAAGTATTTTTATCGTCAAAAAAAGCTCGTAATAATACCCTGAAGATCTAGGATTGAAGCATTCACAAATTCATATTTGTTAGAGAATAGCAGAAATTTACGGGTTTTTTCCGCCGATAAAAGGCGAAAAGTTTACCGCAGTTCAAAATACACCGACGGGTGTAGGGTGCTCGGAATGCCCGTGGCATCCCTGCGGTTCTGCTTAGCAGCCAAACCGGCTGCAAACAAAAACTTGGGCTAGGCGGGAAGGTCGCACCAGGAACACAAGCGTAAAGGTACCAGCCCGCCGAAAGGATCGGAAGTAGGTCTGCCCAAGCGGGGCCGGGAGATATTAGGACAGAAATAAAGTCAAAAATCTCCCGGCTCCACCCTTTTTTTAAAAATTAAAAATAAAAAATCGGCTGTTGATTAATGGATAACTCGTTACATGTTTCATGTCACATGTTTCAGGAAAATCTATTAATCAGCCGCCGATACCAGCCCTAACTCCACTAAAGCGCAATGCGCTGGAAGGACTGGTCAAAACGGTGGCTCAAAATACAATACTGCGGCTGTTGCTTGACTGCGCGCGAAAGCGAAGCAGAAAGGCGATAGAAGAGGTAGCCCCTCTTACCGGCCGGCCTTGGATTATTGGCCGGTTCCGCAAAAAAATCGCAAACTGGGCCTTGAGTTTCGCGGCGAAATTTAACGCGAAGTACGAGGGGACGCTCCTCACTCGCCGCGCAACTGACAAACGGACCCCAACAAGAAGGGTTCGGGCCAAACTACAAACAGCTTCTTGGTGGGAATGTGGAGCGTCCTGTACAGGTGTTCGCAAACGAACAAACCGCCTGAAAAGACCGGTCCTGTACACCCAGCAACCCTCCACCAAGAACCATCTTCGGCGCCGCTTACCGCGGACGCCGAAGGACTCGCCAACCAAGGCGGGTCATTTCAACCCCTCGACGCCAGACCGAGACCGAGAAGGCTTATAAAATCGGCGTCGAGCATCGCCGTACCCGGAAAACGGGAAGCGGCAGCGCAGGGACGAATCCGCAAGGGTACGGAGCACACACCAGCACCAGCCGCTCCACCCAATTCGGGCCCGCGCAACCAACCCGCCCGACCGATTACAAATCAGTTTAGGGCGGGTCCCAAAAAAAACCGTCCCTCCCGCTTGCGGGAGGGACGACAAAATAATTCAAGAAGCCTTGTCTCGCGACAAGGCCTGTTTTTTATTTATTTGTTTCAATATGAGGTTAAATCTGCTTTTGGCCGTAAAATTGGGCAAGGTCATGCGGAACTTTTGGTTTAATATAAGGCCTCAAAAAAATAAGTATTATTAATCCGATAAGGCTGAAAGTTCCGCTGACAAAAAAAATCGGGCGAATCCCGACAATGGCCGCAAGAATTCCGGAAAACAAACTTCCCAAAGCAGTTCCTGCTCCAATGGAAAAACTTGACCAAAGCGACCATTCAAATGCTTCCTTGTCTTTATCCAAATGGCGTGAAAACATTCCAAAAAAAGGCGGAACATACAGCGCGTACCCGACCGCTAACAAAATTTGAAGAAAATAAATTTGCCAGACCGAGCCGACAAAATAATACATAAATTGCACAACCATAATAACGGCAAGGCCTATAAGCATTGAATAATAATCATCAATTTCTCCGTGGTTTTTATCAAGCTGGCGGGCAACCGGCAGCTGCACTATTGATTTTACCGCCCAAAAAATTGCCACGGCAATTCCCACGACGGTTACCGGCGCCAAAATATCATTCACGATAAACAGCGCAAAGAGAGGCGTAATGAAAGCCGTTGAAGCCCCAATGACAAATTCGGCAAAAATAATAATCAAAATAACCTGATTTATTTGGGGAAATGAAAATTTTGGAAAATTTACGTTAAATATAAATTTCATGTTTTTATTGAAACTATCAAATAATTTATTGCCCGAGCCTGTCGAAGGCATACCTTAAGAATCTATAGAATAATGTAACCCTTCGACTTCGCTCGGCTTCGCTCAGGGAATAATTCAACACTCTTATTTATTATAGCAAAAAATCAAAAGCCCCGCTATAAGCGGAGCTTTTGGCTTAAAAATATCTGTGTTAATCCGCGTTATTATCAGTGTTTATCCGCGTTTCTATTGAACAGCGAGATTCGCCCTTACTCTTCCCCAGCCGTAATCATTGTCTTTTCCTGACTTTCCCAAATCCTTGGCCGTAGAAAGCAAAGCATTTTGCACTTGAGCTACTGTCAAAGTCGGATGTGCGGATTTAACTAAGGCCACAGTTCCCGAAACAACTGGTGTAGCCATGCTTGTTCCGCTCCAAGAAGCATAGCTTGAACCGAGTGTTGAAGAATAAATGGTAACTCCCGGCGCGGAAATATCAACCGCACTCCCCCTTCCAGAAAAACTGGCGACCTTATCAAAGTCATTAACAGCGCCAACCGTAGTTGAATAACTTATACATCCTGGAATGGAAACTCCTGCCCTGCCGCTGTTTCCGGCAGCCACCACAACCAAAACTCCGTGGTCAACGGCATATTTAATCGCCGCAGTTAAAGAAGGCAGTACACTATCACAAAATCCTTTATAAACATAGGGCTTTCCTGTTCCAAGACTCAAACTAATGGCATCAACAACAACATCATCGCTAGTACCTGCCAAACCATCTGCTCCTTTAGTAGCCACATCAACCGCCCAATAAATCGCTTCTTCCACATCGCTGAAATATCCCGAACCGGCGGCATCAAGAACTTTTCCGGCAATTACTCCTGCATCGGGCGCTACGCCCTTGGCAGTTGCATTTACCCCATCAGCAGTAATAATTCCCGCAACATGACTGCCGTGCCCATTATCGTCTGCCGGGTCATCATCATTATTTACAAAATCTTTTCCTCCGAGGTAGCTTGAAGAAAGTTCCGGATGACCGTAGTTATAACCGGTATCCAAAACAACAACTTTTCTACCGCTACCCGTGTTTCCATTGGTTTGAACCGCATTGGCTCCAATCTGGGCATTGGCCGTAGAATCCTGCGCAAAAACCCTTATATCTTCCTGAAGTCCAAGTTGTGTTCCTATATTAGGGTCGCAACTTAACACGGTAAGCGCCTTTCCGCTTTCTTTAACTTTCTTACATCCCATAGCAATTCCTTGAGCTGCCCGTTCCGGAAGTTCTGTTACAAAGCGCGCTTTTGGGCCTTTATCCGGCGAAGCAAGAGTTATTTGATACAGACCCCATAGCAAAAGGGCTCCTATTAATACAAAAATAAATGAATAAAATAATGCTTTTTGCTTATTGAGCGTATTTATCATAAATTTTGTTAAAAAGTTGCTGTTTTGCCAAGAAAAATGGATTATTTATAAGCTAAATTTCCTTTGCAAAAAGCTGTTTTAGATTATGTTTTAATTATACTATAAAATTTATTAAAAGTCAATAGTTCAGGCGTTATGCTGCTTTCCTCAATCGGGTATCAAAAATCGCCAAAACATAGGCACAAACAACGGCAATGATTCCCGCGATGGCAACACTAAATAATATGTCCGCAAAAAGGTTAAAAATACCTGAACACATAAAATTATAAAGCCGAATCTATTTCGTCTTTAATGATGTGGAGCTGATTGCGAATTGCTTCATCTATTCGAGCCCTATCTAATCCGCCAAGAAAACGAGAAAATTCTATTAGTTTATCCAATGTTTCTGTGTTTTTCTCTTTCTCCCTTGCCTCCTGTCTTATATTGTATGGTGGTTTCGGCCCGCCTTCCATAAAACCCATAGATTTATAAAATTAGCCTAATACGGGGCTGTCCCAAAACTGTCATTCCGAATTTTGTAAAGAATCTCAATTATTTAGAAACGGCTTAAATACAAGATTCTTCGCTTCGCTCAGAATGACGAAAATACTGTTTTCGTAGTTTTGGGACAGCCCCAATACATAGGTTCTTTATAAAGCTTAACACCAATCCAAATTATAGTTTAATTAAAAAATAATGCAAGCGGAGTTATTCAGAAGAGGCTCGCCTGTTTGGAAATCTCTCTCCTCTCCCCTTCCTCGAAAATTCTCACTTTGCCGTAAAGACCGTCGTAGCCGGGCTCTATATGAAGCCGCCCCTCGCGAACCCGCATAATACCCTCAACAATTTCCGGCTTAATTTTTCCTTCAAGGTCAGCGCGGGAAACATCAAATAGTACCGATATCTCGTTTCCGAATTCAGCAACAATATTCTTAAACTCCTCCTGAATTTTTTTTGTCGTAGCCGAAGCAACCCCTAATGACTCGGCAATAATCTCATCAAGCGGAACCATATTTTTATACGGAATCGCTTTTTCCGGTTTAAATCCTTCAGATTTAAATCCTTCCGGTCTATCCGCCAATTCTTCCACACGGCTCATCACTCCCACGGTAACCTTTTTTCCGCACTTGGGGCAAAGGCCTTTTAATTTTCTGGTTTCTTCGGGAGCAAGCCTGATATTGCAATCCCTATGGCCGTCATAGTGATAAATCCCCTCTTCCGGAAAAAATTCTATGGTGGAAAGAAAACGTTTGGGGTCTTTAGATTTTATTGCTTCAATAATCCCGTTATATGAAAGTTCTGCGTCAAAAATATTCGCTTCTCGCCCAATGCGTCTTAAAGAATGGCTGTCGGAATTGGAAATCAGCGCATATTTATCAAGCGCTGAAACCCGCCAATTCATGGCCGGGTCACTAGACAAACCCGTTTCCAGAGCAAAAATATGCTTTGAGTACTCATCAAAACATTCTTCAATTGAATCAAAACCGGATTTGGAACCGAACACGGAAAACCAAGGGGTCCATATATGCGCCGGAACAAAAAAACAATTGGGGTCGGCATTTAAGACAATCTTCAAAAGCTCTTTAGAATCAAGCCCCAAAATCGGCCGGCCATCGGATTTAATATTTCCGCGGATATTCAACTGCGCGTTTATTTTTTCCGCCGTCTCAACTGACGACGCAAAAATCAGATTGTGAATTCTTCTAACCTTCCCGCCTTTGGAATAAATGCTTGAAATTTCCACCGTCAGCATAAAACGCGTTTTGGAATTTGAGTTTTGGTCATTTGAATTTATTAGGGATTTGGGATTTGGGATTTGGGATTTTAGTTTAAAGATTCCTTGCTCCGCCGGCTCCAGTTTCTCTTTAATTTCTTTTATCCATTTAGGATGCGTAAAATCTCCAGTCCCCATAACCGTAATTCCCTTGAGCCCTGCCCAATAATCCAAATTCTCCAAAGTCATTTCTTTGGAAACCGCGCGCGCGTATGGCGAATGAATATGAAAATCAGCAATTATTCTCATACGGACATATTGTAAAGTATTTTTGAAAAGAAAAAAAGCCGTTAAAACGGCTTTACTTACTCTCTGCTTTTTCCTGGGCCGATAATTCAAAAAAAGTTATTACAAAATTAACTAAGGCCAAAACCACAAAAAAGAGAGCTAATCCCAGATAACCAAACATAAAAAACTCTTCCATCGCAATTCCCCACCAAAGGGCAACCACGCCAAATATTACCGCAACTACCGCCCAATAAATCGCCCAAAAGGTTAAAACAAACGGCATCCGCTTAGTATCAACCATACGATCAAAACCATAAATCATCCATCCCCATACAACCACCAAAATCGAGGGAATAACCTGAACAAACTCAAGGTTCGGCCAAATTTTAAAGTACGTAAAGAACAATCCGGCACTCATTAAAAATAACCCAGCCGCGTTCCACTTTCGCACTGTATTTTCTCCTTATTTTTAAAGGCCTATCAGCATAATAATTAATCCGTAAAAATAGTCAAGTATTGTATTTTTTACTATACCCCTTATTCGCGCGAATAAGGGGTATAGTTTAACGCGCAAAAATTTGGCCGGCAATTAAAAAGCCGCGGGCAAACGCGGCACTGACTAAAAATTATTTATTTATTTTCTTTATCTTCTTCCAAACTATTATTCTCCGGCTTTTTAAACCATTTTTTAAAATAATTTCCTCCGCCGAAAAGCCATAAACCGGCGACAATCAAAAGAATGCCCGGAACAAACGGAACAAAAAGAGATAATATCCCGAGAAAAATCAAAACCAGTCCTAAAAATTTTCTGAATAAATTTAAAAACCAAGAAAACATAAAATCTTTTTTCGTCATTGCGAGGAGCGAAGTAATACGGCAATCCCACACATAAATCATACATAAATCCAAAAGATTGCTTCCCGCCACGCTCCCCTCGGTCGCTCGCGGTCGCAATGACACGAAACGCGTAAGTCCTAATATTTTTAAAAAGTATCCGCGTATATCCGCGTATCCGCCTCGATTATCCCCCGGATAATCAAGTCCGCTTCTACGAGCCGCAGACCATAATTAAAATGCAAAAGAAAGTTGCCAAACAAGATAAACAAATATTATCTCCTATGAAACAGGAAAAATTTCAGAACTTCCGCAACCAACAATGAGCCCAACCCGTAACTGACTATAATAGCCCAATCGGAAAAATTCAAGGGAACTGTTTTAAGAAGCGATTGCAAAAACGGAACATAAACCGCCGACAAAAGCATTAAAAACCCTATTACAATAGACGGTATCATATAAGGATTTTCTTTTAAAGAAACTTTCCAAAAGGGCTTATGAAAATTCCTGATGCTTAAAATATAAAAAAGGGAGTCCCCGCCGACAAAAAGAAACAGCATAGTTCTGATATAAGAAATATCCCTGCCCTGCGAAAGAAAAAGCAGAAAAAAAGAAATAATAACGGAGATAGTAATCAGTCCGAAAAACAGGGTCAGTAAAAAAGAGCGCCGGTCAAAAAGCTTGCGAAAAAATTCCGGTTTTTCTTTCATAACCTCCCCATTGCCCTCTTCAAAAGCAAGGGCGGTATTGGGCAAAGTGTCCTCTACCAAATTTATCCAAAGAATCTGTGCCGGAAGTAAGGGAAGGGGGTATCCCATAATGATGCTAAAAGAAACCAGAATTGTTTCGGCAAAGGCGTCTGACAGCAAAAAAACAACAATCTTCCTGATATTTTCAAAAATTATTCTCCCCTCTTTGATAGCCGTAACAATTCCGGAAAAGCTGTTGTTAATTAAAACTATATCCGATGCTTCTTTGGCCAAGTCGGTTCCGGAACCAAGCGCCACCCCGATATCGGCCCTGCGAAGGGCGGGTGCATCATTTACCCCGTCTCCGGTCATGGCTAAAACATCGCCGTGTTTCTGCCAGCCCTCAACAATGCGCAATTTCTGCTCCGGAGTAACTCTGGCAAAAACGTCAATTTTGGAGACCCTTTTTTGAAAATCCGCATCCGACATTTTATCAAATTCTTTTCCGTCAATAATATGAGTGCGATGGCTTTCGGTAATAATTCCGACCTCTTCGGCAATTGCTTCAGCCGTAAAACGATGGTCTCCGGTAATCAAGACCGTGCCAATGCCGGCTTCATGCGCAATTCTTACCGCTTCTTTGGCATCAGAACGAAGCGGGTCGCGAAGCGCTATAAGCCCAACAAAAACAAAGTCCTCCAAAAGATGTTCGGAATCATCAAGGGAATCTTTTTGGCTTAAACGGAATCCGGCGGCAATAACCCGAAGACCTTTTTGGGTGAGCCCTTCAAAATGGCGGAGAATTTCTCCTCTTTTGTTTTCGGTTAAAACTCCGTATGAACCATCAAGCTGAATTGAGCTGGAGCGGGAAAGAATTATTTCAGGCGCTCCCAGCATAAATACAACATTCCGGTTTTGGTTAAGGTCGCGATGAAGAGCATAAGAATATTTCCGACCGGAATCAAAAGGAACAAAATCAATTCTGGGAAATTCTTTTAAAATATTTTCTTTCCTTAATCCTGTTTCAAATGCGGCCTTAACCAATGCTTTTTCCGTAGGATTGCCGTGAAGCTTCAATTCCTCAAGTTCGGCATCGGGATTTTCGATTTCCGCTTCCGAAAGCATCAAAGCAACGCGCAAAAGCGTTACATGGGAATTTTCTTTTTCCTCGGGAAACGGCTTTAAATATTTCTTCCCGTCATGAAGCAATTCTCCGGTTCCGGTAAGAAGCTGGGATACCTGCATATTCGCCTCGGTAAGAGTTCCTGTTTTATCGGTCGCGATTAAAGACACCGAGCCCAAGGTTTGCGCCGCAAAAAGATGCCGCACTAAGGCCTGTTTTTTAAAAAGCTTCTGCATCCCGATAGCCATTACAATGGTTACTGAAATGGCCAGGCCTTCTGGAACAGCGGCCACTGCCAAAGCGGCTGACGAAAGAAACATTTCCAAAGCATTTATATGGCGCCAAAATACGCCGAGCAAAAATAACGAAGACATAACAAAAACTATGGCCAGAGTAATATAGGAGGTAAGCGTTTTTAATTCTTTTTCCAGAGGGGTTTTTGTTTCCTCCACTTCCGATACAAGTTCGGCAATTTTACCGATCTCGGTATTACTGCCGGTCGCGACCACCACACCTCTGCCCGCGCCCTCGGTAATAATGGTTCCGGCAAAAGCCATATTGGAACGGCTTAATAAATTAGTGCCTATCGGGATCATATTGGTATTTTTTTTAACTGCCAGCCATTCTCCGGTAAGGATTGCTTCATCAGCCAAAAAATTTTTGGAGGCAATAATTCTTGCATCCGCCGGAATTTTTTCTCCTGCCCTAAAAACAACAATATCTCCGGGCACGACCTCTTCTCTTTTTAACAAAAGCTCTTTTCCGTCCCGAATCACATAAGCCGATTCCTCCAGCGCCCTTTTTAAAGAAACAAAAGATTTTTCCGCTTTAGCTTCCTGCCAGAAACCAAGAAAAATATTGACCAGCACGGCCGCGCCGATTATTATGGCATCGGTATTATCCCCCAAAAAAAATGAAATGACCCCGGCCCCGACCAGAATTAAAATAAAGGCATTTTTAAACTGCCCCAAAAATATGGATAAAAAAGAGCGCCCTGCTCCGGTTTTAAATTCATTGGGGCCGTATTTTTCCAGGCGCTTTTTTGCTTCCTCAATCGAAAGGCCCGAGGGAGAAGTATGCAGTTTTTTTAGAACCGAATCAGCGGATTCGGCATGCCAGTTTTCCATTCTGTAGAAGCTGATTCGTCGCTGATTAGTACGCTGATTAAACGCTGATTCAGCGTATTTCGGCGTACTCAATCAGCGTATTTCAGCTTCTAATAATATGCATTATCTCCCACCCAATTCCTAATATAAACATTGCCGCTAGAGCATAAATTACTGTTTTTGATAAAGATAAAGAATACTCCGGAATTCTTTTGCCTAATTTTTTCGCTTTTTGAAATACCGCCAAAGTGAGAATAGCGTCAATTCCTCCGGTTACCGCTCCCAAAAAACCGATTATAACTATAAAATTAGCCACGCCCAAAACAAAAAGCAGTAACGGAAAAAAAGACGTTACGGCCCAGGAAACCCAATGGCGCATGCCAAAATCAAAATATAAAGTTTCTTTAAGCGTAAGTCCTATAACAATAAAGGATGTAAATGCGGCAAGAATCCCAACAACCATGCCAAGATTCAAAAGATAAGAAGGCAAAAACCCCATAACTCCCGAAAGAGCGTCAGGCGAAGTGTTTATTCCTGAAACACCGGCCACCGATAACGCAAAGAAAAAATAAAGAACAGCCGGAATGACAGTGCCGAAAATTATTATGAACTTAAGCAAACTGCCGGAGTTTTTGCCGACCAATGCTCTCACTTCCGGAACGGCAGTAGCCCCGGCCAAAGAAAAAAGCAAAACTCCATACGGAAGGAAAACATTATCAAAACTATAAAGAGGCGGGGTTATTTCACGAAAATAAGGCAGCGCCCCAAAAACAAAATAAGCAAGAAAGCCCACCAATAAAGTATTGATTAATGTATCAATCAATCCCAACTGTCTGATGCTGAAAAAAATAAATACGGTTCCGGCGGCCCAGAAAATAATTTCGCCTCCGAAATTCGGCAAATTTAGAAGATTATTCAAAAATTTACCGCCAATCACGATATAAACCAGCAAAGCCCCCATGAGCCCTATCAAATAAGAAAAAGACGAAAAAAACTTTAAGCGCTTTCCAAAATAAATATTTACGTAGCCGGGCAAGCGATGAATGGTATCGGTTCGCAAAAGTATTTCGCCGTAAGCCAGATGAATAACGGTTAAAGCCGCCGTAATAATAAGAAGTTCCATGGCCCCTACGATAAAACCAGCTTTAGAAAACACAAAAGGGATGCCAAACATCCCCACGCCAATAATCGTTCCGGAAAGAAGAAACACCCCTTGAATAAATTTCTTATTAAAAAACTTAATCATTTTTATGAGCGCTATGAAAATACGGCTCAAACCATCTCAAAACCCTAAGAACAAAAATAGCAAGAAAAGAAGCAAAAATAGAAATCCAATACATTTTTACCGCCACGCTCATGCCAACGGCGGCAGAAATCCAAAGACCGGCCGCGGTAGTTAACCCCTGAATCTCGTTAGCGCGAAGAAAAATCAGACCGGCGCCGATAAAACCAATGCCCACAACGACCTGCGAGGCAATACGGGAAGGGTCAAAGCCCACGGGCGCGAATTCCCGAAAACCATAAATTGAAATTATGGTAAAAAGACAGGCGCCCAATGACACCAAAGAATAAGTGCGAAGACCGGCGGCTTTGCCGTGAACTTCGCGCTCCATTCCTATACCCGCCCCCAAAAACATCGCGAGCGCCAATTGGAAGAAAAATTGTAGAGTTAATTCGTCCAACCCTTTCGTAACCTATAACTTACAACAAACAACGTACAACACATAACATAATAAGTCGTTTGTTGTTGGTTATCGGTTGTTGGTTGTTAGTTAGGCCTTCTTGTATACTACATCTCCTTCCTTCGCCTTTCCGTCCACTTTAATCGCTACATCCTCTCCGGCTCTGGCCTTATCCACCGGCTTATGGTCCAACTGCATTGATTCAAGGACCATTTCAAAATCAGTCGTTTTACCCTTAATATGAATGTTGTCGCCGTGTTCCAGGCCTTCGTCTGAAATTTTTACCACAGCAACTCCTATTTTGTCATAATAATGCAAAACTTTTCCCGCTTCTTTTTCTTCCATGTTTTTACATCTCTAATCAATCGCTAATTTTATTCGCGAATAGTTCGACAAGCTCACCACAGGCATTCGCGGAATAATTCGAGATTGATTAGTGATATTATATCTCTATAACTTTTTCTTTTTTCACCAATTCTAAAACTTTTTCCACTAGTATTTTGGGGTCGGAATCATAAACTATTTTTCCTTCACCTCTGCGCGCTTTATCAACTATATTCTTAATCTCATCGGCAATACCCCCGGTTCCGGTCAAAACCCCGATGGGCTTATTATCTTCAAAAGCAATGGTAAATTCATTAAGGGTCCCCATACGCCCGCAGGTAATTATTACGGCGTCGGCAGCGCGCGTCAACAAAAGATTTCTCCCCGAATAACCAAACCCGGTATAAACAATCAAGTCATGATAATCAACCGGGAGATTATAGGTCTTAATATGGTCAAACTCGTTATAAGCCGGGGACAAGCCGATTACAATTCCACCTTCTTCTTTGGCGCCAATTGCGGCCCAAAAAGGAGAGCCGGTTGTGGCTCCGGTTACCAATACCGAATTATGCCTGGCAATTTCCCTGCCAAGTTCTTTGGTTATCTCCAAAGCACTAGAAACGCAGTGTCCGGTTTCCGCCGCGCCCGATACGGCAATTTTAAATTTTAGATGTGTGTGGGGAGTTGGCTTTATAAATTTGTCTAAATTTTGAGGTCCGATTGCGCCAGGACCGAAAAAATTTAGGTATAAATTTATAACCCAGCACCAATTCTAAATAAAATCTATTGCATGGCTTTATGTAAGCCGCAGGCGATACCGCGGAAGAAGCTATTGCAGATATTATTGCTTTTCCGGAATTCGGTGCTGGGTCATTTATTAAGTTTCAATATTTTTATTATATCTTATTTAAATCCTTTCCACACTTGACAAATGCTTAAAAACCTATTATTATAAATTTAACGGCTCTTTGACCCAAACCCAAAAGGAATAAAAAAATGAGGGGATTATCCGGATACTCTAAACGGGGAATTTTGGGAAATTTTTGGCAAGCCACAAGTCCGGCTGATTTCTGGAGCAAATGGAATCCGGGTGTGCACAATGGTTTTGTCATGTTTTTAAAGGGCTGGGCTAGGTTATTTGGTAAAAAAGCTATATTTTTGGCGGTCCCTTTCATTTTCCTTGTAAACGGATTATTTCACGACATAATAATTGTCCGGATAATTTCCGGAAATGACGGGTTCCCTTTTACCATGTTCTTTTCACTAAATTTAATAGTGGTATTAATTGAGAGAGGAATCAGAAAGATAACCCGAACAAAACTATTATTGCCGATTCCCAATATCTTTAAAACACTTTTAACCTTTGTTTTGCTTGTAATTTTGTGGAAGATATCTATGTTTATTGCGAATTAGATGCCGGACACGATTCATTCGCAACCGGCTATTTTATTTTTGACTTCTTATTCCAAAATATGCTATCCTTAAATTTATGAATACCCTTACTATCCCAAAAACGTTAACCCGGGGCGAAGAACTTATTGTGATTCCTCGTAAAGAATATGAGGAGTTTTTGCGTTCAAAAAATGTAATAAGCCGTAATATTGTTGTAAAACGTTCGAAATCGTTCCGTGTTCCAAAAAAATACGAAAAATTTTATGATGAACTGGATAAAGAACTTACTAAGTCTCTAAAGGATTACTACGAAGGCAGGTATTACGGCCCTTTTGAAACAGCAAACGAACTTATTCAATCTTTACACCGTAAAAGATGAAGTCCCGCACCACCAAACAATTTGAAGAAAATTACGCCTCGTTGCTAAAATCTCTTCAAAAGAAAACCGATAAACAATTAAGGTTCCTTTTGGCCGACTTAAATCATCCGTCATTGCACGCCAAGAAATATGACGAATCAACAGATATTTGGCAAGCCCGAATTGATAAAAAATACCGCTTCTATTTCAAAATTGACGGCAACACATATATCTTGATAAAGATAAAAACCCATAAAGATTAACGCAATCGCCGCCTTTAAAGCGGCGATTGTTTTTTAATCTTCTTATCAAAGTTCGTGTTTCTCGCCAAATCTCGGCGCTTCCGCCCAAATACCGAAATTATCTTTTACCGTCTGCGCCAAACTCATAGACGCGTCCGGCTCGCCCTGCACCACAAAAACTTTCTCCAATGAATCCTTTGTTTTGGCAATAAGATTGGTAAGTTCCAATTCATCCGCGTGCGCCGAATAACCGTCAATAATACGGATTTCGGCTCGGACCTTCACCATCTGACCCCTGATTTTCACTTCTTTGGCATGGTCCAAAAGCCGCCTTCCCAAAGAACCGGCCGCCTGCCATCCTACAATCAATAAAATACTCGCCGGGTCAGGCAAATATCTTACGGCATGGTGCAAAATCCTTCCGCCTGTCATCATACCGGCTCCGGCCAAAACCATTTTAGGCGCCGGAACATTATTTATCTTTTTGGAGTCATCTTTGGACTCCACGAATTTCAAATGCTTGAAATCGAAAAGATGCTTATGCGCCCTTAAAAGCATTTTTATTTCATCCTTGTATAAATCCGGGTGGCGCTTAAAAACTTCGGTAACGCGGACAGCCAACGGAGAATCCAAAAACACCGGTATGTCGGGGATTCTTTTAAATTCCAGCATGGTGTTGATTTCAAATAAAACATCCTGAGTTCTTTCCGTGGCAAAAACCGGCATCATCAGCGTTCCCTTTCTTCTGGTAACATCCTCAATGGCGCGCTCCAGCATCATGGTTTTATCCATAGTATGCTTATGAATCCTGTTTCCATAAGCTGATTCAATAATCAAAATGCTGGCGTTGCGGATATCATCATGCAGGGGCAATAAAACGCTCGTGGTGGAGCCGACATCTCCGGTAAAAATTATGATTTTGCCGCCAATACTAAATTTTATAAATGAAGAACCGAGAATATGGCCGGAATTTAAAAGTTCAAAATAGCCCGCGTCTCCTATTTCAATTTTTTGGTAATAATCAACTTGCTGAAAAAGTTTTAATACTCCGCGCACATCATCAATGGAATAAAGCGGTTCTTCTTTGTGAAATTTACATTCTTTTTCCATCAGCATAAGGGCATCGGTAAGCACGACCTCCATCAAATCCTTGGTGGCAAGGGTTGAATAAATTTTTCCCCTGAATCCGTCGTGGTACAGCTTGGGAATACGGCCGATATGGTCAATATGCGCGTGAGTGACAATAAGTATTTCTATTAACTTAGGGTCAAAAGGAAAAGAATTTCGGTTTTTTTCATCGGCAAAACGCGAACCCTGAAAAAGCCCGCAATCCACAAGAATTTTGTGACCGTCTATTTCCAGCAAATAACAAGCGCCAGTTACTTCCTGCGCCCCCCCAAAAAAAGATAGTGAAACATTTTTCATAACTTTACTAACTACAAATAAATACAAACTCATGACTTGGGTAGGCACATCTTGCCACTACCGAATGGAATATGACCATGACAGCAATATTTCTGAAGAAAAACGGGAGTTATGCGGTCAATTCAGAGCCGATAAGGACCCCTTTTGCGTTGAGGTGGCATAAAGCGCCTACCCATGACTCATGAATACTTTAAGTATAAATGAAATTCGTACATTCGTAAAAATTCGTTCCAAACCCGCCCATTTCAAATTAAGATAATTCGTAAATGAAAAGGGCTCCGAAGAGCCCTCTATGAGAAAGAATAAGTGCTTTATATTTTATAGCAAAGAACTAAGTATGTTTCTCGGCCTAAAAGGCCTTGAAACGCAAACGTATACGTCGTATATTAATTATAGCATATTTGGGGAAAGTAAAACAGGAGTTATCCACAGCGCACGTTCAAAAACATGCTTTTTGAAAACGCTCCAAATTACCAAATACTGCTTCGCTTCTTAAAAAATTTGATTTTTTACACCATATTTTATACAGATAGAATATCAGCTCTTTTAAATTTAAATACGGAAAACGGCATGAAAGCAATACGCGTTTTACTATTAGTTTTAGCACTTGCTGGATGCGCGGTTTTATATAAACCTCCTCCTGATATAACGCCAAAAACAGTTAACTTCAAAGAAGAAATTCCGATATTCTCATACAAAAAGGTACCGCTTAACAAAACAATAACGCCCGCCTGGAATTATGGCTCAAAAACGCATGACGTATTCAATTTATCTTTTGATTCGGCCATGCCTGGAGAATCAATCAAGGCGGAATATTGGAAAAACAAAGCCCCCGGAAGAAAAAAACTGATTATAGTTCTTCCCATTGCCGACAGTACGCGCTTTCCCGGAGAACACTATACCAACGTAATGACATCGTGGAACGGCAATACCGAATTCAATGTGCTTTTACTTGAAGACACCAGAAAAATTTCCTGGCTGGAAGAATTAAGAAATTCCGAAGACGAAAAAGAATTTCTTGGATGGATGCGCATCGTCTCAATCGCCATAAAAAATTATGTTGTTGACACAAGACGGCTGATTGACTGGGCGGAAACGCGGCAAGAATTAGATTCTTTAAATATCGGCATTATCGGCGCCTCCATCAGTTCCAATTTGGCCGCCTTAATTATGGCCGCCGATTCAAGAATTAAAGCCGGAGTGTTTGACAAAGGCGGAGGAAGTTTTGCCGATTTATTCAGCTATTCAAAACAGCAGGAACTTAAAGAAAGCCGGGAACTTGTCATGAAAAAATTCAGCTGGACGCGACAAAAATTTGATGAAAAAATCCGTCCGATTTTACAACCGGTTGAAGCAATTAATTGGGCCGGAAGAATTAATCCCCAAAAAGTTCTTTTCTTAAACGCCAAATATGATACCTGGATTCCCAAATTTTCCATTGAAAATTTTTGGAACGCTTTGGGCAAGCCGGAACGGATAGAACATAAAACCGAACATAAAACCGCTTTTCTCTTGTCGCTGACCCCTTTCGGAGGCCACTACGCTGATTTCAAAATTTTTAACCATTTCCAAAAAAATCTTCAATAAAAGTAGCACGACATCGTGCTATTTTTCAATATCTTTACGGGTTAGTGTATGAAGATTATGTCTTTGAAAAAGATACCTATCCAAAGCGGATTTTAGTTTTCTTGTATGGTAAACTCAGCAATATAAAAAGATGGCAGTTGCCACCCAAAATATTTTAGTCATAAAGAGAAACGAGCCGCCCTACTACAGTAGCGGTAAATTCTTTTGGAAACAGATAGGCCTGTTTGTAGCTTTGTGACGAATAATCGCGGTCATAGGGAAGGTGTTGTCTTTCTCCGACTGGTTTGCCGTGCTTTTCAACAAACTTCTGCAGTTTCACCGCTTGGTAGCGAGCGCGCCACACGCTCTTACCGCAAGAGAACTTCAAGTCAGCTGCATCATCGCGGTCGTGGCCCAACGGCATACCTCCACCCCCAAAATCATAGCGGTAATACCGCGTGAGAACTACCATGACCCCTATTGCCTGTTTCCGGGATTTTACGGTCTTTGCGCTCTTTGTTTTCACTTTCCGTTCCTCTCAATTCAATTGGGAAGTAGCTAATATAATTGGTTGCATAAAGATAAAAACTTGTCAAGCGGTTCCGATTTTTCTCTTTCTGCTTTTTGAGAAAATTTTCTACAATAAAAATTAGTAAAAAGAATCAAAACTGAATTAAAAACGTCCCCACGGGGACTCGAACCTCGATTTCAGCCTTCGGAGGGCTGCGCTCTATCCATTGAGCTATGGGGACATATCTTAACCAACAACTTACAACATACAACCCGCAACATAAAAAAGCAAAACCGAGTGTATTGAATACTCGGTTTTGCCCTTATGAATAAATTCGATGGCTCACGGGCGACCCTAGACCGATCCGCCACTGGCGGATTTAGGTCGGGCTTGCCTAACACATACAACCATCCAATGCCCAACAAAGTTACATTTTTATTGAGTATTGGATAGCCCCGAACCCCATCGCCGGATACAGACCGCAAGACGCGGTCAATATAAGCGATTTAGGGTTCGGGTTTTCCGCGACTACTTGTCGCGGCTTTGGTCAGGGTGGCGCTGCTCCACATACTCCTTGGGAGTAACGACCTGACCGGTCTTTTAATCCACGGGCCGGCGGCGAAAATCAACGACGACTTTACGAGTTTTCATCAGGGTCTCCTTTTTTTTCGGTTTTTTAGCCGAACATCCGGCCGAACATCCGGTTTATTCCCCAAAGTTCGATCCCTAGCAACTCCGGGAAATACTTCTCCGGTTTGCCTGGCCACCACGCCGGATTCTCCAAATTCTCCAAACCCTGTATGCTACCGCTCATCAGATTCCACTTACGGTGCTCCAGAATCAGGAAATCAGACCAGTACATCTGGCGCCTCCTTTCTTTTTTGGTTTGCTTGTTTCCTGGCTCAAATGGGGCTCCTCCCCCACACCCAAAATGGCATAAAAAATTGCTATAAAATATAGGAGAAAAGTGATTGCTTAAAATAATCTTTAACCTTTTGATTATTGCAGTTATAACCATTGGCTATAATGCCATTTTAAGTGTGGGGGGATTCGCCGAGGAGGGTCGGGAATCTCTTAAGAACCCCATTTGAACCAGGAAAATTGCGTATAAAAGAGCTTTTTCCTTATGTTTTCATTATACACTATTTTAAGAAGTTTGTCAAATCCAAAAACAAAATAAAAGCTACGGAAAATCCGTAGCAAAATTTTAAATGTTATGGAATAAACAACCTTACAGGATTAACTGCGTTCAAAAGGAATTCAAGAACGTTGCCGCCGAATCTCTTATTCACGCCAGGCACGTTTTTATCTTTTACCCCGCCGAAATCATTGTTGTATAAAATCTTATCGCGACAAACAATATAATACTCTCCGTCAGGCCCCGTGGTCAAAAGGTCTTGTTTGTTAAAATAAACCGCTTGCTTATTCTTCTTGGGGTCGCGAATCGGATAAACTACGGTATAGTATCTATTGAACTCGCTGGAAAATTTTTCAATATCTTCCGGTTTATCTAATTTGATTTGGGGATTATCAACTCCTAAAATATATTTTAATCCTTTGTTCCCTGGCAACTGAATTACGTTTTTGGCATCCGGGTCAAAACCAGCATCCTTAAGTCCAACAGGACAAGACGTCTCTCCCACCTTAAGATTTTCTTTCGCTTTATTTATAGCCTCATCCGCGGTCATAAACAATCCGGTCATTTCAGTACTCTTTTCGAAATTGGTATTAATACTGCCGGCGGTATTACCCACACCCTTCATGGTGGCACAACCGGAAATCAAAACCACAAACAGAGGAATAGCCAAAAACGCATGCTTCTGTCTCATTTTTTACTCCTTTTTAGCACTTTTAGCGCTTTTCAAGGTTCACGTATTCTCACTGGTAAACTATTTTAAAAAAAAGTCAATACACTTTGGCATTGACATAAAAATTATTTATTGTATAAAATTTAGGGTGATTTTTCTGCTTTTGCTTCCTTTTTCCTAAAGCGCTCTGAAATTTCCCTTAATAATTCCTCAATTTTCTTTTCCGCCTCTTCTGTATCCAAAAACTGCCGGCGGATTTCAGCTTTTTTTCTCCGCAAAAATTTGCGAATAGATTTTGGCAGTTTAGTTTTGGACATTACTAAACCTTGTAACGTATAACATGAAACATGAATGTTCCATGATTAATGTTATATACTTTATTATGACTTAATTACGACGACAAGTTTAAAATAGGCAACATTCTTGGCGGTTCCCGCCCCCTTAACAACCTTCATCGCTTCATCAACATCTTTATACGCCAACGGAGCTTCTTCGGCAAGTCCGAAAAAAATGCTGACCCTATGGCGTCTGGCCGACGCCGGGCTATCCTTAACTATAACTTACCAGGTGTTGCACTTACTTATTGAACTCGCCTTGCATAATGTTGATTTTCATTCCGGTTCATGGTACTTATTATGCACCTGACAAGTTCGTTGAAATCCATAAAAAGGCGCTAAATGAACTCACAAAAAACCGGACAATACGCCCTAAACATAATTGAAAACGAATATGAAATCAAGGGGGGACTGATTGACTGCCACCAGCACCTTGACCGAAGAAATACGCTGAATAAAGAGGGTTACACGCTTATAGAAAACGGCGCGACCCTCAGACAAAAACAGGATTATATAGACGAATTCAAGCGAAAACCAGATTATAAAGCCGCTCTATACGATAGGATTTTAGAAGGCGTATCAGACATGGGGATTCAGGGCATCAAAGGATGCAGAAGCTATATTGACGCTGACGCGACTATCGGTCTTGAGGCAATCAATGCCGCCCTTAAAGTAAAAGGACAGGCAATGAATCAAGGTTTTTATCTGCAGATTGCCGCTTCCCCGGTCAAAGGATTGTTTTTCAATGAAGACAGAATTCAATTTGAACTGGGATGCGAACTGGCAGATGTTATCGGCGTTATTCCTTCAAGAGGAATCAAAATTCCCGACCCTACTCTGCCCTTTGACTACCAAACCCTTCAGGAAAATATGAAATATTTTTTTGAAGTTGCCTGGAGGCTCAAAAAACCCATTGATTTGCAAATTGACCAGGCCAATGACACGCGGGAATGGGAAAGCAAAATTCTTTGCGGAGTTGCCCGCGAATTTCGAAACCGCGGTTATACTCATTCCATTGCCACAACCCATTGCATTTCTCTTGGCGCTCAAACCCTTGTAGAAATCAAAAGAATTGCCAAAGAATTCAAGGCGCTCGGAATCCACGTGATTGTCTGCCCGGGCGCGGCTCTTGATATGAAACAGGACCGAAAACAGCACGGCCCAACAAGAAATTCCATTGCTCCGGTTAAAGAACTGCTTGAAGAAGGGGTGGTGGTGGCTTTGGGAACAGACAACGTCAGCGATATTTTTATGCGATTTTCCAGCGGAGATTTCCGGACAGAAATTGAGAAACTAACCAATGCCGTCCGCTGGCAAGAAGATCTTTCACTACTTGCCGACCTTGCCACAACCAATGGCCGTCTGGTGCTCGGCCTTCCCCTACCCCACGAAAAAGAGGAATAAAAAATGAGAGTTTTAATGTGTCCGCCGCTTTACTACGCGATTAATTGGGAAGATCCGGCAAAAAATCCGTGGATGAAAATGAATAAACAGCCGGATCGCGGCAAGGCCATCGCCCAATGGGGCAAACTATGGCATCTTTATGAATTTCTCGGCGCGAAAATCCGCACCCTTGAAACGGTTCCCTGTCTTGGGGACCAAATATTTACCGCCAACATTGCCTGGAGCATGCCTATTTGGAGCGAAGAAGGAAATGAAAACCGAAGAACATTTATCATGGCCAATCTTGCTCCGGAACTCCGCAGGCCCGAAATAATTATCGCGGCGCGCTGGTTTGCCGAAAACCGTTTCAGCACTTATTTCCTGCCAGAAGAAATGCTTTTTGAAGGACAAGGAGATATCATCACCACCAAAGAGGCCTATCTTTATTGCTACGGCGTAAGAAATTCGCTTGAAGCCATTGAAGAAATCAGGAAAGTATTCAATCTTAAAAAGCCAATTATTCCGCTCCGATTAATTGACCCGCGTTTTTATCACGGGGATGTCTGCATACGCTATTCAAAACGGCGCGATGCTGTTCTTTTTTATCCCGGAGCGTTTGACGCCGAAAGCGTAAAAGCCATTGAAAAATTAAAAGCAAAGAAAAAAGATGTTTCCCGCGAATTCATGGTGCAGGAACTTTTTGACGGAAGAAACTTCCCGCTTAACGGTTCTTACATCAATAATGTGGAAACCTTTCCTTGGAATGATGAGATTGAGGAATTTCCCCGAAACCTTAAGGGGTGGATTGAAAGAGACGGCGGCGAAGTGGTTACTCTTAACTTCAGCCAATTCGGGCTTTCCGGGGCAGGACATCGATGCGTTACTCTGTTTCTGGATTAATATTAATTTAAGCAACACTCAGTGTTGTTTGGTTTATCAAAAAGTCAAGGAAAATGGCCAATTTTTGCCAAAATACTTGACTTTTTTCTTATTTTTGGTATAATATAAGTATAGCTGAAGGTAGCTTCGTAACTTGACAAATACGACCTAAAACACAAAAAACAGAAACCGGGTTCGAAAGATCCTGGAAACAGGAGGGATATCATGTGGCTTTTACTGTTTCTTGCTGTATTGGCGCTGGTGGCGATAGTTTTTGGTATCGACAAAATAATCACTCTCCTCGAAGAAATCCTCGCCGAGCTGAAAAAGCTCAACGAGAAAAAATAACCCAAACCAACATCAAGGAGAAACTCCGTGATAAAGAAACTTGTCCGTGTATTCACTGTATTGTTTCTCGCAACTTCTCTTTCCGGGTGCCTTGCGTTCAACGCCGCATATCTCGCCGTACAGGGAGCGGCTATGATCTACGAAAAAACGTCGCGACCAGCCAAAACAAAACAAACACCGCCAGATTCTAAAACAAACAAAGAGGAAACGAGATGAAAAGGATTTTTTCCACGGTTTGGATATTCGTAATCTTCGTAATCACGGTATTGCTTTTCTACGGCTGCGCCGGGGTGATAAGCGGTCCAAAGTACCAGCCCCCGACCGCCAACCTTTCTTTAGCAGTAGCCAGCTTTCTGAAGAGCAAGGAGGTGGCGATTTCCGGCGATAACAGCGCACGCGGAATCATTGCCGATGCCGTGCTTAATGCCGGCGGCATTCCGATAGAGCGCAAAAAGGCCGAAGTTGAAATCAAAGCGGACATTCGCAAGGATTCAAGCTCCGGCGGCTACAACCATGGCTACTCGCCGGTTCCGCTGGTTTCGTCCGGTCCGGCCTACCGGATAAAGGTAGAAATCTGGGTAAGCCAGAACGGGGCGGTGCGTTTTCACGGAGTAGGAGCGGAATCCTACTTCGACCCAGGGTCCATATCCAAAACCCTGGCCACCGAAAACGCAACGCGATACGCGCTTCGTAACCTGCGGGGGCGAGGCCCTCGATAAGCACCAACACCCCAAAGCGGGATGAGCCAACGAAAGCTCACTCCCGCCTCGGGGTTCTTTTTTATTCGTAAATTTATACTTTATTTGCTAACCTTAAATTATAATGAATGAACAAATTATAACAACAACAAGGGCCGTTAAAACCAAACGCCTTGCCTACGCTCTTGCAAAAAAAATCCTAAAAAACCGCCATCAAAAACCTGCGATCATTATTGCACTTTCCGGCAATCTCGGCTCAGGAAAAACAACCTTTGTTCAGGGATTTGCCAAAGAACTCGGCATCAAAGAAATTCCCAAAAGCCCCACTTTCATTTTAATGCAAATTTTTCCAATACCGCCTAAAAGCTATAAGCTAAAAGCTAAAAGCTTAATACACATTGACGCCTACCGCCTAGAAAAACCGAAAGAACTTATACATCTCGGTCTGAAAGAAATTCTTCGCGACCCGCACAATATTGTGATAATTGAGTGGGCAGAGAAAGTAAAAGCACTATTGCCCAAAGATGCAATTTGGATATCATTTAGGCATGCCGGAAAAGATAAACGCCACATTGCTATAAAATCCCAATATCAAAAATTTGCCCCCTCGGCAAATTCCGGGGCTTCGCCCGTCGAAAGCCAAATAGTTGGCTTTCGACCCAAATCCCAAACAAAATCAAAATCCAAATAACCAAAAACAATTTGAATTTTGAAATTTGAATTTATTTGGGATTTAGTGCTTGGGATTTTGGATTTTTTTCGTATGAAATACATAATTATAGATTCCAACGCCATAATTCATCGGGCATTTCATGCTTTGCCCCCGTTTACCGCTCCCGACGGTTCTCCTACTGGCGCTGTTTACGGTTTTACTTCTATTCTTATAAAAATTCTCAAGGACTTGAAACCGGATTATGTCTTGGCCGCTTTTGACACGGCCGCCCCGACTTTCCGTCATATTGCCTATGAAAAATACAAAGCGCAAAGAGAAAAAGCGCCGGATGAGCTCTACGCGCAATTTCCCAAAACCAAGGAGGTGCTTGGCGCTTTTAATATCCCCATTTTGGAAAAAGACGGATTTGAAGCAGATGATATAATCGGAACATTAGCCAAAAAAATTCCTCAAGAAGACAAAACGGCTGAAATTATAATTGTTACAGGGGATATGGATACATTTCAGCTCGTTAATAAAAATGTTTCGGTATTTACCATGCGAAGGGGCATTACCGATACTGTTTTATACGACGAAAGGGCGGTTCGCGAAAGATTTGGCTTTGGACCCGAAACAATGATTGACTACAAGGCCCTAAGGGGAGACCCATCCGACAATATCCCCGGAGTTAAAGGAATCGGAGAAAAAACCGCGACCGAGCTTCTAAAAAAATATAAAAAACTTGAAAATATATATAAACTTCTAAAAAAGAAAAAACTGAAAGAGTCTGCCTCTTTGCTGGAAAAACTAAAAGCATCAGAAAACGAGGCGATTCTTTCCAAAAATCTTGCAACAATAAATACGGCCGTTACCCTTAAAATATCTTTACAAAATTTGCCTCATCCCCAAACTGGGGCAACGCCGGAAATTAAAGCTGTATTAGAAAAATTCGGGTTTCGAAGCTTGCTGGCAAGATTGACAGGCGAAAAAAAGGAAGTAAAAAAGGAGGAGCAAAAACAGGCCCTGCCGTTTTCGGCCATGTCTCCGACAGCAAATTTAAAAACTGCGGACGGCCCCCAATTACAAAAACTCTTTCAAGCAAAACAAATTGCCATTATTTTTGATGAAACCAATGGATTGCTGCTTATTTCTGACGGAAAAAACGTTTTTAAAACAAACGCAAAAGATATTGCCAGAATCGAAAAAACCGTTTTAGAAAACTGCCAAAAAATTATTTTTGATGCCAAACCCCTTATCAAAGAGTTTAAAAAACAGCATGGAATTCTTCTTGAAAATAATTTTTTTGACCTTAAAATCGCGGGTTTTCTTTTATATATTGACACGCGGGAAATAACCCCGGAACGGCTTATTTCCGTGTATCTCGCCGAAATTACCGCAAGCCAACCGGAAGAATTGATTAAAAAATTTTTTCAACTCCGTGAAATTCTGGAAAAAAAATTAAAAGAAGAAAACGCCTGGTTTGTATTCTCGGAAATAGAATCGCCTCTTATTTCGATTCTTTCCCAAATGGAAAATAAGGGAATAAAAATTGATACGGCTCATCTTAAAAAAGCCGCCTCTTTTTTCAAAAAAAATCTTGATAAGTTAACCGGAGAAATTTATAAAGAAGCCGGGGAAGAATTTAATATTAATTCTCCGCAACAGCTTTCTGAAATCCTTTTTACAAAATTAGGCGTTAGCGCGGATAATAAAAAAATAAAAAGAACTGGAGGAGGAAAACTTTCAACTAACCAAGAACAATTATTGGAGCTGCAAAACTTCCATCCCATAATTAAAAAAATTATTGAGTATAGAGAGATTGCCAAACTCAAAACTACTTATAGCGACACTCTTCCCGAACTCATCTCTAAAGACGGAAGAATTCACACAACTTTTGGCCAAACAGGAACCGTTACCGGACGCATGAGCTCCCGCGACCCCAACCTACAAAATGTTCCCATAAAAACTCCGCTCGGGAAAGAAATAAGAAGGGCCTTTGTCGCTGAAAAAGGATTTATTTTTGCGTCTTTTGATTATTCGCAGCTTGAATTAAGAATTGCGGCTGAACTTGCCCAAGACCTTAAAATGATTGAGGCGTTTTCAAATGGGGTTGATATTCATAAACTTACCGCCGCGGAAATAAATAATGTTCCGCTTGAAAAAGTAACGCCGGAGATGCGAAGAGCGGCCAAAACCCTTAATTTTGGAATTCTTTACGGCATGGGCGTAAAAGCTTTTGCCAGGGGTTCGGGTTTTTCCGAAAGTGAAGCCAAAAAATTTTTTGAAGAATATTCCAGAGATTTTTCCGGAATTGAAGCTTATATAGAAAAAACAATAGAATTTGCCAAAGAAAAGGGATATGTGGAGACATATTACGGAAGACGGCGGTATCTGGAAGGCCTTCTTAGCGGAGGTTTTCGTGTGAAGAAAGAGGCCGAAAGAATGGCTATAAATATGCCGATTCAGGGCACGGCGGCGGATATGGTAAAACTTGCCATGATTAGTGTTTCCAATATGTTAAAAAATAAGTATAATGAAAAAGACATAAGAATGTTGCTGCAGATCCATGACGAACTTCTTTTTGAAATAGCCGATAAAAAAGACATTTCAGAATCGGTAATAAAAGATATAAAGAACGCAATGGAAGGCGTTTGGAAAGGCAAAGTGCTGTTCAAGGTTGATGTAAAACTTGGAAAAAACTGGGCAGACCTTACTTAAATGAATAATGAATTAAGAATTAAGAGATTTTAGACCATAATTCATAATTCCTAATTCTTGATTCCCAAAAGCTTTGCCTTTTAATTCCTTAATTGTTATTATCTAAACATGGCCGAATCAAACACCCCTCCCGCACAAGGGGTAGAACAACCTAAACAAACCTCAATACTGGTGGTAGAAGACGACATTTTTTTGAGGAACCTAATCATTAAAAAACTGATGAATGAGAATTATGTTATTTGGGATGCCACTGACGGGACATCCGCGCTAAAAGTGCTTGAAACCAAAAAACCGCACCTGATTCTACTTGATATTCTTTTGCCCGGCATCGACGGATTTGAAGTTTTGTCCCTACTGAAAAAAAACTCTGAACTCGCACAAATTCCGGTCATAATTCTTTCCAACCTTGGCTCCCAGGACGACATTGAAAAAGCAATGAAACTGGGTGCTACCGATTATATTATCAAGGCCAATTTTACTCTTGAAGAAATAGCGGAACGGATAAAAAAGATTTTAGGAGAGAAATACTTTTAATAATTTAATCAACAAATAACGAATTCATTACGAATAAGCGAATAACGAATTCGTAATTCGTAAATTCGTACAAATTCGTTATTCGCTGATAAATATATTGCCGGAGTTACCCGAAGCAGAAACAATCGTAAAATATCTTAGGCCAAAAATCCGCGGCAAGCGGGTTTTAAAATTATGGTCAAACACGCCGCGGCTTTTCAGACAAGGAAAAAATCTTCATAAAATAAGCATCCTGATAAAAGGAAAAACAATTTTGGATACAACCCGAGTCGGAAAAAATATTGTTTTAGCTTTAAACAATCAATATAATCTCTATATCCATCTTATGATGACGGGTAAATTATTATGGAATTATTCCAAATTGAGAGAACGCCATATAAGATTTTCTATGGAACTTAACGGCAAAAACACCCTGGCCCTGCACGATATCCGCAAATTCGGATGGATAAGATTAATTAAAAAAGAAAATTTTTCCGACGCGCGCGTAAACAAGGACGCGCTTTCTATTTCATTTGAAGATTTTAAAAACTCGCTTAATTTACGAAAAATGAAAATAAAAAACGCGCTTTTAAACCAAAAAATTGTCCAAGGAATCGGCAATATCTACTCGGATGAGATTTTATGGTACGCTGGAATAGAACCGCTCCGGCCCGCAAACTCCCTGAATAGCAAAAAAATAAAAAGAATTTATTCGGCCATGAAAAAGGTATTAAAAATGGCGATCCGGAAAGGCGGCACAAGTATGCGCGATTACCGAAAACCAAACGGAAAAAAGGGCGGATACTACCCAATCCGCAGGGTTTACCAAAGAGAAGGAGAAAAGTGCGCGCGTGACGGCGCAATAATTAAACGAATTAAAATAGGAGGAAGGTCTGCGCATTTTTGCCCCTATCACCAGACATGAAACATGAAACCTGAAACACGAAAAAACTCTGGTTTTATGCTTTATGCTTCATGATTCATGATATATGTACTTTACGGCCCGGACACCTACCGAAGCCGGCAAAAATTAAAGGAAATAATTGACGGATTCCGCAAAAAATATGGTTCGACTTCGCTCACCACAGGCGGAAATTTAAGTTTGGAAAAATTTGATGCCGAAGAAAATGACTTTTCAAAAATCTCCGCCGCCGCGGAAAACCAATCGCTTTTCCAGGAAAAAAAACTCGTGGTTATTGAACGATTTTTTACCTCAAAAAAGGTCGCTTATGAAACACTGAAAAAGAAGTTAAAATCGTGGCAGGAATCAAAAATAAATGTCTTTATTTTTTGGGACGAAAACGTGGCCACCAAAAAAGAATTTAAAGAATTTTTGAAATTCGCCGAAAAGTCGCAGGAATTCAAAGAATTAACGCCGCAACAAACAAAATTATTTTTGGAAAAAGAAATGCTTAATCGCAAATTACGCCTGTCGGAAAAAGAAAAAACGGCCTTAATGAACCGCTTTAAAAATAATCTTTGGGGACTTGCTAATGAATTGGATAAAATAACGCTTGGCTCGAACCTATCAACAGAAATTATCCTTAATAAAGAAGAAAAAATTTATAATTTCCTTGACGCTTTGATAGAAAGGCGCATAAACACTCCGCGGCTGCTTCTTTCTTTATACGAGGCCGGGGCCGAGGAACTCTATATTTTTGCCGCCATAGTCAATTCTTTCCGAAATCTTCTTTTGCTGAAAAAATATGCCGATAAACCGGCGCTGCTTTCTAAAATTGAAAAAGAGTTCGGAATTCATCCATATGTTTTCAAAAAACTTTTAGCCCAATCGCAAAGATATGGCCTAAAAACTCTTACCATAATTTACAAAAAACTGCTGGAATACGATATTGCTTTAAAACTCGGCAAAACAAAACTAGAGTATATAGTTTTTGACCTAATGAACAAAAAATTATAAACAAAAGGCCCGGTCCCCAAAAAAGACCGAGTCTTGATTATTGCTATAGAGAATTAACTAATTTTGTCAATCTAGATTTTTTGCGGCTGGCGGCATTCTTCTTGATGACGCCGGTTTTGGCGGCTTTATCAAGGGCTTTATACAAAGCCGGAAGCAGTTTTTGCGCTTCGGCTTTTTTCTTTTGTTCCGCAAGTTTCCGTACATCCCGCGCCAACTTCTTAAGGGCACCGCTTTTTTTGAGGTTTTGGGCGCGCCTTTTCAACGACTGACGCAGAGCTTTTTTTGCTGAACGAGTTATGGGCATGCCAATTTTGCCCAAGAAAGCGAGTCCGAAGCATCGCAAGGGCGAAGCTTGATTGGCTTGCAAAATTGAGCACCCAGCCTTAATTCTAAATAATTACTCATGTCTTCCGTCAATGTAAGCCGCGGGCGATACCGCGATTCAACCTGTTGCGCACCTACAAACTAATTTTGGAATTAGGGCTGGGTAGTCTTTATTTTTAAAATTAATTATCTTCGATAAAGATTTTTATACGCCTTATCCCTTCTGTCAATATCGTAAAGAACAATCTCTTCTTTTTTGTAGTCAACCCAAAAGAACAATCGCCAATCTCCAATCCTAATTTTATGCAATCCTCTAAGGTCTGGCGGTAAATTTCCCATCGGGGCGCCGATGGTTTCTGGATTTAGCGCCAACTGATCAAGTTTTTCCGCAACTCTTGCCTTATCACCTTGAGTGAGCTTAGAAAAAGGACGCTCAAATGCGAAATGATGCCGGATGCTATAAGCCATATTTTGCTTTTAGTTTTTGCCAGTTTCCGAGGCGTCCACTATTATGCGCTACGCGTAAACGCCTCATTTTTTTAAGAAAATCTTGATTGGTAGCCAATAAAAAATCTTCCAGCTCGTCCTCTGCCACGCTAAATTTACGCCCTGCCTCTATAATATCCTCAAAGATGTGTTTGGGTATTTGTATAGTGGTTTTTGACATATACAACCATAATATCGAAATAAAATCTTTTGTCAAATCACAACAATGATCTTGATTTTAATAAAACTCCTAAAAAGGAAACTACGGCCAGGGCCGACATTGTTAAGAACAAAATCTGAAATCCAAATTTTGAAACAACTAATCCGCCGATTACAGCCGCAACGGCAACGGTCAGATTTTCAATCAATTTCCAATCGGCATATTCTTCAACATATCTGCCCTTATCAAGGTGTTCCGCAAAAATGGTATCAAATGAGGGGTTACCAACGGCCTCGCCCACACCAAGCAAAATTAGTAATAAAATTAGTAAAATAAAATTATTCACAAATGCAAACAATAACCAAGCAATAGCTCTAATCAGATAACCGCTCATTAAAAGATATTCCTTTTCTATAATTCTGTCGCCAACTTTGGATATCAAAAAAGTGAAAACTGTTGTGGAAATAAGAAAAGTTGCCCAAGAAAGACTAATCACCAAAATACTCTTCTCAAAATTTTGAATGAATACTGCATAAAGCGGCCCCAATAGTCCTCCAGCCAAAACAAAAATAGCATTATATAAAAATAAAACTTTTAATGCTTTATTGCCCATATTTTAATGATAATACGCTACGCCAAAATTACCAATGGGATAAATCAAGGTTTTGAAATTTTCTTAATCTGATCCCTAATCCGCGCCGCTAACTCGAAGTTCATTTCCTTTGCAGCCCGCTTCATTTCTCTTTCCAGCGCTTTTAAAACATCTTTTTTCGGGCCTTGCGGAATCAACGGCGCCAACTCTTCCTCCTGACGCCCTTTTGCTTCTTCAAGCAGTGATTTTCTTATTTCTTTTTGAATTTGTTGGGGGGTAATGCTGTGTTCAGCGTTATAGTCAGCTTGAATTTGGCGACGACGTTCGGTTTCGCCCATCGCTCTTTTCATGGAATCGGTAACGGTATCTGCATACATAATTACTTCGCCGTTCAAATGGCGCGCGGCCCGACCGGTAATTTGTAAAAGGGTGCGCTCGTTTCGCAAAAATCCTTCTTTGTCTGCGTCCAATATCGCAATAAAAGAAACCTCCGGCAAATCAAGGCCTTCCCGCAATAAATTAATACCGACAACAGCGTCATAATTTCCAAGACGCAGGTCTTTTAAAATTTCCGGCCGGTCAAGGGTTTTGATTTCAGAATGAAGATAAGTTGTTTTAATTCCCGCTTCGGCCAAATACTCGGCAATATCTTCGGCCAAACGCTTGGTTAAAGCCAATACAAGCGACCTCTCTTTTTTTGCAACGCGCTTTTTTATTTCGCGAATAACATCTTTGATTTGGCCTGCGGTTTTACGGACTTCAATTTTTGGGTCAAGAAGGCCAGTGGGACGGATTAGTTGCTCTGCTATCGCAACTTCCGACTTCCGACTTCCAGCTTCCAACTTTTTGCACACACTCATTTTTAGCTCGTAATCTGCTGGCGTTGCCGAAACATAAATAATCGGCCCGACTTTTTTGTTAAATTCCGGAAATTTAAGAGGACGGTTATCTATTGCCGAAGGCAAGCGAAAACCGTATTCCACAAGGGTTTTTTTACGGGCAAAATCGCCTTCATACATTCCTCTTAACTGCGGAACGGTTGCGTGCGATTCGTCTATGAAACAGAGCCAGTTTTTGGAGACCGGGACTCCTAAGGAGTCCCGGTCTCCTTGTTGACCATAAGCATAATTAAAATAATCAATCAATGTATAAGGCGGGCTTCCCGGCTCGCGAAAAGAAAGGTGGCGCGAATAATTTTCAATGCCATTGCAATATCCAGTTTCTTTAAGCATCTCCATATCAAAGTTGGTACGCTCGGCCAATCTTTGCGCTTCAAGAAGCTTTCCTGATTTTTTAAAATAGGCAACGCGCTCTTTTGCTTCCTGCTTGATGTTTTTGATAGCAAGCTCCAGTTTTTGACGGGGAGTAACGAAGTGTTTGGCGGGGAAAATTTTAATAGGGTTTGGGGTATAGGGTTTAGGGTTTAGGGTGCCGACTTTTCTTACGGTAATTTTTTCAATGCTGTTGCCGGAAAATTCTACAACTATTATTTCTTCGCCGGAGGGAGAATGGATTTCAACCATATCTCCGCGGATACGGAATTCCCCTTGTCTGGGGTCAAAATCATTACGATGATACTGCAAAAGCACTAAATAGCGAGCAACTTCGCGTGGAGAAATTTTCTGGCCGATTTTCAATTCGTTTGCCACTTTTTCATATTCTTCCGGGTCCCCAATTCCGTAAATGCAAGAAACAGAAGCAACAATAATTACATCATTACGAGTAAGTAAACTTGCAGTTGAAGCATGACGCAAACCGTCAATCAATTCATTGATTTTGGCATCTTTTTCAATATAGGTATCGGTTGAAGGAATATAGGCCTCTGGCTGATAATAATCATAATAAGAAACAAAATAATGCATCGCGCTCTCCGGAAAAAATTCCTTGAATTCCTGATACAATTGCGCGGCCAGGGTTTTATTGTGAGAAATAACAAGCGTTGGTTTTTGCACGCGCTCAATCACGTTAGCCATGGTGAATGTTTTGCCCGAACCGGTAACGCCGAGGAGAGTCTGGCGCAACACCCCCATATCCAAATTTGCCACGAGCTTTTCAATGGCTTGTGGTTGGTCCCCCATGGGTTTAAATTTTGAAACGAGTTTGAAGCTTGGCATTTTTATTATTTTTACTAATATTAATACGCTTCATTGACAAAACAAAAAGGGCACAAAAGATGAGAAAATTTAACGCAATCCTAGTAATCTCTTGTATCCTATTCTTAATTTTGGCGGTTGGATTGATTCCAATAAACTCTGCCTCCGCCAACGAACCTGGCCCCGACTTCAAAAACTGGACCAAGTCGCGTGAGTGGGTAGAACAAAATGATGTTGATATCGTCAAAAGAACATTTCAAGGCCCGAGCAATCACGATAACGAAGTATTTACCCTTTCCCTAAGAACAGAAAAAAATGAAACCCTATTCAAAGAATGGGACTATAAACAAAAGGGTTCGATTAAATCCGCTCTCCGCCTCCCCAGCGGGGAATGGTTTGTGGGAGATACGGGGAAGAGGGTAGATATACATATGGAACTAGGCCTGTTCGGTTACAATCTATTTATTCATGTGTTTAAGTTAGAAAATAAGTGGTTTGCAAAATGCAAGAAAGAAAATGAGGAAATGAAAAAGAAGCAAGCGTGGCCATGGAGTAAGGTTGAAAGCGAAGACTGCAACAAATTTCTCGATGATAAAAAATACAACGGTATGTATATTTCAATTCCGGTTCGAAAATACGACTGGAAAGAGTAATTTCGAACCCCTGCCGGTACCACTGCCGGCTTTTTGTTTGGCCTAAAAATGCTATACTAAAAGATAGATTCGTAATTCATAGGAATACATGATTTCTATCATTGAAGGCACAATTGAGTTCAAGGCGCAAAAATCTGTGGTGGTAAAAACTGTAAGCGGGGTTGGTTATAAAATTTTTGCGCCCGAAGAAACTCTACATAAAATACCAGAAAAAGGGGCTTCCGTCAAATTGTGGACGCATTTATATGTTCGCGAAGATGCTCTTGAACTTTACGGATTTATTCATTTTGCCGAACTTGAACTCTTTGAAACGCTCATTGGTATTTCTGGAATTGGTCCAAAGGGGGCTTTGGGCGTTTTAGGGATTGCCCCGGTTGATACTTTAAAAAAGGCCATTGCCACCGGAGACACTTCGTATTTAACCCGCGTATCCGGCATCGGCAGAAAGACCGCGGAAAAAATTGTTTTGGAATTAAAAGAAAAAATGGCCGGCAAAGGAATTTCCACCATGGAAGCGCCGGAGCTCAAAGAAGAGGCTGACGCACTTGACGCCCTAATTCAACTCGGCTATTCACAGCGCGAAGCTCGCGAAGCATTGCAACAAGTGCCCAAAGAAATAACCGGAACGGAAAAACGCCTGAAAGAAGTACTAAAAATGTTAGGCTCGAAAAAATGAGTATTGACTGACTTTAGCAACACTCGGTGTTGCTTACTATAAGCAACACCGAGTGTTGCTAAAACAAAACCGCCTATTGGCGGTTTACTACTGCGGACAATTAAATGTTATGCAACGTAATATTATAGTGCTGAAGCCAGACGGCCTCCGCGGCCTCACCTGACGCAATAACGGCTAATTCATTGTTTTTAAGCATATCACAACCAATTCATACGTATGAAATTCCTTGGAAACAGAACCACCGGGAACCGCAAAAACAATCCGCGCCCACATGGTATCGGAACATTTCAAGCGAACAGGCGAGTGGACACCGCCGGTTAATTCATTGAATTCTTCCGGGGTTCGTATGGCAACCGTAACGCCGGGGTCATGGTTTCGCAAAAAAACTTCAGTCACATAACCAAGCCATGGTTTCCCTTCGTCAACAGCGTGCTTAATGTCAATCGGGTCAAGCGTTATCAAAACCATGTTTCCCGGTTTAACCGGAAATTCATTCATTAAAATTCGCTCGCTTTCCGAAACGATTCCGCTCATTTTCCAACCGCTTTTTTTATTAAAGAAGGTATAACCAGCATAATAAAAATAAAAAAAATGCAAGAGTTCGCAAATTCAAAACCCAATATAACTCACTCTTTCTTGCAATCCTACGAATGGGAAAAATTGCAGGAAGCGCTAGGCAGAAAAAACTGGCGCATTGAAGGGCACTTGGTAATTCAGCACGACCTGCCGCAGGGTTTTAATTATCTTTACGCCCCGCACCTGCCGCATCTTACCGACCAATTTTTGCACCAAATCAGGAATATCGCGCTCCAAGAAAAATCGCTATTTCTTAAAATTGACCCGCACGGAAAAACCGAGGAATGGGAAATGGATATAAGGGGCTGGCAATTTTCTGATTTCCTGCAGCCGCAAAAAACAATCATTCTTGATTTAACCAAAACCGAAAATGAACTGCTGAAGGAAATGCATCCCAAAACCCGCTATAACGTGCATCTCGCGGAAAAACACGGCGTAAATGTTTTCAAATGTAAAACCCATGATATAAAAGAGCATCTTGATATGTTTTGGGACCTGCTTACCGAAACTGCCGGCCGCGACGTTTTCCATCTTCATGTAAAGCATTACTATCAAAAATTGCTGACACTGCAGGGGCAAAATTTTTCCAATCGCCTTGTTGTGGCCGAGCACCGCGGCAAAGCTCTGGCGGCTGCCATTATCAATTATTACCACGATACAGCCACTTATTTACACGGAGCATCTGCTTCAATCAACCGCGAAATAATGGCCCCGCACCTTCTGCATTGGAAAATAATTCAGGACGCCAAAAAGGACGGTTTTAAAAAATACGACCTCTGGGGAATTGACGAAGAAAAATGGCCCGGTGTTACGCGATTCAAACTTGGATTCGGCGGACAGGTAATTGAATATCCGCGGTCAATAGACATTATTTTCAGACCGATGTGGTATAGAGCGTATAAAGTATTAAGAAAAATTGTTTAATCAACCAACAACCGACAACCCACAACTAACAACACATGTTGTAAGTTGTAAGTTGTAAGTTGTAAGTTACAAGGGTTGGCTTGGTGGGACCAATTAACTGAATTTTTATACAGGTCAAATCCGGGCAAGGAACCGGCCCCGCCTTCCAGTCCTCAAAATCTAATGGAAGCGGTCAGGCGCGTCTTTATAACAGAGGCCATTGACTGGCTTTATTTCGCCCTTTCTTTTTTTACTCAATTTTATTTCTGGTCAATCGCTTTTTTATTTTTTTCAGGCAGAGGTGGATATTATTTTATTTCAACCAAACTCTTAGGAGCTATTTCCGAACCATACTTGGGGGCCGTGGGTATTTACGTAATTTTAAAAGAAATCAGAAAAAGAAAAATAGCGCGGGAATCGCGCCATTACGGAGAAATATATGTGTGGCTATGGCTGATTTTGCTTCTTAGCAGTTCCTCTCTTGTATTGCTTACTAAAAATTTTCATTTTGATACTATTATGAGATTGATTATAACCAACAGCTTGGCTTCGTTAGTAATTTATATTGCGGGAAAAATACATAGGCCATAAAACGAAATTTTCAATTTTTAATTTCCAAACAACTTTCAATGAATCAATTTTTTGGTATTTTTAAAAAAATAATTCCGCGGTCATTAGCGGTTTTTTTTCGACCTGCTTATCACTACATTTTAGCATTGCTGGCGGCAATTTTTTATTGGTTTCCTTCACAAAATCTTATTGTTATAGGTGTTACGGGCACCAATGGCAAATCAACCGTTGTGGAACTAATTCACGCGATTTTAACCGAAGCCGGATTTAAAACCGGCTCAATTTCGTCCTTGCGGTTTAAAATCGGAAACAAAGAACAACAAAACAAACTAAAAATGACCATGCCGGGAAGATTTGCCTTGCAAAAATTCCTGCGGGAAAGCGTTTCCGCCGGATGCGAATACGCAGTTTTGGAAGTAACTTCAGAAGGAATAAAACAATACCGCAACAAATTCATAAAATTTGATGTAGCAGTTATAACTAATGTTACTCCGGAACATATTGAATCCCACGGAAGTTTTGAAAATTACTTAGCGGCAAAAATGAAGCTTTTTGAACAGGTTTCGTGTTCAAGACCCGACCTTTTTCGTTCAAGGTCGGGTCTTAACGACGGCGTTTTAATCATCAACAGCGACGACCCCAATGCCCAAAAATTTCTGCAATTCCCGGCTAATGTAAAATATGTTTATAATTCGGGTTTTATTAGTATAGAAAAAAATGGTTCCACACAAAAAATCTCGCTCACCGAAAAACTGGTAACTCCGGAAAGAATAAGTTTTAAACTGCAAAATACGGTAATTTCTTCGCGCTTAATCGGCGAATTTAATTTTTATAATATTTTAGCGGCGGTTTCAATAGCCATCTCTCAAAATATCGGCTTGGAAAAGATAAAAACGGCTTTGGCAAAAATTTATGGAATTCCTGGCCGTCTTGAATTTGTGCAAAAAAAACCATTTGCGGTAGTAGTGGATTATGCTCACACGCCAGACGCGTTGCGTAAGGTTTACGAAACATTAAAAGAAACATGTCTCATGTCCCATGTCCCCTGTCGCATGATTTGTGTTCTTGGTTCAGCCGGAGGAGGCAGAGACAAATGGAAAAGGCCGGAGATGGGTAAAATTGCCGCGGAGTTTTGCGATGAAATTATTTTAACCAATGAAGACCCCTACGATGAGAGCCCTCTCGATATTATAAAAGATATTGAGAAAGGGTTCTCGTCGAAATCCCAAATCCAAAAATTTGCCTTCTCGGCAAATTCCGGGGCTTCGCCCGTTGAAAGCCAAATTGTTGGCTTTCAACCCAAATCCCAAACCATAATTAATAGGCGGGAAGCCATACGCGAAGCCATAAAATCGGCAAGGGTTGGAGATACCGTTATAATTACCGGCAAAGGCGCCGAGCCCTACATCATGGGTCCGAATAACACAAAAATTCCCTGGGACGATAGAAAAATAGTTCAAGATATATTGGAAAATGTAAAAAAGTAAAAACCCGCGAGAAATCGCGGGGTTTATTTTAAAAAATTATGACTTGTTTTTAACAATTTCTTTGACTGCGTTTGCAATCCTGTCCGGCTGGGGTTCATAATGATGCCAATCCGGCGGCGGAGGATTATAGCATCTCGGCGGCCCGACGCGCACCAACGGAACAGAAAGGCGTTCAAAAGATTTTTGATTCTCATAAACGGTTGCCGCGATTTCCGCGCCGGTTCCGGCAAAAACCGGCTCTTCCTGAACAATTACCAGACCGCCGGTCTTGGCCACGGAAGAAATAAGCGTTTCCTTATCCAAGGGCGCGAACACGCGAATATCCAAAACCTCCGCCGAAATTCCTTCTTTTTCCAGCATATCCGCGGCCTCAAGGCACGAATAAACCAATCGGCCGTAAGCGGTAATCGTGACATCACGGCCTTCACGGGCAATTCTAATGCCGAAGTCTTCAATCGGCTTAGCTGCGGGGCGACGCGCTAAATCGCTTCTTACGATATTTTTTCTGATTTCCGCTTCCTTGCCGTCTATAACATATTTAAACTTCACTTCGCCCCGATATAAATTCTTGTCCTCAAAAAACAGTACGGGCTTATCGGAAGCGACAGCGGCCCAAAGCATGTCATAAAAATCCTGAACGGTTGAAGGGCACACGATTACAAATCCAGGCAAATTCATAAAAGCCGGAGCTTCAAACTCGCGATGGCTTTCAATATAGCTTCCCCCGCCGTAAGGCAGGCGCACTACCACCGGCATCTTTACCAAACCGCCGCTTCTCTGGCGCATTCTCGGCAACTCAACGAAAACATGGTCCCCGCAGCCGTAAACAAAACCGGAATATTGAATTTCCACAATCGGCCTGAAACCGGCCATGGCCCAGCCAATAGCGTGCCCCATAATTCCCCACTCATCAAGCGGAGTATCAATAATGCGATTTTTACCGAAAATCGCCTGCTGAGGAAGATGCTGAACAAGAATCTCCGATTCATACTTGGGTAAATGCTTCTTAATGAATTCTTCCGGCAGCGACACGGCAAGATTTACCGAACCGGCCGCGCCCACGTCTTCCCCCATAACAACCACTCTCGGGTCATGAGTTAAAATATCATAGTGGGCAAAATTAATGGCATCGCGCGGCGTTGAGTCCGCGATTGTTTCCGGAGGAAAAGAAACAGTTGAAAAATCGCGGTATTTTTCATCAACAAAAGATTTTTCGTTCAATTCAACGCTTTTTTCAATGGCTCCGGCGCCATTTATCTCTTTCAATGCCGCGTAAGTTTTCTTGGCAACCCCGATAACGAGCAATTCAATTTCCCGCGCGCGCATATCGTCTTTTTCCTTGTTCCATTCAATCCCCAGCCGTTTCGCGCGCTCACTCATCAAAAAAATCTTCATCCGCACCAAAGGGTCTTCCAAATCCCTGCGTTTTTTTTCCTCTTCCGGAATTTTAATAAGTTCGCCGACGGCGGTCGTATGGCGGTCAAGCCGATAAGTTACCGCCTCAATCAGAGTAGCGCCTTCGCCGCCCATTGCCCTTTGGCGCGCCCGTTTGGCCGCGGCATAAACGGCAAAAGGGTCATTTCCGTCAACACGCTCCGAAGCGATGCCGTAAGCTACCGCTTTTTCGGCAAAGGTTTTCGTGGCCGTCTGCATTCTGGTCGGAGTAGAAATCGCCCATTGGTTATTTTCACAGATGAAAATCGTGGGAACCTTATGAACGCCGGCAAAATTCATTGCCGAATGGAAATCCGCCCGCGAAGTCGCGCCATCGCCGAAATAGGAAACGGACACGAGAGCCGGCTTGCCATGCTGAAAAAATTTTGCCCAAGCAAAACCAACGGCATGAGTAAGGTGGACGCCGACCAGAACATAGGGAATCATTGAATTATGCTCCAAATTATTTTCAACGGACTTAGTGTCAGCTATGCCGTAAAAAATCCTCCACATTGCCTCAATGGAAACTCCATGGGTAAAAGGGCCCGCTTGCGAACGCGTATACCAAAATATCCAATCCTCTGGCATCAAGGCATAAGCGCTTGCGACCTCGGCAGCTTCCTGCCCCTTGGGAGAAATATAAAGCGGCATATGCTTATCAACCTGCGCTTCCCGAGTCGCCCTCTTTTCAAAGGATCTCATTAAAAGCATATACTCATAAATCTTCACGCAATCGGCGGCCATAAGGCCGGTATCCATAAAAAGCTCTTCATTGATGGCGCCATCGGGCCTTAAAATCTGATACATTTCAGACATTTTTGAGTCCCTATTGTTAAATGTCAAAAAACCGTATATTCCCTTAGTTACATATTTTTTGCAAAAAATCAACCCCGTAGTAGAATTTCGGCTATTTGCTTTTGCCGCTGCAAAAGCAAAAATTTTCACAGCCTACTGCGTAATTTTCATAAAAACAGCAGCAGAGTTTTAACCCGTATGTTGCTGTACCTAATTTAAGCCGAAATTTCACTACGGGGTCAAGCCGTAAAAAATTCTGTAATTTGTCTAAAAATGTTTTAAAATGTATGATAAAAAAGCTGCTATGTCAAATAAAATAGATTTACAAATACAATCAAACGTTTCAGACGGCAAATATTCCCCGGCTGAATTGGTGCGCCGAGCCAAATCACTCGGCCTTGAAACAATTGCCATAACCGACCACGATACTGTGGACGGAATACTAGAAGCATGGGAAGAAGGAAAAAATCAGAGAATAAAAGTGATACCGGGAATTGAGATGTCCTGCCGTTTTATGGAACACGGAATCCATATTCTTGGATTTGGAATTGACCGGAGAAACCCCGCTCTTGTTTCCCGCCTCAAAGAATTCCAGGAAGAACGCAAGAAAAAAACCGAACGTATAGTAGAATTACTTCAAAAAGCAGGATTTAAAATAACTTTTGAAGATGTTCAAAAAGAAGCAACCGGTTCAACCATGGCCCGCCCTCACATTGCTTTAGCCCTTCTTCATAATCCGGAAAACAAAGAAAAACTCGGCTCGCTTAATACAGTACATAAAGTAATTGAGGAGTGGCTCGTTACCGGCAAACCGACTTATGTTGATAGGAAAGAAATTGAAACCAAAGAAGCAATTAAGTTGATCCATAATGCCGGCGGAGTCGCGATTTGGTCGCACCCCACAGTTTCCATACGCAACAACTTTCAAAAAACCGAAGAAGTGTTAAAAGCATTCATTTCCTATGATATTGACGGCTTAGAAGCATTTCACCCGGACTATTCCGAAGACGAAACAGAATTTTTAAACACTCTTACCGGACAATACGGACTTCTGCGAAGCGCGGGCTCGGATTTTCACCGCGAACCCGGACCCGGAGAAACTACAGAAGGCGGAGATACGCTTGCCTCCTTCGAAACTTACGGCTTTGATATTTCCGACATCATCTCCAAACTTGAATCCGCCATTTTAAAGCGCCAGTTAAAATCCGAAATGCAAACATAAAATCCGCCATGAATTTATTGAAGGACGGATTTTTTTAAAACAAATTGGCATTATGTTATTTATTTGCCGTTTCCAAGTCGCTTCTTAAACATTCGCGCGCGTATGTAAAATTTATAATAAATCAATAAGGGTGTCCGGCACTATTTTTTATGACACCGTTTTCTACGGCTCTTTTATAAGACCGATTTCGTAATCACGATAACCGGCTTTGTGATAAAAATTTGTTGCCTTAGTATTTTTAGCAAGTACATATACTTTAATGTGTTCAATATCCTTAGACGCAGTAAGCTCTTCAGCCTTTTTCATCAAAGCTTCCCCAATACCTCTATTGCGATATTGTAACAACACAACCAAATCGGAAATATACATATAGGTATGGTTTTTTACCGCAAGCGCGGCCTCTGGATCGACTTCAATCCATAAAGATATAAACCCAACAACTTCATTATCTTCCTCAGCAACAAATATCCACTGTTTATCTTTTCCTCTTTCTCGAAGCAGGTATTCCAAATATTTCTCGGCCATTCGCTTACCCTCCAGTCGGTCCGATTCTAACATTCGTTCAAAATCCTGCAATTCAATAATGCATTTTAACAACTTCTCTCTATCCGTATTTTTATATTCTCGAATAATCATACCCTACAATAAGAAAGCAGCAGCCTCGGCTCCCCATCGCCGTAATAATTATCTTTCCATGATTCAATAGCAAAACCGAGAGAAAGATACAGCATTAAAGCGCGGGTATTGCGCGGATGCGTAACAAGGTCAATTCGTTTCATATTCTTTAACTTCTGAAGAATACGTTTACTTGCTTCGCGTCCGATGCCTTGTCCTTGAAAACGCGGACAAATCACCAGCCCGCTTAAATACGCGTGACTCTGACCCTTCATTTCATACTGAACAGTTCCGGCTATTTTGCCGTCCTTTTTTATAAAATACACCTGATTGTTTTTGAGTTCTTCTTTTGCTTCGTCTTCACCCGTAATTCCTGAATACGTCTTTGGCCCCACAACACTTTTTTCGATGGCTAAATATTGGTTCACATCTTCCGGCGTTGCTAATACTAATGAAATTTTTTGATTGCCTTTTTTCATCATAACTTTTTATTTTTATTTTGCCTCTCCGGCATAAAAAACTATTTTATAGTATCAAGGTTGTGGGGTTGTTCATAACATTATATTCGCACACCTTTACGCCTTCAAGTTTTGCGGTTTCGTCAATGGGAATTAGCGAGATTCCATCTGTGTCAAATGGCTTAATGCCTTCTTTAATAGAAATCGGAACTTCATGAAGAATAATTTTCTTAACCATGCCGTTTTTCAGTAAAAAATTATTTAACATTGGCCCGCTTGATACCAAGGCATCCGGCGCTAACACTAAAGCGTCTTTCGGAGAATGAACGACAATATATCCTTTCTTTGGAAGAAAATTCCGATTACCGCTTATTACTATTTTTTTAATTGGCAATTCTTCAAATGACCGGAAAAATTCTTTGCCGTAGTTCTGAATTGCATCATACGTTTTCCGGCCCATTATCAATGCTCCGTATTCCCGGCAAAGATTAAGAAAGTTCGGCCACAGATTGTCCGGAATAAAATCCTCACTTCCATCCTTTCGGGCAATAAAGCCATCGGATGATATTACATTATATAAAGTCAGCATAATATTGTTAAATTCCCAAATTGCTGTAGGTATTGATAAATTGAGGGATGAGAAAAAATAGCCCGATAAGAGGAAAAACGACCACCGCCAGCGAAATAATAAGCGTCCAAAAAAAATACCGCCGCATCTGCCGAACCATCTTTGCATTTTCCTCGAGTTTTTTCTCAATCTCCTCAAGTTTTCGTAAAATTTCCTGTTCCATAATTTTGAAGGATAAAAAGACGCCTGACACTAATTCTTATAAAAATACTATGCAAATATTTTCCACGCGCCGTTCTCAAAATGCGCAACTGAGCGTGTCGCCACAGGCATTCCGTCGGCGTCAAAAAAGGCGCCGTGGATTGCTGTCCGCGATGCTTGACCTTCCGGATAACGGCCCTTTCTCATATAAAAGTATTCGGTGTAGCCACCTTCTTCCGCGATTTTGATATTCCACAAATAAAGACCCTTCCCATCTTCACGCGTTCTCACCTGCTCAAATTCTGCATTTTTCAACAACCGCTCAAAAACAGAGCGCACCTCTTCCATGGCCGGAACATGCTCCGGCCCACTCTCAAAAGAATTTATTTGTTCTGGTGGTCCTTCAAATGACATAATTTTATTTTTAATTATCTTTTTCAATATCTTCGTCAAAAAGGGTCCGAACCGCAAAAAACTGCAAATCGGATTTAATCAAAATCCTTTTTATATCGGTTTGGGCAATAAGTGAAATCAATGGATTGGTAGAATTTTTCGGAACAACCTCGTCCGGAATAGAAAACCCTATGTATTCAATTGTTTTCTTTGCTCTATGCCTGATCCAATCAATTGCCGGTATTAAATCCGAATCCGAACTGACTATTATGGCAGTATCATATTTATTATCAATTGCCCCCACTATTAAATCTGTGGCCAATTTCACATCAATACCCTTTTCTCTTAATCGTTCAATCTTAATCTTGTTAATGCCGAGTTGCAAAAGATTTTTATAATCGGCAACACGATTATCAATATATATTTCTTCTGTTCTTCTCTTTAATTTGCTGGTCTTTATTTTCCACTTATTATTTTTTAAAAATGTAAACAAGAAAGTCTGTTTAGCCATAGCTTCTTTGCTTCGCAAATCTCCTTCTCGTTCACTCACTGTTCCTGTATAGTATCTCTTGCCCATATCGGAAATAATCCTGCCGTTAGCAAGAAAGACCGCAAACTTTTCAAAATCAAACTGCGTTTCGTCTAAATTGAGCTTTTCAAAACAAGATGGTAGAAATTACTGCCGTCAATATATATAGAAACCCGTTTTTTCTCCATTTTTCCATTATGCACTAAAAACGAAAACCTGCACACTACCGAAGTAGGCGCAGGCGACTTTCACTTACTTTATACACCCATCCTAATCTATTGTCAAGCGGTCAAAAAATCCTCATATTTACTGATTATAATACTGCTCTGTGGATAAAAAATATTCCGCCTCCTTCGCCAAAACCTCCGCCTTCACTCCCCGCTTCACCCAAGACCGCGCTCGTGCCGCGTAGCGAAGTTACTTCAAAGAGCGGTGCGAGGCGAGAAAGTTTCAACGAAATAGAAAGATACTTGAATAGAAAGGTACCTGACACCAATTTCCATAGTTTTATTTTTAATTTAGCTGATAAATATGAAATCCCGCCCCTTATACCAAAACCGCGTACAGACAACAAAAAGGCGCTTGACATCAATTTTATTTACATTGTTTTTTGAAAGATTAAAAACGGTAAGTACTTTCCTGTCGTCTTTCAATCATTAAAATAAATATTTTTCCATGCGCCACCAGGCGATAAACTATTCGAATATCGCTTTTTCGAACACGAAAAATATCTTCTCTTCCTTTGAGCTTCTTAATATCAAGACCTTCTGTTTTTCCAGAAGAAAGCCGCTCAAGTATTTCCTTAGCCCATTCTCGCTCTTTTTGAGTAAGTTTTTGCAGCGCTTTTTCAATCTTGTCCACAAAAATTTAGAGACATGATAGCAAGCCCCTCAAGCCGACACCGCCCTTTTTAATCTTAGTAAAGTCAATAACCGTCTCCCACAACCCAACATCATCGTCGGGCGGAGAAAGCTTAAATACGGGCCTTGAACGGCGCATAACGATAAAAGATTTCCCTTTTTGAACCTCGGAAATATAAATATCCGCATTTTCCCGAAGCTCTTTTAATCCAATAAGATTTCCCATAATACCCTAAGTTTACTCTTAGATAATCTTTAAGTCAAGCGCACCAAACCCCTTCCCCACGGCGTCTAATGTTGCGTATTTGCGATTGCGTTTAACATTGCTTCTACGTGTGTTTATCCGCCACCGTTGAGGCCCCGAATGAGTTCGGTTTGATTACCGCTTCAAAACCGTATCCCTTTACCATTCCCACGACCGTATCAATCAATTCTCTGGTAGGCCCGTTTTCTCCCACATCAATATGCACCTGATTATCCCAAAAAGCTTCATCTCCAAGGCGGTCACGAAGCCGAGAGCGCACTTCCTGCGCCAAAGTTATGGAATTCATGGTTTCGGCATAAATTCTGTCGCGAAGGGTCAAAAAAACTTTGGGCTCGGCTTTAGTCCAAAAATGAATGGCTCCGTTCCCAACGCGCCAAACCGTAACCGCGGTAACCAACTCAACCGGACTTGAAGAAGCCGAATCCGAACCGATTATAATATGGTACCACTTGCCGGGTTCGGCTTTTACAAATTCAATTACTTCGGTGATGACTTCATCGAGAGTAAGTATTCCTTTTGATTGACTATAAAAATGTGACAAGTAAACCGATGCAAATATACTAATGAATACTAATGATACAAATAATCATACGAATAACGGATTTGTATAGTTATTCGTATAATTCGTATGCATTTGTATATTGGTATCGCATTAAAATAATGAAGCTTGCAAATCCTGCGGGGCTTTGTAAAACTCATTTATTGGCTCGGCCGCGAGAATTCCTTCCATTTTGAATTTGCGAAGGCCTTGTCGAAGGTGGCAATACGCGGAAATTTCTTTACCGTTTATTCCATAAATATCTATCTTCCTTTTTTTCTTAAAATCCTCGCCCTTGGAGGCCTGCCTGGAAACATATTCAATGAAAAGCCGCTGGCGGTTCTTAAAAGCATTTTCAATGGTATTAAACAAAGAAAGTTCCGGCATTTTCTGCCAATTTACCGCAACCGCCCTTTTTTGTTTTTCATACAATGATTCAAAAAGAAGGTGGCCATGTTTTTTTCCGTATTCATACAGGTCGCGGGTCAATTCAACATCTTTCAAACAATATTTTTTTATATCGTCAATTCTGCCTTCTTTAAACCATTGAAGAGCTTGCAAGCCATCGGCGGATTTTTTCGCGCCAAGCGTTGCTCCGGCTAAACTTTGCAAAGACAAACGGTGGCCCAATTTTGTCGTAACATCTTCAAAAATATCAAGGGTCGGAAGCAAAGCAATATTTACATTTTTAAAATACGGCTGAAGCACCTGATAATCAAAACTTTTAGTGTTAAAACCTATTAAAAGTTCGGCATTCTCAATAGCTTCTTCAAACTGCGGAATTTCTCGCTCCTCATACGCCTGAAATTTAGCGGTTTCATAAAAATAAGCGCCCACAACCGAGACGCCAAGAGCGCTAACATTATTCCTTCCCCCGACTTCATCAAATGATTTTTTTGTCTCTACGTCAAATACTATCTCTTTCATAATTTCCACTCTATCACAGGGTTTTTAAAACTGCAATGGCGGGGCCGTTGAATAATTAATTTTATTCCCTGAGCGAAGTCGAAGGGATACCATACTTAAGCCCAAAAGTTATCCTTCGATAAACTCAGGAAATAACTTTTGGGCGATTATTCAACGATCTCATGACGGGGCTTGTGTAATTTATGAAATTATGATACAGATAAAAAGCCGATTCAAAGCCCCCCTTAAACAAAACTAGAGGGCAAAGGAGGAAACGGCAATGAAAAAAGCTCTTATTCTTGTTCTTTTACTTATCGGTCTTGCGATTATTGTCCCTGTAATATCGCTCGCTGAAACCGTGGCTGAAAAACCCAATTTGCCTGCTGGTTATGAATCTTGGCCAAACAAATACGAAGGCAGCTGCCAAATAAAGCAAGATGAAGGGGTTAGCATGTCAGCATTTGTCAGAACTTTTCCTAAGGAAAAAAGGGTTGAAGTTGTCTTAACTCTGACGCAAGAAAAAAACTTGTTCTTTGCTACACATGCAATAGGGACAAAAAATGCACCAGATTTTATTAAGAGCTACATCAAAACTAATACAAAATGGCTAGATATAGATAATCTACCCAAAGGAGACCTGATCCTCATGGAAGAATTCAAACAAAAAAATCAGAAGTTAAACGAATATGTCGAATCAGTAATGACGAGTGGCGATTGTGGGGAAGATAACATAAAAGGGTTTAAAAAATTTTGGGAGCCTCAGTTTGAATTTGAATCTGGTTCACAAAAATAATATTTAAATCCCGCTTCCGCGGGATTTTGTATTGCCTTTATTTTAATTAGTTTCCGCGTAAATCCGCGTTACCATCTGCGTAAATCCGCTTCTACGAGCCGCAAATGCTGGCTGCAAAAAAATGAAAGTTGCCAAATTTTAATACCCATAGAGCAAATAATATTCAAGCGACCAAGAGCCCGAACCCCAAAACAAAAGTGCCAGTGCTGAAGCAAAATAAATCATATCAAGTTCCCATCCCTTGCCGTCTTTGAGAATATATGGCTCTTTGCCCCATTTAATTTTGGTCAATATAACTAAAAATTGTATACAAACGGCCAAAGCCGCAAGCTCGGTTAAAAAACCGACAGCTATCATAATTCCTCCGACAAATTCGGTAAGACCTACGGGCCACGCCCAAAACCATCCGGGCTTGAACCCAAGCGTTTCCAGCCATCCGGAGAACTGCTCCTTCATCTTGAAAAGCTTGGGATAGCCGTGATAAATAAGGGCAATACCTAAAGCAAGGCGCAAAACCAGGGGCGCCCAATCAGGGTCAATGGTGAATAAAAGAGAGGTTAACATGAATCTTGAATCTTGAATCCTAAAACATAATTAATTTTTAACTATGTTTCATGATAAATGATTCATGGTTTATTGTTTTTATTATACTTCTCCCCGGCATTACCAACAACATTTTCTTATTAAGTTTTTTTTCCGGCTTTTTCAATTCTTCTTTTTGCCTCTTCAATATGGGTCTTTACCCATAAATCTTTGGTTTTTTTCTCCCGCTTCCTTTTAATCTCTCCGGGGTTTTTGGGATATTCTTTGGATTTTTCGCCCGTGAAAATATCCAATTGTTCAAATTTTTCTTTCATAATGATTTTAGCCATTTAATAACAATATCCATCAACTCCGAATGCGTTTCAAAAAGTTTGGTACCATGCCCCCCTTCATCAAAAAGCTTAAGCTCTCTAAAAATCTCTTCCGGCAAAACATCATAAAGCTTCTGAACCGTTTCATAAGAATAATCATCATCTTTGGCCGCTGTCAGATAAATTGCTTTGGTATGATAAACTTTTTTTACCAATTCATCGGTTTTAATTCCGCGATAATTCAAACCGGGCGATAAAAGAACCGCCGCAGCGGCATCCGCGTGCTCCGCCAAATATTGAAGCGATAAATTCGCCCCGATGGACGCGCCAACCAGATAAATTTCTTTTGCTCCTTTTGATTTTAAAAATTCTGCTCCGGCTTCAACGTCTAAAATAGATTTTTGATGGTCTTCGTCTTTGAAAAGCTGGTAGCCGGAAAGGCCCCCTTGCGATTCTCCATGCCCCCTTAAATCAATGGCCAGCCCCTGCCAGCCGGCCTGCTGGATTTTTTCGGCAAAAACCGCAAAACTTTTTCTTACGGCCGGCATCATGTGCAACATTAAAACGCCGATTTCATTCGGTTTGCTTACTTCAAAAAAATCTCCGACAATTTCAACGCCGTCTTCGGTTTTTAATTTTATAACTTCTGATTTTGCCATATTTTTTTCTTCGGCGGGAACTGCTATCTTATCCCCGATGATTTCTTCCGGCTCCTTTCTTAAAAACAAAAACTCCCGCCATAATTATTATAACAGCAATAGCAACAATAAGAAAATTTCTATTAAAAGGCATATTACCTTATTATTTTAATACAAAAAACTAATTCAAAAACAAAAGGCCCTTTCGGGCCAAAATCTATAATTATTCTTCTTTCTTCGGCTTAATACCGAAGAAAAGGGCATACATCCTGCTGAAAAAATTATTGACGGCATCCATAGCCCTGAATCCAATAGCCGGTTTCCCGCGAAAATTTGTAAAAAATAGAATGGTGACAAGCGGGAGGATGAGCGAAATAAGTCCGACCGTTATCGTGAGCGGACCAAGATCATTATAGATGCCCGGTTTTACGATAACATTGTTATTATCATAAACGGGCTTAGTAATCACGAAGGTCTCGTTCAAGTATTTTGTGCCGAGGGTGGAGGCCGAAAGAGCTAAATTGGTAAATGAAGCCATTACGGCAAAATACGTCGCTTTGTATTTTGCGGGCGCCTCTTTAGAAATCCAGGCGAGCATTGGCACCATCGCAAGCTGTCCGAAGGGAGATACCGCGACCGTATCTATGAACGCAATGGTTCTTGCCATGGCATATGGGTCAGAGGAAAAAAACGCCGCCAGCCACTTATGCGCTCCGTACACAAGCCCCAAACTCGGCAAGAGAAAAACAGTGTACAAAAAGGTCAGAAAAACAAAAATCCACGTAAGAGATTTTTTAGCCATCATGGGACGCAAAACAAAAAGTCCGAAAAGGCCGATAATGGAACTGGCTTGCCCTAGCGTTCCCATGAAATCTTCTTCAAACCGTAAAATTTCAATGTTGAAGAAACTCATACCGGCGCCGACGGATGGCGTCATGCGATACACGAAGATGACGATAGCGGTACCGATAAGAGTCCGCCGCGTTTCTTTCGGCAGCTCTTTCGTAACTCTTGCGATAAGCCAGGAAATAATTATAAATGAAACAGCAAAAAGCAGAGTATCGGCGTGCGCTGGCAGCCAAGCGCCGAGACCAAACGGCAAATTATTGACATCAAGTCCGCCATCCGCAATAAAGCCGGACAACGGAACAATTTTGAGGTGCCGCTGATAAGTCAGAGACAGGAGGCCCAAGGGAACTACGAAACACAATAACATGACGCTTCCGCCCATAATCCACCAGTTCAATTCTTTTTTTTCTTCCGACTCCGGATTGAGCATGGCAACGATCTGTTTCGAGGAGAAACCGCGTTCCATAAACTCTTTCTTTTTCTTTCTTCGAATCATGGCCGCGATAACTACGCCGGCCATAGACATCAGGGGAATAAGCATGGCGAGCCAATAAATCATTTCATACGACTTGACGCTTGCAAGCCAGCCGCCGGCAGAAAATTTGTAAGCAAAGAAGCTTGAGGCCACCCAATAAACGAAAAAGACAAAGATCCCAACGACAGCAACATACGCAAATAAAAAAACGATTCTTATAAAATTTATCCTTACTGCCTTAATCTTTCGCCCGATAACCCCACGGCGGTAAACCGCTATTGCTTCATAGATTGCTACCGCAAGAATCGATAAGAGGAGTACTTTGGTTAGAATAAAGCCGGTTTCTGGGGCTGGCATCTTAGCGAACCATCCGGCTGCGCCAGCCGTGATGAGCGCCCCAAAAAGAATCGCCGCACGCCCCAAAAGCTGCATAGTAGTATGTTCCGATTTTAGTTCTGCTTCTCCGACCGGTGTTCCGTCTTGCCCGACCCTTGACACGGCCTCAACAGTCATCGCGTCAGCGACCACATCCTGCAAAATATAGGCAAAAGGCGTTATGAGTGCCGCAACAATGTACCAGGTTTCCGCGCTCATATATTTCATAATGCCGTCAAAACGATTTCCCGTGAGCCCAACCATAACCGCAAAACTTAAACCCATTAAAACAGCGCCAAAAGCCACGAAGACGGCCTTGAAACGCCAAAAACGGTCAACGAGATTGCCCAAGGGCATCTTAAACGCCCACCAGATACCGGCCCAATAACCCAATACCGCGAGAAACGCGGCTTCCATCCCAAGGACTTTTGTAACAAAAAACGAGTCAACAACCCCGGTCAGCCCGGACACTCCCGCCGCAAAATAAACCATCAGAGGCGGCAAATAACTTAACCGAATTGACTTAACCGGTATTACGAACTCATTAATCCAAATTTTTCTTATTGATTCTAGCGCGGCCTTCAAGAAAACAAGCATCTATTGTTTCCTTACGTTATGTCAAAGTACTGATATCTGCTATAACTCAAGCATGTTTTAGAATATCTGTCAAGGGCGGTTTTTGGGCAGTGCGTATGCCGCGACCCCAAAAGCAACGGCAACATTCAACGATTCCTTTTTCCCTTTCATTGGGATTTCTAAAACCTTGTCGCATTGCTTTAAAATTCTGGGCGGAATGCCGGAAACTTCATTTCCGAGAATTAATACCAGCGGTTTTTTAGGATTATATCGAAATTTTGATATGTCAATATGCCGGGAGCGGTTATTCTCAAGCGCTATAATCAAAAAACCTTCGCTTTTTAATTTTTTTATCAGGCGCGTTGTGGAAAAAACTTTTTCCCAGGGAATCAAATTTTCCGCGCCCAGCGCGGTTTTAGAAATTTTAGGATGAGGTGGAGCGGGCGTGTATCCCGCCAAAAAAATTTTACCAATTCCAAAAGCATCGGAGGTGCGAAAAATGGAACCGACGTTTTCACGAGAACGTATGTTATGGCAAATTATAAAAAGTTTCATTGTTTTTTTGTAACCATAACTAAAAAATAGCGCAAGCTCAAAACAAATGCAAAAAGGCTAAAAAATTAGCCTTTTACTATTTTGAAAAAATCCTGGAAATATCGTTGAACACCGCAAAAGCCATGATTAAGAGAAGTATGGCCAAACCGATTCTAAAGAATTTTTCCCGCGTCTTAATTGATACCGGTTTTCCGCGAACGGCCTCAATAAGCAAAAACGGAATATATCCTCCATCAAGCATAGGAATAGGCAGAAGATTCAAAATGCCCAGGTTAATGCTGAAAATGGCGGTAAAAAACATGATACCGATAAAACCGGCCGTACTGTAAGCGTTACTTCCGGCCTGACCTATCAAAATGGGCCCGCCCAAAGAATCCTTAACGGCAAGCTGTCCCGTCATCAATTTCCAAAACCCCAACCCGACAATTTTCAGCATATTGCTCGTTATGTTAACACCTAATGGAACGGCAGAAACAGGGTCTTTAATAAACACCGGATCGGCCGGCTGAATGCCGATAACATAACGCTTTTCACTTTCGCCAAATAAGTTTTTTGTATCCTTCAGCTCCGGAACAACATGAATTTCAACCGCGGGAGGCATCCCTTTTGGCAGAACAAAAAAAATTAACTCTTTCTTTTCGTTATTTTTTATGAAATCCGTTAATTCTTCCCATTTCCAAACCGAAGTGAACCCATTTCCACTTACGGGAGTTACGATTTCAACACCAATAACAATATCTCCTTTAACCAAACCGGATTTTTCCGCAGGAGAACCTGCGACAACTCCGCCAATCTTGGTGGTAAGCGTCGGAATTCCATAAATAAGGTTAGCAAAAACAATAAGGACCAAAGCGAATAAAATGTTAAAAACGGGACCGGCAAGACAAATAACAATTCTTTTCCAAACAGGTTTTTTATCAAATGATTTTCCGGAATTGACCGGCTTTTCATCATTATCGCCCTCGCCAGCCATTTTTACATAACCGCCAAGAGGCACAAGCGACAAAACGTATTCGGTTTCGCCCATTTTTTTTGAAAAAAGCGCCGGGCCAAAACCGATGGAAAATCTTTCCACGCCGACACCAAACAATTTCGCAAAAACAAAATGGCCGAATTCATGAACCGCGATAAGAACACCGATAACCAAAACCGCAACAAGAATGCCTGTTATCACAGCGCTACTCCATAAGAATTGTAAAGGATACTAAATAAGCGGTAACACGCTATTGAAATTTCTGCAAATTTTTAAATTTCGCCGTTTTTGATTCTCTCCCGGATACCGGCCACGAGATTATTTATAAAATAAAGATTGTGAATGCTTGCCAATCGATAAAAAAGCAATTCTTTTTCTTTGTATAAATGGCGTAAATACGCTCGGTTAAAATTTTGGCAGGTATAACAACCGCAACCTTCTTCAATTGGTAAGAAATCCTGGCGATATTCAGATTTTTGGATAGAAATTCTTCCTCCTTTTACGTATAAAGTACCGTTTCTTGCTTCTCTGGTTGGCGCCACGCAATCAAAAGTATCCACGCCAAGTTTTACAATTTCCGGAATATCTTCAGGGTAACCGATGCCCAAAAGATGACGGGGTTTATTGTCAGGCAGGCGCGTATTTATAAATTCAATAAGTTCAAACATCCGTTCTTTGGTTTTTCCCATAGCGCCCCCAAGGCCGAAGCCGTCAAACGGCAAATTGCTTATAGTTCGCACCGATTCTTCACGCAAATCATTCCACTCTCCTCCCTGAACAATTCCCCAAAGAGCTTGGTCGTTTCGGGTTTTTGCTTTAATACAGCGCTCGGCCCATCTATGCGTCCTGCCCATCGCTTCTTTTACGTATTCTTTTGAGGCCAACGGCGAAGTGCACTCATCAAAAGAAAACATTATGTCAGCCCCGATTGCTTCTTGAATTTCAATTGATTTTTCCGGAGTTAGAACTGTTCTCTTGCCGTCGGGCAGGCGAAAAACAACGCCCTCATCCAAAATTTTAATATACTGTGATTCTTTAATGGATTCGGCCTTGACCATTTTTTGCAAATCCTCTCCGGGAAACAAGGTAGAATATCTGCCGATTTCATGGTCTTTGCCAAACCCGAGACTGAAAACCTGAAAACCGCCGGAATCAGTCATGGTAATACCTTGCCATCGCATAAAATTATTTAAACCTCCGGCTTGTTTAATAACTTCATGTGTTTTTGAAGTATAAAGATGGTAAGTATTGGCAAGAACAATTTGCGTTCCGACTCTTTCCAAATCATCCGGCCCCAGCGCCTTAACCGTAGCTTTCGTCCCCACCGCCACAAAACACGGCGTTTCAATTTTTCCGTGCGGAGTTTCCAAAACCCCGACTCTGGCCAACGATTTTTCCGATTTATGAGTAATTGAAAATTGCATATAACAAACAATAGGGTATTTTTTAAACAACAGCAAACAAAAAACCCGCAAAAAATTACGGGCATAAAAATACTCCAGTTCAGCACTATTGAAAGATTTCTAAATATATCCCTGACAATCGATTAAAACATTCCGTGTCGGCGAAGCTTCAAACGCAATAACTCTTCCAGAATTTCAATTTGTCCGTCTGAAAACAGCTTAGAACCACGAAATCTTCCAATCGCCTCCTTAATCTCTTCCTCATCAACCCCGCGCTCCGAAGACCCTGCTGACGTAGTCAAATCTAAATCCGTTTCAAGAACCGCCCGGACAAATTTTTTCTGTGTGTCGGTAAAAGCGCCCCTGCGAGAAAGCTCCGACATTACCTCGTCCACCCCCCTTGAAGAAATATGCGGTTTTATTACATCAAAAAGACCCATAAATACCATAAATTCCAAAACATAAAATACAAATTATAAAAATTGTATTTTGCGCCCTAAAAAAGCATTATTAAAAGCACGATTATAATCAATATCCGTTTGTTATTATTATATACCATGCGTTTTTAAATTCAATACAACCACTCTTACCACTCTACCACCCTACCTAACTTCGTACGTTACACTCACCGTCACTTTCACCTCATTTTGGCCCGGCTCTATGGACGGCGCCGGCGCGGGCATATCCCCCCCTCCTTTCCCAAACGCCTCCATGGTACGCGCGTAATAAATCGGCGGATATCCTCCAGATTCGGAAAAGCCGGTAATTTTAATCAGGCGCACGCCGAGATCGCGCGAAAGTTTCTTAGCTGATTCTTTTGCCCTTTCAATGGCAATTTTCTTGGCTTCTTCTTTTAATTTATTTTCATCGTCAATGGAAAACGACGGCCCATTAACCTCATTTGCCCCGGCGCTTACAACTCCGTCAAGAATATTGCCCACACTATCAAGATTTCTAACCCTTACCTCAAGAGTTGAAGATACCTCATACCCGACGATCTTGGGCGGCTCTGGCGGGAGGCAGGGATAAAGCGCTCCTCCAATCAAAGGACAAGGCCGATTATCATACTGATACTGCGGATTAACATTATAATACCTGGTTTTAATGTCTTTAGCTTCCACGCCATTTTCTTTTAAGAACGCAATAACGTTATTGTATTTTTGGGTATTTTCGTTTTGCGCTGATTTAAGGGTTTTTTCCTGGCTCCTCACCCCGACCGATAAAACCGCGATATCCGGCACGGCATAAACCGTTCCTTCGCCGGAAACGGAGATTTGAAATTTTTCCGACTCGCGAACCGATTTCCACGCATCAACGCCCAAAGCGCCGTAATAAAAGGTATAAACTGCCGCAAAAACGATTACTAAAACAATTAAAAGAATAAAAAGGCGTTTAACGAGTTTTTTCTGATTATCGCTTAATTCTTGGTAAATCATTATTATTTAATCCTGAAACATGAATCATATAACATGCTATTAAATACAGATTATATGTTTCAAGTTTCAAGATACAGGTTTCAACCCCAATGATAACACAATATAAAAAAAGAAACAAAAGGAGCTGCCATTAAGTAGCTCCGCTATTTTTTACTCTGTCTTCAAACCTCTTTATCATTTCCGCGGCCAAGATTTCTATTTCGGAACGGGAATGCTGTCTGAATATTTCTATAAACATCCTTTCGCGAGCCGGATGCTTTATACTTATGTCCCTCAAAATCTTGGTATCAAGGGTAAAAAAGAAACAAATCAATGATGGAAAATATAAGTCACTTAATTTAATTGCGTAATTAAGAAGTTCCGGATCTTTCATCCGGTTCAAAATTTTTCCTTTTTCAAAAATATTTTTTCGATTGCCCAAAAAAACTAATTTAGCATTCCCCCTTAACGGGCTGAGGTGTTTTATCAACCTTCTTTTAGGCATATTAACATCAAAAAAAATAATGTATTTGGGAACCGGCCGATTTGAACAGATCTCTCTTCCGTCAGAACCGTCCACGGCAACCTTCTTTTATCAAAAGAGCTTTAAGTTGAGCGTAGCAAAATAAAAAAATTTGTCAACCCCGTTAGAAGTCCGGCAGAGCACAAATTTTTGCAAGACAATAAAAAGCAAAGTATCTCGCGCCTTACGCCTTCATTAAACAATAGCACAACTTGGGCTTCTGATAAGGCCGGGGGCATAATCATGAACACTTACCAATTTAAACATAAATATCACGAATATTATTCGTGATATTTATAGGGTATTCGCGTATATTAATATCGCTAATCAAACCTTTCCTCCGCAATATGCCTTTTTATTTCCAAAGCCAGCATTTTTACGTGCTTTTCATCATCCCGTTCAAGAGTTAACCAGAGAATTGAACAATGTTTACAGCCCTTCGACACTTTTTTATAATGATTTTTGTATCTCCATAGCGCGTCGTTTTTTTCTGAAAGCGCGTGTACAAGGTCATGATTCCAGTCTTTCATCATTTTTTTAGAAGCTGATTTAACGCTGATAAGTACGCGGATTTGACGCTAATTTTTTCAGCGTGTTTTCAGCGTACTCAATCAGCGTTGTTCTGCCTCTATAAATTTTTTAATAATAAACAGCTTATAATCAAATAATAAAAAATTTACACGACAATAACAATGTGTTGTTTTATAAAAACTATCCACAGCCAACATTGACCATACAATACAGAAGCACTACCAATAGAACTATGACATCGGGAAAGAAAATTCAAAACATAAAATCCTAAATCTTAATTTGAAACCCAAATATAGTATATTAAACAAGTTAAGTGAATTAAGTAAATTAAGCTTAACCCGCTTAACTCGCTTAATTAACTTAATAAGCTATAACAATGGATTACAACCCAGCCATACAACTCCTTAAAAAAAGCCGCTTTATAGGAATAGCGGTTTATGAAAGGGGGGGAGGAGATGAAATGGGTTCGGCTTTGGCTATTGCTTCCATCCTTAAAAAAGCCGGCAAAACCGTTAGTTTTCTCTTTTCCGGCGTTATTGAAGAAAAATGGAAAGCTTTATTCATGGCGCCAAACACCTTGCCAATGGCAGAACCGCAAAACAACAACGAACATATTCACGATTTTATTATTGCCATAAACTCCAAAGAATCGCCGGTCGGAGAAATAAAATATGAAATGAAGCAAAATAATGAGCTTTTTATAATTCTTTCGCCTCAAAAAACATCCATTAAAAAAGAACATGTTAAATTCATAGAGGACATTCCGGCTTATGATTGCCTCATATCCATTGGAATCGAGAGTCCGGAACATTTTGGCAAAGAATTCGAAGAAAATCCCCTTCTTTTTTATGAAAAACCAATTATCAACATTGATACTTCTCCCCGAAATGAACATTTCGGAGAAATTAATCTCGTAGATATAACCAAAAGCTCTAACGCTGAGATTACCTACGAACTATTTGATAATCTAGCCGGGGAAAAAATCGGACCGCTCGAGGCCACAAGAATCCTTGCCGGAATCATAGAAAAAACTGACAACTTCAAAAACCATAAAACAACGCCCCGTGTTCTTGAAATCGCTTCCTTCCTTATGGAAGCCGGGGCAGACAAAGAATCGATTATAAAAATACTTTATAAAACAAGGCCTCTTAATTTGCTTCAGCTTTGGGGCAGAGCATCCATTCGTTCACGGTTTGACGCTCAAACAGGAATTCTATGGACATTTCTACCTAAAGACGACTTTGAAAAAACAGGAACCAAAACCCAGGATATCCATTTTGTGATTGAGCACATGAAAGAGTATTTTAAAAGCCCGAAAATTCACGCGCTTCTTTTTGAAAACCCGAGGAAAAACCACGTCAGAGCAATTATAAAATCCGAACCGGAAACAATTAAAGAAGTCGCCGCCAAAGAGCCCGGCGAAGAAAAAAACGGCGTTTTGTTCCTTAAAAATGGTTTTACAAGTTTCCCGGAAGCGGAAAACTATGTTGATAACATTCTAAAGAGGTTGGAAACATAAAATGGTATAATAAAAGCGACCCCAATATACAAATTACACTCGAATGGCTCGAATAAACTAAACCGGTATTAGAGTCATTCGGGTGAATTAGAGTATTAGAGTCGCCCTTATGGTAACTTTTGAAGAATCAAAACAACAAAAAAAACTGGGGGAAATCAGAAAAAAAGAAGAAGAAGATACGATAAAAATTATCGCAACCAAATACAAACTGCCCTATCAAAATCTTCTTACGATTCCCGTTGACATCGATGCTTTAAGAATCGTACCCATAGAAGACGCTAAGGCGGGAGGACTTGCCGTGGTGCAGCGCGTAGGCAAAAATCTCCAGATTGCGGTAAGAAACCCGACTAAAAACGAAACTAAAAAAATTTTGGAAGACCTGACGCGCCAGCGCTTCACTTATACTCTTTTTATGGTTTCCGGACAAGGACTGGAACATGCATGGGAAATGTATAAACAGATTCCAAAAGAGCTTGTGGTTATCGAGGGGGAAATAAAAATTTCCGAAGCAAAAATAGAAGAATTCGAAAAAAACATCCGGTCATTTGAGGCCATCAGCAAACTTCTTGAATACGTTTCGGAAAAATCAATTACCGAAGCACTGGAAATCATTATCGGAGGATCATTAGCTATTGATGCTTCCGACGTACACGTCGAGCCCCAGCCGGAAGGGGCGCGGCTCCGCTATCGCCTTGACGGAACATTGCACGACCTGACAATTATCACCAAGACCATGTATAAATTTATTCTGTCAAGGATTAAGCTCACTTCCGGCCTTAAAATCAACGTACATAACCAGGGACAGGACGGACGATTTACCATAAAAATGCGGGAAGCAGAAGTGGAAGTTCGCACCTCCACCCTGCCCGGACCTTACGGAGAAAATATCGTTCTTAGAATTCTGAACCCGAAAACCATTTCGCTTGAACTCGAAAATCTCGGCATGCAGCCCTGGGTTGAAGAACAAATGGCCGAAGAGATTGCCAAGCCAAACGGAATGATTTTAACCACCGGCCCCACCGGCTCTGGCAAAACCACAACGCTTTACGCCTTCTTAAAAAAAGTTCACAACCCGGAAATCAAAATCATAACGCTCGAAGACCCGATTGAGTATCACCTAAAAGGCGTCGAGCAAACACAAATTGACGCCAAGCGCGGATATGACTTCGCCTCCGGGTTGCGCTCAATTCTGCGACAAGACCCTGACGTAATACTTTTAGGAGAGATACGGGATATTGAAACGGCGGAAACTTCAATGCACGCGGCACTTACCGGACACTTGGTATTTTCCACCATACACACGAACAACGCCGCAGGAACAATACCGCGCCTTATTGACATAGGCGTAAGACCAAATATCATTGCCCCGGCCATAAATGTTGTTATGGCCCAACGACTTCTCCGGAAACTTTGCGTCGCCTGCAAAAAAGAACATTCGCTTAGCGCGGCAGAACTAAAATTGACCAAGGAAGAAATAGAAAATCTCCCAGAAAATATTAAAAAACCGGACATTAAAAGCGCGAAAATTTATGAACCGAGCATCGCTGGATGCGAACGATGCCGAAATACTGGCTATAAGGGCCGTATCGGCGTTTTTGAGATATTTTTAATAAACGACAGCGTCGAGGGATTAATATTAGCTTCTCCTTCAGTAAGCGAAATTAAAAAAGCCATGTTTGACCAAGGACAAATCACCATAAAACAAGACGGGACATTGAAAGTATTGGCGGGAATAACGGATTTTGAGGAACTGAAGAAAGTAGTCGGATAATCGCTAATCAGTCGCGAATTACTTCGCGAATGCCTGTGGCGAGCTTGTCGAACCATTCGCGAAAAAAATTCGAGATTGATTAGAGATATAAAAAATCGCCTCCTAAAGCTGTGGGCAATTACTCCGGTTTGGGAACGCGGAGGTCAGGATTTTAGCGTGAAATAAACCAGTCGTAACCGGTTTACCCAACGTTGAAAAACCCCCATTAAGGCTAAAAGGTATTTAAAACCTTAATTGCCCACAGCCTTAGGAGACGAGTTTATTAGACGCCATGTTAGACGCCCTTTTGGCGTTATAATGGCGTATGAAATTCCCCAATTAGGGATTTCTGGCGTACCAATTGGCTTCTATCAAATAGAAAGAGGCCCTCCCCGGCCCCCCCTTATAACGCTTTAAAATTGCTATTGTGGTATGATTATAGCAAAGTCATTATTTAATGTCAATAGCCGCCATAACTTACAACCTATAACGCTAAAATGTTGTTGGTGGTTGGTTGTTGATAATTGGTTATGATAACCGCCCCCAAGCAAAAAAATGAAGACAAAAATCTTGATTTAACCCTTCGCCCCCAGAAGTGGGATGAATATATTGGCCAAAAAAATATCAAGGACAATTTAAAAATTCTGATACAGGCCGCTGCGCAAAGGGGCCAGCCGATTGAACATGTCCTTTTATACGGTCCGGCCGGACTCGGGAAAACATCGCTTGCCCATTTAATCGCGCGGGAAATGAATACCAACATCCGGGTAACATCCGGCCCCGCGATTGAACGCGTAGGAGATCTTGCTTCCATCCTTACCAATCTTATGCCCAACGACATTTTATTCGTTGATGAGGCACATCGGCTTAATAAAATGATTGAGGAGGTGCTTTATCCGGCAATGGAATCACGCACTCTTGATATAATCATCGGCAAAGGGCCTTCGGCTAAAACAATCCAGCTTGACCTTCCGCCGTTTACCCTTATTGCGGCAACGACAAGAATAGGACTTTTATCGGGCCCGCTTCGTTCCAGATTCGGAGGAATATTCCGCCTGGATTTTTACAAGGAAGAGGATATCCAAAAAATTCTTGAGCGCTCCGCTTCCCTTCTTAGAATTACGCTTGAGCCGGAGGCAAAAAAATTAATTGCCAAATCCTCCAGATTCACTCCACGGGTCGCCAACCGCCTTTTAAAAAGAGTGCGCGATTGGGCAGAAGTTCACGGCACCGGCGTTATTACGACTGAAGCCGCGAATAAAGCCTTGGCCTTACTCGAGATTGACGAACAAGGGCTTGAGCCCACGGACAGAAAAATAATTGACGCCATCATTAAAAAGTTCCATGGAGGACCGGTAGGACTTCAGGCCCTGGCCGCGGCCACATCCGAAGAGGAAGAAACCATTATTGAGGTTTATGAACCGTATTTAATGCAAATCGGCTTTATAGAAAGAACCCCGCGGGGACGAGTCGCAACCCATATGGCCTATAACCACTTAGGACTTGTGCCGCCGGCGCAAGGACAGTTAGTATAAAAAATCCAAAATCCAAAGCACTGAATCCCGAATAATATCAAAATCACAATAACCGAAAGGCGGGTTTTGAATTTTGAAAATTGGAGCTTATTTGGGATTTGGGATTTTGAAATTGGGATTTTAACAAAAATGTTTTACATTTTTCTCTCTATCTTTATTGCATTTACCGCTATCTGGGGTTTTTTCGCCACCTCCACCATTTATCACCTTAAACAATATTCTTTACCCGGCTGGAGCGCTTACAAATTAGCCATGCCGACCTTTTTCCTGATATCCGCGGCTTTCTTTGGTTTCGCGGTTTATTTTTTGTTTCAAATTTCCTAAGCAATGATGCCAATGCAATGCGAATTTAATGCGAACCTGGCGAATTGCGAATAACTATTCTTCAAACCGAGCTGAGAAGTTCACCTATTCGATAAACTCAGAACAGATATTAATGTAAAGTTCTCGACAAGCTCGAACAGTATTCGTAATTTGTAGATTAGCATCACAGCATGATTAAACTAAATCCTGATGAAAAAATTTTAATGGTTATACGGCGTCACTGGTTCGTTATGGTCGGACCGGTGGTTCTTTTGATTATTTTGCTTGTTTTTCCTTCTATTTTTTTAACTACAGTTCCCTATTTTTATCCGGCCCTAAACAATAGTCCAGAAATTCAACCAATGATTAATTTTTCTCTGGCTCTTTACATTTTAACCGTTATCCTGTATCTATTTATCTGGTGGTCTGACTATTATCTTGATATCTGGATAATAACCAATAAAAGATTGGTTGATATTGAACAAAAAGGGCTATTCAACAGGCACATTTCCGAAATGAATGTAGAAAATATTCAAAACGTCACATTGCAAATTGAAGGTCTAATTCCGACACTTCTTAAATTCGGCAACCTGCTGGTGGAAACGGCCGGAGAGGGACAGTTTAAAATAAAAGACGCGCCGAATTTGTATGAGGCAAAAGATTTACTTTTGAGATTTTCAAACCACCATACCAACCAACAACCCACAACCAACAACCCACAATAGGTGTTATAAGTTATTAGTTGTAAGTTGTAAGTTATGAGGAATGTCCGGACATTCTAAATGGGCGCAAATAAAACACAAAAAGGCCTTGACCGACGCCAAGAAGGGAAAGGCCTTTTCCAAAATATCCAGAATGATTACGGTCGCGGTAAAAGAAAAACAAAACCGCGACCCCTCGACCAATTCCAAATTAAGAACCGCTATTGAAAAAGCAAGATCTCTTGGTATGCCCGGAGAAAACGTGGAACGGGCAATGGCCAAAGGACTTGGCGAAGGAAAAGAAGGAGAAGGGCTCAAAGAAGTTTTGTATGAAGCTTTCGGCCCTGAGGGAACAGCATTGATAATTGCCGGCATTACCGACAACAAAAACAGGACAACCGCAGAAATAAAACACCTTCTTTCCGAACACGGCGGGCGCTTGTCCGAAAAAGGAAGCGTGGAGTGGATGTTTAACCATGTCGCGGCATTTGATTTTAACGCGAAGGACTTCTTAAAAACAGAAGAGGCTGAGCTTTTTCTAATTGATGCCGGAGCAGAAGACATTTCTAAAAACGATTCATTAATGACGGCTTACGTATCCCCGCAATCATCAGATATTTTTAGAAAAAAACTTGAGGCCAAATCCATAAAACCCAAAGAAGAATATTTTGACTATATGCCCAAAAACAAACTCTCTTTATTAAATGAGGAAACAAAGCAAAAGGTAATCGGCCTTATGGATGCCCTGGATGATAATGATGACGTGCAGGAGGTTTATACCAACATAGAGATAGAACATGAAACCTGAATCATGTAACATGATAGTTAAAAATTGTGTTTCCTGGTTCATGATTTATGATTCATGATTCATGATTATTTTAGGAGTTGACCCCGGAACCACTACTGTAGGTTACTGCCTCTTGCAAAAAAACGGCAGAGCTCTTAAATTGGTTGAAGCCGGCGCGATTAAAACGGTGCCCAAATCGGAACAAGCGGAAAAAATCCTTATAATCTCCAATAAATTGAAGGAAATAATAGATATCCACAGGCCAAGTATTTTAGCTATTGAAAAGGTCTTCTTTTTTAAGAATAATAAGACAGCGATGTCGGTTGCCGAAGCCAAAGGAGCCATACTCTTGACAGCCAAAAATTTAGGCCTTAAAGTGTATGAATACACGCCCCTTGAAGTAAAAATGGCTCTAACCGGCTACGGAAGAGCGGACAAAAAACAGGTTGAATATATGGTTAAAAACGTCCTTAAGCTCGAAACAGCGCCCAAACTTGATGACATAACCGACGCTATGGCCATAGCCATTACTTGCGCCAATAGTATTGCCAATTTGCAGTAAAAAATAACAGTGCCCCGCACCAATTTCAGCCATGATTAACAATTACATTGCTTTTGCCCGAATCGCCTGCGGCTTACACCAATTTATTCAAACAACATCTTAAAATTGGTGAGGGGTTCTCATAATTTTAACTAAATTTTGTTCGCCTCTTGGCTCCAAAATTTAGAAAATTATGGAAAAAGGTCGATAAGAATATTTAAATATTATAGATTTAAATATTTCATTCAAATATGTACTACAATACATTTAACCAAGGAGATGATGACTTAAACGAAAACGTTGACGACGACAAGCTTGATGATGAAGAGGATCCGGAAAAGGATGAGGAAGATTTTGGATTGGAGTCGGAAGACGAATAACAGATGAAACTAATAAAATGCCCCTCCGCATGTATGCGGATGGGCATTTTAATTTGCTTATTTGGACATTCAAAGCACCCGCACGAACTTTTTCTTGCCAACTTTTAAAACTTGCCCGCTTGAGGGTGCTACGACAAATTTCGGATCTTTTCTCGTCTTTCCATCAATATCAATCGCGCCCGCCAAAACCAATCTCCGCGCCTCTGCCTTTGACTTGGCTAAACCTTGTGAAAAAATAAATTCCACCAATACCGTGTTTCCTTTTATCCTAACCCCGGGAACACCGGAATCTTTGATGCTTTTTTCAGAAAATCTTTTTACAAATTCTTGTTCGGCAAGCTTTGCTTTTTCTTCTCCGTAAAACTTCTTTACAATTTCAAAAGCAACGCGAGCTTTTGCAATCCTCGGCCCTAAGGCCATAATCTTGTCCTTTTCAACAAGAGGAATTCTTGTATTATTGATAAAAAACAGTTCAATCATTTCGTCCGGCTGGGCCATAATCGCGCCGAACATTTCGTTTGGCGGAGAAGATAAAAGTACTCCAGTTCCTTTGCTTTTTGACATTAACTCGCCGGTTTTCGGATTAGCCATTAAATTCACAACAATGATAAACTTATCTTTATTTTTCAGCCGTTTCATCAGCGTGCGCCCGGCTAAAGCGTTAAATATCTGATCCGTACCGCACAATTCAATATCAACATCTATTGCTACGCTGTCATATCCCTGCATAAGCGGATATAAAAATTCGTGCAAATAAATTGGGATATTACTCTCCAGCCGTTTTTCAAACATATCCCGCTCAATCATTTGCTGAACAGTAAAATGCGCGGCCAGGAAAATAACATCTTTCAAAGATAATTTTGAAAGCCACTCGCTGTTAAAAAGGATGCGTGGCGGATTTTCCTTATTATCAAAATCCATTAAAGGTTTAATTTGGGAAATCCAGCCCTTAACATTTTCTTTTACCTGTTTCTCGCTTAACTGCGGCCTGGTATCACTCCTGTTGGCTGGGTCTCCAATTTGAGCCGTTAAGTCGCCGAAGAGGATAAATACTTCGTGCCCAAGCTGACGCAACTCCTCAAGAAGCATGTAGTTCTTTGCGTGACTCAAATGGAGAGCGCTTGAGGTCGGATCAGCGCCAATATAAATTTTCAGCCTCTCACCAGATAATAAACGACTAAACAACTCTTCTTTGGTAGGAATAACATCGACCACAATGCCGCGATTGAAAATTCTATCTATTAAATTTTTATCAGTAATGATTTTCATGTTTTAATTTAATTAAACCGCCCACTCTAACACTTTCAAATTCAATTACTTCTTCGGCTCGCGCTTCCAAAAAACTTTTTAATTTTTAGATTCATAAAAACCGCGATAAAAGCTATCCTGATATACTATATTAAGCACCGACTATTAAAAGCATACCATTTTATGAAAAACTACTCAATTGCGCTTTGGCATAAAAATTGCTATAAATAATAAATAATGAAGCGTCTCATCTTTTTTATTTTTGGCATGTCCCTACTCGGCCTTTCTCTGGCCGGCCTTTTTGTAATTTTCATTGCCCGCGGCCTGCCGGATCCGGCTAAAATTACCGAGCGTCAGGTTGCCGAATCAACCAAAATTTTTGACCGCACCGGAAAAATAATACTTTATGAAATACACGGAGAAGAAAAAAGAACCGTAATTCCGCTTGAAGAAATGCCGGAAATCATAAAACAGGCAACCATTGCCATAGAAGACGCGGATTTTTATAAACACTCTGGAATAAGTTTAAGAGGAATTGCGCGCGCAATTTTTATTGATATTCTACGAAAGGGTTTTGTTCAGGGCGGCTCCGGCATTACCCAGCAACTCGTAAAAAACTCTTTTTTGGGAAGAGAACGAACTATCACCAGAAAAATAAAAGAAGCAATACTGGCTATACAACTTGAACGAAAATACACCAAAGATGATATCTTGGAACTTTACTTAAACCAAATTCCGTACGGAAGCAACGCTTACGGAATTCAGGCGGCATCCCGCACATTTTTCGGAAAAGACGCCAAGGACTTAACACTGGCAGAAGCTGCCGCTCTGGCTTCGCTTCCCAAAGCGCCGACCTATTATTCTCCTTACGGCTCGCGCAAAAATGAACTAATGGCAAGAAAAAATTACGTGCTGGACCGAATAATAATCGCCGGGCATATAACCGCGGAAGAAGCGGAAATTGCCAAAAAAGAAAATATAAATTTCTTGGCTCCCCGCCAAAATATCAGAGCGCCGCACTTTATCATGCTGGTTCGGGAATATTTGAACGAAAAATACGGCGATGATATTGTGGAAGCGGGCGGACTTAATGTGATTACAACTCTTGACTGGGAACTTCAGGAAATGGCGGAAAATATTGTTAAAGAGGGTGCTACAAGAAACGAAAAACTAATCAAGGCGCATAATGCGGCCCTTGCGGCTTTAAACCCAAAAACCGGAGAAATTCTGGCCATGGTAGGGTCCAGAGATTATTTTGACATAGAAAACGAAGGAAATTTTAATGTGGCAACCGCGTTTAGACAACCTGGTTCAGCATTCAAACCTTTTGTCTATGCCGCGGCCTTTAAAAAAGGATTCACGCCCGATACCGTGCTTTTTGACGTTCCAACGGAATTCAATCCTGGATGTGGTTCAGGAGCGACCTCAACCGTTATAGGCGATAGAATTCTTAGGCCCAACGAAGAGCCGGCAGAATACGAAAAATGCTACCATCCTGGAAACTATGATGAAAAATTCCGGGGACCGGTAACACTTCGCCAAGCTATTGCCCAATCAATAAATGTCCCGTCAGTAAAACTTTTATATCTTACCGGAGTAAACGATGCCATTGAACTTGCCCGGGGACTGGGAATCACGTCTCTTACCGACCCCAAACGATATAGTTTATCTTTGGTGCTTGGCGGAGCCGAGGTTCAGTTGCTCGAAATGCTCAGCGCTTACGGAGTTTTTGCCAACGACGGCATACTTGCCCCAAAAACATTCATTCTGGAAGTAAAAAGCGGTGAAGAAATACTTGAAGAAAAAAAAGACGAGCCAAGAGCGGCCCTGGATACCAACATTGCCAGAACAATCAATGATGTTTTATCAGACAATGAAGCCCGCATCGGCGTTTTTCAAAGATATTCAAGCTTGTATTTTTCCGACAGGCAGGTGGCTGCCAAAACAGGAACCACCCAGGAATACCGCGATGCCTGGACAATAGGATATACCCCCAGTATTGTTGCCGGTGTTTGGGTTGGGAATAATGATAATACGCCGATTCAACAAAAAGGGTCTGGTGTTTTAGCGGCAGCGCCAATTTGGCACGCTTTTATGGCTTCAGCCACGGCCAAAATGCTTCCCGAAGAATTCCCCAGGCCTGAATACCAAAGACCGGAAAAACCGATTTTGCGCGGACTTTGGCAAGGAGGAGAAATTGTAAAATTAGACAAAATTTCCAAAAAACTTGCTTCCACCTCAACTCCACCGGAATATATTGAAGACGTGGCCATAGGAGAACCGCATGATATTTTATACTGGATTGATAAGGATAACCCCACGGGAGACAAACCGGAAAATCCGGAAAAGAATTCGCAATACGAAAATTGGGAATGGGCCTTTCAGGAATGGCTGAAAACATCGGGGTTTAAGCAAATGAGCAGGGAAGAATTGCCCAAAGATTACGACGATGTTCACACTGAAGCCAATCGGCCGGTTATCACTAAAATTTCCCTGGAAGAAGCAACCAGCACCATCCCAGAAGCCACCAGCACTTTAAAATTAATCATCTCAATAAAATCCAATTTTTCTTTAAAAGAAATAGATGTTTTTTCCAATAATGAACTAGTTCAAAGTTTTTCCTTGCCAGAAAAAGATAAGCCGTATGAAATCATTATCCACAAGATCGAGGGCGCGGAAGAATTTCCTCAAATAAAAATTAAAGCATACGACAATGTGGGGAACTGGAACGAATTAATTTTATAGTTGCAAAAAAACATAATTTTAAATCCCGCGAAAGCGGGATTTTTTATTTTAAATAAATTATAAATATCATAAATTCCTAATCGGCATTAACACATATATCAAAGATTCATCCGTTTTGGAGCGGAGAAGGGCAGGAGAAGATTCCCCGGAAACTCCAATAAAGATTTCTTCGTCTTGAATGGATTCCAGACCGTCCAAAAGATATCGGAAATTAAAACTCAAATTCACCGGCTTACCTGTAAATTTTTTCAATTTTATTTTAGAACTCATGGAGCCAAGTTCTGAATTGGAAGACTCAACTGTTAAAAATTCTCCTGAAAATTTCAAAATAATATCATTAAGCTTGCTTGATAAAACAGAAGCGGCTCTTATTTTCTGAATCAATTCAGATTTTTCAATAAGCGCGGTTGATTCAAAATTTTTAGGAATAATTCCTGCGTACTCAGGAAAAATTCCATCAATCAGTCGAGATGTTATAACTTGATCCCCTACAATAAATACAACCTGATTGTCGGAATAAGTAATAATAACCTCATCTCCTTCCTCAAAAAATAATCTAGCTAGTTCTTCAACTGTTCTAACCGGAACCACAAAAGACGATTTAGTTTCATCGGAACTTGCCAAAGTTATTGTTTTTTCAGCAAGACGAAAGGTATCTGTTGCAACCAACTTTAACTTTTTTCCTTCAATTTTTAAAAGCACACCTGAAATTTCCGGTTTTAATTCTGAACGGGAAACAGCAGTAATAACACTTTTAATTCCGTCAACTAATAATAAAAACGCGGAATTTAATTTTTTACCGCCTTTTATTTTAGGAATAATCGGAAAATCTTTGGAAGGATTACCATTTATGGTTATTTTTGAATTTTCGGAATTAATTAAAAGTATATTATTCTTTTCTTCAATGATAATGTTTTCTTCTTGAATGGTTTGAATTACTGTTGAAAGAATTTTTGCCGGAACAGTTATTATTCCTTCCTGAACAACTTTACAGGAAAAATCAGATTCTATGGCCATTTCAAGATTGGTGGCTATAATAGAGCATTTTTTTCCTTTTGCTTCAATTAACACATTTCCTAAAATAGGAAGATTAATATTTTTTCCGGTAAACCTTTCTGCTTGTATTACAATATTTTTAAAATTATTTCTTAAGGAAATTATTTTCATTTTTTTAAAGCTATATTTTATATTTATATATTTAAACTATTATTGTTATTAGATATTCAATTTTTGTTAATTAGTATAAAAATCATTTATTTATTTCATTTTTTGATTTTTTATCTTGTGTTTAAGATATAAAAGATATTGTTGATAACTTATATATAAATTTTTAACTTATTTTATATATATACATTTTACGGATTAAATTAATAAGTGTTGCTCAGGAGATTACCATGTTTTTACTATAGTGATTAACATATTTATCAACATATTACGAAGTATACATTTTTTCTTTTATAATTTTTATTTCTTCTTCTAAATCCAAATTAGATTTAATATTAGACAATATTTTTTTATAAGCATGAATGGCCGTAGTGTGGTCTTTTTTTCCTATTTTTTCTCCAATAAAAGGAAAAGAACATTTTAATTCTTCTCTTAAAAGATACATGGCTATTTGTCTTGGTTTCACGACTTCTTTTTTTCTTGATTTGTTCAGTATTTCTTTTTCGCTCAATTCATAAAAATCAGCCACGGTTTTAATGACTTTTTTAGGAGTGACAAATTTTCTCGGAGCATAAATTATTTGGCTTATAATTTTTTTTACATACTCAAGTTCGGGTACGCAATTATTCATTTTTGCCGTAAGAACTATACGGTTTAGCGCTCCTTCTAATTCTCTGATGTTATTTTTTATAGTTCTGGCAATATAATCAAGAATATCTTCCGGAATTACTATGCCGGTTTTTTCCATTTTAATTTTAAGAATCGTCAGTTTGGTTTCATAATCAGGTTCTCCTATGTCCGCAATCATACCTCCTTCAAAACGAGATTTGAGCCTAGCTTCCAGTGTCGCGATTGCCGCCGGGGGTCGGTCTGAAGATATTATTATTTGTTTATTTTTTTCATATAACGCGTTAAAGGTATGGAAGAATTCTTCCTGCATTTTTTCCGTCCTGGCGATGAATTGAATGTCATCCATTATTAAAAAATCATAAGCCCGATATTTTTCTTTTAATTGATTCATTTCCTGGTTTTTTAGGGCTTCCACTATTTCGCCCATGAATTTTTCGGAAGAAACGTATTTTACTTTAGCTTTGGGATTCTGTTTTATTATTTCGTTTCCTATCGCTTGTATCAAGTGTGTTTTACCTAGTCCCACTCCGCCATATAAAAAGAGCGGGTTATAAATTCCCGGCTTTATTACTATTGACTTTGCCGCAGCATGCGCCAGTTCGTTAAATGAGCCCACGATGAAAGAATCAAAAGTATATTTGGGATTGAGGCTTGTTTCAGGGTTTATATTCAGGTCTTTAAGTTCGAATTCGGAAGAAAAAGATATGTCGTTTGCTGGTTTTACGGAAACCCTGGCAATTGTAGGCAAACCGTATTTGGTGTCGTTTTTTTGTGTTGCAAGCTGTTTTGTTCCGATTACGTAACTCACTTCTTTTACTTGGGAATTTATATTTCTAACAGCTCTTAATACGAATTTATTGTATTTATTTTCCAGCCATTCTTTTACAAATCCGTTAGGAACGGAAACAGAAACCCTATGGCCGTCCATTTCAATTGCAGAAGTGTCTTTGAACCAAGTAAGAAAGGCCGCCCGGCTTATATTGAGTTCTATTTCGGCCAAAGCCGTTTTCCATAAATCATTAAGCTCCATAATCTCTAATCAATCTCTAATTTTTCCGCGAATTATCCATAATTCGCGATTATTTGAGATATCTTATTAACGGGTAATTCGAGATTTTCAAAACACCTTTGTATTATAAATTGAATACGCAATACGGCAAAATTTCATAAACTGAATAATATGTTGAGAGACTGTTAATAACTCAACCGACAACTTATAACCTACAACCAATAACACGTTTCGCCGTTTAGCTGTTATGGGTTGTCAGTTGTCAGTTGTTAGTTTATATTATATGTATGTCTATCACGTATCAGCCAAAAAAGAGAAAAAGAAAAAAGGTTCATGGATTTTTGAAAAGGATGGCCACGCCGACAGGAAGAAGGGTATTAAACCGGAGAAGGGGGAAAGGGAGAAAGAAGATTACTGTGGTATAAACTAACAACTAACAACTCACAACCAACAATGCGTGTTGTAAGTTATGGGTTGTAAGTTACGAAAAGTTTGGCTCTTCCCAGGCAATTCAGATTAAAAAGAAAAGACGTCAGAAATGTTTTTATGGGTTCGCGCAGATTTTCTTCTGTCATCGGCACTTTTTTTTTGAAAAAGAATGGTTTTTTGTTTAATCGGTTTGGTTTTGCCGTGCCGGTCTCAGTGTCAAAAAAATCCAACGCAAGGAACAGGATAAAAAGAATGGCGGTCGAATGGACGTGTGCGCATTTTCGTGAAGTTGCCGGCGGCTTTGATGTTTTGGTCATTTTCAAAAAAGAAGTTGTAAATTTGAACAAAAAGGAATTTTATAAGCATCTGCGGGCGTCTTTTATTAATGCAGGGATTTTTAAGGGCTCTGCTCGTTAATTAACCACTAACAACCTCTTGAATCGTTGCGAATCGCAAGCAAGATTTATTCGAAAAAAATCAAGGACAAAATTAATGAATTATCAGAGAAATATGTTTTTAGCAATCATTATTAATTTAATAAAATTTTACCAAAAAATATTTTCTCCAGACCACGGGATTTTTAAAAATGTTTTTGGATATTCAAGGTGCAGATTTTATCCTTCTTGTTCAGTTTATACACTTGAAGCTGTCAGTCAATATGGACTTTCTCTCGGTATTATGTTATCGCTAAAGAGAATTTTCAAATGCAATCCATTCAATGAAGGAGGTTATGATCCGGTAGTAAGGCGATTCGAATGACTCAAATTTTGCACGCGAATGACTCGAATATTTATGGCGGGTTAGGTTGAGTTATTAGAATCATTCGGGTGTCATTTGTATATTAGAGTCGCTTTTGATTTTGAATCCACTAATGCTTATCTATAATGAAGTTATTTACAGGCCGTTTTTAAACGGTCTTATTTTAATTTATTCGTTTTTGCCCGTACACGATATGGGTTTGGCAATTGTTATTTTTACCGTTTTGATACGCGTTCTTATTTATCCTTTAAGCCATTATTCTTTGAAGGCCCAGAAAAAAATGGTTGTTATTCAGCCAAAAATCAAGGAAATTCAGGAAAAATACAAAGATAAAAAAGAAGAACAGACACGCCGCATAATGGAATTATATAAGGAGCATAAAACCAATCCTTTTTCCGGATGCGTTTTGCTGATTTTGCAGTTGCCGGTTTTTATAGCCCTTTTTCAGGTTTTTCGTTATGGTTTTGATGTTTCATCTTTTTCATATCTTTATTCTTTTATGCCCCACCCGGACTCTATCAACCCTCTTTTTTTGGGAATTATTGATGTTACCAAAAGAAATATTTTTTTGTCGGTTCTTGTCGGGGCAAGTCAATATGTTCAAGCATTAACTATGCCGCAGCCCCAAATTGGTGGCGGAGAGCAGGGTTCAAGTTTTGCCGGCGAATTTAGCAAAGCGATGCAGGCCAATACGAAATATATGCTGCCGATATTTATGGCATTTATTTCGTTTTCACTACCTTCGGCTTTGGCTCTCTACTTTACAGTTTCCAATGTTTTTGTTATACTGCAGCAGATGATTGTAAATAGAAAAACACAATGATGCCAATCTATAAATGAAATGTTAACTCTATAAATTATGAATTAGTTTTTCCTACAAATTACGAATTTTGCCGAATTACGAATTCGTAATTCGAATCCATTCATAATTTATAGGATAATATGGAGCAGGCAAAAGAAAAAATTAAAGAGATGCTTACTATAATCGGAATTAATGCGGAGGTTGAAATTAAAGAACCGGGCGGATTTGAAACCGCCCATTTGGCAATTACGACAGATGATGCCCGGCTTTTGATAGGGCAAGGCGGTCAAAATTTACATTCATTTGAACATATTCTCAAAAGAATTCTTCATAAGAAACTTGGAACACTTCCCGCGTTTTATATTGATGTGAACGGATACAGGATGAACCGCATGGAAGAGTTAAGGGAAGAAGCAAGAGGCGTAGCCAAGAAAGTCAGGCTTTATCGCAAGGAAATTTGCCTTAGGCCGATGAATTCTTTTGAGAGAAGGGTGGTTCATACGGTTTTGGCTGAGTACCCCGATATTACTACGGAGTCGGTCGGTGAAGATTTAAGTAGGGCGGTGGTTATTAAGCCGCTTCCATAAAATTTTCAATAAATTATTAAATTTATAAATTTTCAAACACACCGCGCCTCGTAATTGAAAACTAAATCGATTAAACTGTTTTAAAATTTTTTGTCTTATTACGCCAGAAACTGAAGGTTTCGGCATTGCTTTTTGAGACTGTTGCCGAATGACCCTTTTCCATTTAATTGTAATTTAAAAGCCCGCATTAATATGCGGGCTTTTGTTTTAATGCTATTATTGATAGATTCTTACAGCTTTAATCTCCACAATGTTTCGTCGTTTTTATCCTGGAAGAACAAAAATTGGTTATCCTGTGAAAGAAAAAGGTTGAACGCGTCAAAATTTTTCTCAGTATATACTTCTTTTATTGAAATATTTCCCGATTGGCTATTGGCGGTATCGATTTGAACAAACCGGTCCTGGAAGAAACCGGTTCCCATGTACCAGTCGTCCGGCAGAATTCCGAAAAGGGTTATATTTTTTGGGACGGCGCAAAAAATTGAGGAGCCGTCCTTTTTAAAGACGCATTTTTCCGGAAGAGTCTGGGTTTCTATTTCTTGCGAATCGCTTCCGTCAATTTTGGAAAAATAAAGTTTGAGGTTTTTGCCCGAAGAGTTCGTTCCGGCAAAAAGCATGTTTTGTGCGTCTGGTGAGGGAAGAATTGTTAACCCGTAACTTTCAGTGAATATTTTGTTGAAAGTTTTTTTTGTCCTGTCGTAATAGAATAAAATTCCCGGAGCAGCCCCTGAAGGGCGCGATGCCAGAAGTATTTTATCTTTGCTTGTCCAAAAAATATTAAAGTCCGGAATTGGTGTTGCATAAACTACTGCCGGTTTCTGGGCTTTATCGTCGGTGATGGTCAGATTAAATGACTCTTTTTGGTTGATGAAGTAAGCAATTTCTTTGCCGTCCGGGGACCAGCCGGTTGTGGTAACGCTTGCGGGGAGGAAAATAACTCCGCTGGTTGCGGTTGAACTTATGAATCTTTTCGCGGTCCCGGATTCAATATAGGTCAAAATTGCCGCTTCTTTATCAGGATTTTGCCACAAGGCCTCCAGTAGGCCGAGTATGGTGATGGTAGAAAGTTTCTCCTCATTTTTGCCGTCAAGCCCGACTGCTTCAAGGTTTCCGCCGGCCTTAGCGTAATAAAGAATTTTGGTTCCGTCTTGGGAAAGCGCCGGCGAAATAATCGGTTTGGAAACTATTTGAATAAGTTTTTGCTCTCTTTCCAATTCTTCTCTGGTTTTGGGCAGTTTAGGGGGTGTAGGCGGTGTTATGGTTATGCGGCGGGTTCCCGGTATGGGCAGTCCTCCGAATAAATCATTTATAGCTTTATCTCCCCCGCCGTAGAAATAATAATAAGCCAGTCCTCCGAGGACAAGGAGGCCGGTTATGGCGCTGGTAATTTTGATGAGTTTTTTTCTTTCCATAGCTTTACGAATTACGAATTTTTACCTAGTCCGTTAAACGGGTTAGGACGAATTTAAGAATCGATATATTCTAACTTTAATATTCGTACATTCGTACTGATTAGTAATTCGTAAATATTTATTAATACATATTAGGGTTTCAAATATTTACTTAAGTCTAGATTAGTAAATCCCTTGACCAAGTCCGGATTTATGGTATAAAGCAGAACATAAGAAAATGCCGCGAGCAAAAGGCCGTAAATGGCGTTTGAAATCCAGCCCTTGGCTTCTCCAAGTTTTGAAGGGTTGCCTGCGGCAACTATATAAAGAACTCCGCCGTAAACCATTGCTCCTAAAGCCGCAATTCCCACCAAGCCCAGAAGGTATTGGTAGAGATTGTCAAGATAGCCGGAGTAGCTTAGCGCCAAATACGGCGAGGCCGTTTGGGCCGTTGCTTCAACAACCACGCATTCTCCCTGGGTTTTGGTTGGGCAGGTGTTTTTGGCGTAAGAAATTTGTACCAACAGAACAGCTGACAAGATAAGTATGAGAAAAATTGTAATGTGTTTAAATATCTTCATAATTTCTAATTAACCCAATTTCTAATTACCTGATAAAATACCGTAAGAATTTCTAATTGTCTAATTCACCTAATTTCTAATAAAATAACCAAATTCCAAAATTTTAAATTAAGTATTTAAGAATTAGAAATTTTATTAGGTGAATTAGGTAATTAGGAATTAGGTGAATTTTCATCATGGTTAATTAGAATAATAATTAGGTTTTTTTGGATTTTTCATCTATATCTCAGTCGAAAGGAGCTTGATACCGTTCCCCCGTTTCTAATTTTTTTATTTTCAACATTTAGCTGGATAAATTGTTCCGGAACGGAGCCGCTTTCAGAGCGTACGGAAAGGATGTTTGGCGAAGCGGGCTCTTTTGACGGCACATTTCTACTCCCCAGCTGCCATTGATAAGAAAGGTCGGACTCCGCGGTTGGCGGAAAAAAGAATAATTCAGCTATAAAATCAAGGATGGAAGCCGGAGCCGCCTCCAGAAAATCAATGTTTTTAGAAAAATCAATCCCTTCTAAAGGTTTAATTTGATAAAATTGGACTTTGGGCGTTACCGCGCTTATAGATACCGTTTTTTCTTTTTTAATGGCGCCGGACATATTTTCGGCCCTCACTGTAATGTTTTCCGTTATACCTTGAAACTGCGGAGAAAATACATAAGTTGACTTGCCGAAACCGGATTTATTAACAACCGGCCCGTCATTGAATAACCACTTATAAATAAGATTGTTGGCGGGAATACCGGTTATTTCCGGAAGGGCGAGGATGGTTACTTTTGAATGAATAGAAGGCAGCGCTTTGCCCTTATACCATTGCGGAGTTATGGCATCGGTCCACCAGTAATAGGAAAGGTCATTTACGCGGATGGTCAGCGATTGGGAATTGGTTGTTCCTTCCGGAAGCGTTATGTTTACCCGCACCCGATAGCTTTCGCCGAGTTTTCCTGTTTCCAAGTCAAAACTTTTTTCGCCGATGCCGGATAGCATTGATTTGTCATTTAGGAACCATTGGATTTTAGCGGTGTCAACATTAAAACCGACTGCTTGTATATTTAAATGTATTGTTTGCCCGGGCGAAGGGTCGGGTGGAAATGCTAGTATTTTGAAATCGGCCTTGAATTTGGCGACCTCTTGCGAAATTTGTTCTGTTGACCGAAAAGGTGGAATGGAAACAACAAGCGATTGCCGCTGTATCTTTTCAAAACCCGGTCCGGGGTCAACCACCACTTTTATCGTAATGATTTCTTGTTTATCTGACGCTGTTTTTATGACGATGGAGTCTTTGCCGAGTCCGGAAACTGATTTATTGAACGTATCATTAATATACCATTGAAAAGTTGTTGAGGACACGGAAAAATTATTGGGAACAACTGTTACCACCGCCGTATCTCCGGCAAATATCGGTAAGGGTTCAATGTTTATATTGAATGACGGAATGGTTTGGGCGTTGACTTGATGAAACAAAAATATAACTGCCAAAACAGTAATTATTTTCAGGAATAAGTTGTAGTTTTTTACAGCCATTTTTGAATTTATGTATGGATTTATGTGCGGGATTGCCGTATCACTTCGCCCAGCCCTTTTCACGAAAGGAGCTGGGCTTCGCTCCTCGCAATGACGAAAAATCGGCAAACGCGTAAGTCCTATCATTATTTATGTAAAATTATACTGCTTTGGCCAAGCGAATACTTTTATTATAAAGTGGAACTTGATTTAGCACAAAGAGCGGTATTGTCTTATGCATATTCCTCTTCCAATTCCATTTCTTCGCTTTCTAGGCCTTCTAGGGTCTGGCCGGTTTTTTCCTGAAGATCTTTTAATTTTTCTTCCGCTTCTCTGGCTCTTTTTTTGACCACGTGCCAAGCATAGAGCACCATCAAAGTGTTCGTGGGCAGGTTTTTAATCAACGGTATATTATCGAAGAATAAAACCAGTATAAGGCGCGCCATCTTTATTTTTCCCTTCTTAAACATGCCCTTGCCCCACAGGAATAAAAACAAAGCAAGGCTAATACAAGTGCCGCCTATAAGCCCCACTATTGGAATTTTACCAAAAGTCCAATCCCATCCATCTTTGGCCCCTGCCAGCGCTAAGGCAATTAAAAAAGCTGTTGTAACGTGGCCTTCCTTTATCAATGAATTTAAATGACCGGCCAGTTGGAAGGCGCTTTTGATTTGATGCTCCCGGGCAGTAGCAATTATTCCCCCAATTTCTTTCAGCTCTCCAAAGTATTCGTTATGCGTCCGTTCTTCTTCCAGTTCTTCAAATTGTTGTTGTTCTTCTTCGTTCATGTCGAAGCGCGGAATATCGCGGACAAGACGCGGACAGTCGCGGAAACTGAAACTGTCTGCGACTGTCTGCGTTAAGTCTGCGTAGGTCTGCGCTATGAATGCTGTTTAACAAAATCCTCTTTTGCTTTCTTAATTAACAATAATTGTTCCGGGTCGGATGTAATCAGCTGGTCTTCCGTGTAGGAAGCGATTATTTTTATGGCCACATGTTTTAATCCGGCGAAAAATATGCCTTCTCCCACTTCGGATTCCAATAGCAAAAATTTTTCTTCCTCGGTCAAGTTGAAAGTTTTTACCAGTACGTCAATGGTGGCCGGGCTTTGTTTCAGCAAAAGCTGGACGGAGGAGTTGGTAATAATCGGTTTGCCGTAGGGGGACTCCATAAAATCGGAAATATCCTGGGTTATGGTAGCAAGGCCCAGATAATATTTTCTGGCGCGCTTCGCCACTCCGAACAAAAACGACGCTCCGTCTTCGTTTTTCATGAGCCACCATGCCTCGTCCACGACCAAAAGGCGTTTTTTAAGTTCGGCCCTTACCGTATTCCAGATAAAATGAAGCACTATGTACATGGCTACCGGACGCAGTTCTTCTTCCATGTCGCGCACCGAAAAAACAACCAGACGGTTTCTCGTGTCAATATTTGTTTGCTGATTAAGAAATCCCGCCCAAGTTCCTTCCGTGTATTTTTTTATTCTTATGGCAAGCGATTCGGCACCCTCGGTGTTTTCAAGAATCAGGGCCAGGTCCGAAAGAAGCGGCGGGGTCATGTTGGTAAAATCATTTTCCGGAGTGATGTCGCGGGAAGCGTAGGTTTCGGTTATTGCTCGGTCAAGTAATGCGTCTTCTTCAGGGGTCAGTCCTCCAAGCATGATTCGGAAAAGTCCAATGAGATTTATTATGTTTGAGCGCAGGATATCGGCAGATGACTCGTCTTCCCGCGGAGGCGGCAGGTCAAAAGGGTTTATGTGGTGCGCCGAAGTCAGGGAAATGTTAAAATTTGTTCCGCCCACCGCCTGCGCTAAAAATCCATATTCTTTTTCCGGGTCTATGATTATGACATCGGTGCCGAACATTAAAGACCTTATTATTTCCAGTTTCATGGCGTAGGATTTTCCCGCGCCCGCTACGGCAAAAGTAATGGAGTTGGCGTTTTCCAGTGAAAATCTGTCGAAAAGTATCAGGCTGTTATTGTGGCGGTTTATGCCGAAAAGGATTCCTTTGTTTGATGTTAGGTCAAAAGAAACAAAGGGAAAGGTTGAGGAAATGGGGGAAGAGTTGAGATAATTATGTATAAGAAGATTGTCGTTGTTTAACGGCAGGGTTGAGTTGAATCCTTCTTCTTGCTGAAAGAGAGCGGGTTTGGTGTACACAAGTTTTGATTCCAATATTCCCTTGACCTGCGATTCGTTTTTGTTAAGCTCTTCTTCGGTATCGGCGTATAAAGTGATATAAAGTCCGAAATTATAAAGTTTTTCCTGGGCTTGCTGGAGTTTATCCCTGATTTCTTCCAGGTCTTTGTAGGCCGTATCCATTATCGGGTCGCGTACAAGGCCTTTTTCTTCCCTGGTTTGTATCTGCGACTGGACCCTGGCAACCTGTTTTCGGAGTTCTCTTAAAACAATGGAAGTATCTACCGGGTGGACGAACATGGCGATGTCAAAGATTTTGTCTAGGTTGATTATGGGGGAGAACCAGTTGGTGTGGAGGTATCTGGGATAGGAAAAAAAGAAAATGGTTCTGGCAAATTTTTCTCCCAGGCGCAAAAAACTTGGGTTTACCTCAAGAGCCGCGGGCGATATCACGTCTTTTAAGCCAAGCTCCCCGGTTTTATAGATTTCCTCCGGGAACACGGCAAAAATTTCGCCTTTTTCGGTTTGCTGTTCTTCAGCGGCTGTTGGTTTTGTAATTTTTGATAAAAATGTTAAAGCCATATCACTAATCAAACACGAATTTTCCACGAATTTCACGAATTTGTGTTATTCGTGAGTTATTCGTGATTTATTCATGGTTATTCTGTCGCAAACTCCTTCTTCTCCATTTCTCCCTGATTATAAAGTCCGTACAAAAGCTCTATTGCTTCCTCGGTGTTCAGTTCCACAGTTCTGATGCCGAACCTTACAAGGCCGAGTGAAACTTGGTCAACTCTCTGCCGGAGCTGGTTTTTGTGTTCCTCAAACAGGTCTGCCGCTCCCCCACCCTCCTTGGTTTCTTTTTTCTGGAAAAACGAGAAAATTTTTTCGGCAACTCCGCCGGCGCTTCCTCCTCCCGGAAGCGTTATGACCGAAGGGTCGAACGGCACTACGACGTAAAACGTTTTTGACACGATATTGGAAAGTTCAACAAACGACCTTACGAATTCTATGTATTCATCTATCTGGATCCTTAAAAGGTCGTTAATTTCTTCCCCTGACCTTGTTTTAAGGGACTCAAGATATGGAATAATGTTAAGTTTCCGCGATTGAATTACGAATTGAACGGAAAAATCAAGGGAATTCAGAAAATTCTGATATTGAAAAATAACGGCTTCTTGTTCTTCCGCTGACTTCAGCGCGAAATTAAGGGAAGAAGTCATCAAGATTGACCTAAGCCCACCGTTTCTAAGGATGATTACCCCGTCTCTGATAGTGGAAACGGTTAAAAAATCCTGCGCGGCCCTGGCGTTTTTGGCTTGTTTTGATTGTACAGCTTGTACCACTAATTAAACACGAATCTTCCACGAATTTCACGAATTTGTGTTATTCGTGAGTTTTTCGTGATTTATTCGTGGTTATCTTTTTGTTTTTTCTTTAATATCCAAACTCCATGCAAGATCAGAAAGCCTGCTTTCCCTGGGTCTCGGTATTGCAATGCCGGATTTGTCCGCGGTTTTATCCGGTCTGCTGCCGATGGCCGGTGCTTTTTTGGTTTCGTGCCGAATACTTCGCCAGATGAAAAGTTTCGGCTTCATATAAAAATTCAGCGCGCTGTATGCAATTTTGGCAAAGGGCTGCCCGTTTATGGTTAAAAAAGTAAGGAGCAGGGTAAGAATTGAAACCGGAATCATGACGATTATAAAAAGCGCGAATTGCAGAATAAGGTAACAGATAAATCCGACTGCCGCTCCAGCCAGGAGATAAAAAAACTGCTTTAAAGTAAGCGGCCCTACCACCTTGTCTTCTATATTTATGAATTGTGGAACTTGGTATTGTTTCAATTTGTGATATGCAACATGTAACATGTGACATGTCTCTTGTCTCATGCCCCTTTTGTCGCTATAGCTATTCAACTGATTCTCTATATGGGTCTGCATGGTACTTCGGCGGTGTTTTTTCGGCGATTCTGGCTTCCAGCGGTTTTTCTTTTGGCAAGGATTCAAGGAGTTTCGGTTTTAATTCTTCTTCAACCTCCGGCAAGCCAACGTCCAACTTCTCACTTTCCACTTCAAACCCGGACGGCTGTTTTGTAAGTGTTGGAGGTTGTAAGTTATCAGTTGTTGGTTGTTTTGTCGGCAGTCCCGGCGGCGTAATATTTGTCTCTTGTCTCATGTTTCTTGTTTCTTGTGGCTGTTTTATTTCCTCCGTTTGCGTTATTTCTTTTGGCTGGCTAAAAATTGGCGGCGGCATGGGCCGGGGACTTAAGTCGCCTTCAGTGACCGGTTGCCCTGCGGGGAGAGGAGGAATCGGGGGCGGGGTTGGGCGCTCAAAAGTCGTAGGAGTTGCGGGTCCTGGCGGAGTGGGTGGCGGGGTCGGTCGCCCTAAACCGCTTTCGGTGGTCGGGCGAGTTTGAAATGGAGCGGGCCCTTGACCGAATTGATAAGGCGGCTGTGGACGTTGCGGAATCGATGGCCCCACGACCCGGCTCGGGGCGGGCGGTATCGGTCTTGGAGGAACTATTGTTTTTGGTGTTCCCTGTCTCATGTCGCTTGTCCCTTGTCGCTCCGTAATTGTCTCTTCCAAAAAGTTCGTTCCATAAGTTTTTTTCATTTCTTCCCTGATAGGCAGGAATATTTTGTGATTGATTTCCTGGGCTATTTCATTGGCTTTATTTTCTTCAATCTCAAGCAAATTCTTGAGGTCGGAAACGAAGTCCGATGGCGGAATCATGCCGAGCATAATATAACCGACTTCTTCGGCGAGAACCCCGATTTTTTCAACATTCAGGTCGTGTTTTTTTCCTACCTCATAAATGATTTCGGCGGATGATACGCTCATCATGGCCTTTTTCAATTCATCGGAAAGATTCTCGTATCTTCTTACGACCTCTTGTTGAAGTTGTTCTTTTTGTGAATCGTTCATTATAATAAATCCCTAATCAATCTCAAATTTTTTTCGCGAATATTCGCGAACTGATTTGCGACCGATTAGTGATTGGTTATTGTGGCGTTGTTCCTCCTGTGGTTCCTCCGGCTGGGGGCGGTGTTCCTCCACTACCCCATGTTGGCTGGCCGCCGCTCTGTTGTGGATTTCTCATTTGGCGCATGAAATCCAGTAGCTCTGCGTTTTCATCCCCTCTTTTGCTTAACGGCTTACCTTCTTTAAACATTACCCGTATTGGAGAAGCGCTTGCCCAGTTCACCGCGTTTTCCTTGTATCCTTGCGACTCGAGTGTTTGTCCTAGGTAGTGGCCGGTAGTTTCTTTGCGCGCTTCTTCGTCTGTCGCGCCGCGGTGTACCAGCCATGCCCGCATGGCTTCCATTGTTTTTCCGACTTCTGTTCCCATCTGTATTTCTTCATCTGCTTGTTTCATAAACACATCTGTGACCGCTCTTAGTTGTTCACCTGTGGCGGTAACAGCTTGTAGTTCTTTATCTCCAAAATGTTTTTTCATGTATTCTTGTACTCCCTCGTTGTCTTTTATATTCTCCGGCGTTAATACGCTCCTAAGCTCATATGACGAAAGTTCATTAAGATATTCTTCCCGCGCCCTGCCAAAATCGGCATGGGTTACATCCATGTTTTTAGCCGCTGCAACCTTAAGGTCAACATCTTTTACGGCAGAACCAATCCTCTTTTCCAGTCCCGGAGAGGTGGCGGCCGCTTGATTGATGACTTTGGACATTCCTTCTTTGCCAAGGCCTTTTTCAAGTTTTTGAATGTCTTGTTCTCCCGCGCTCTTAAGATAGGCCTCTTGAACCTTGGCGCGCTCTCCTTTGAAGCGGGCCGCGGCATACCCCGGAGGAGATGCTTTCATGGATTGCTGAAGGGCCCTAGCGCGCTCCGTGTCCACACCCTCCTTGGCGCGCGTTGCGGCTTCAAGCGGCCTTGTCATTTGCCTTAGAATCGGTTTGGACGCAAGCCATTGCATTGCTTTGGTTTCCATTATTGGTTTGGCGGCAGTACCGGCTACTCGCGCGCCTCCACGAAGCCCTGCTCTTGTTGCTGCTCTTCTTATGCCCGTAGTCCACCTCTTGCCCATATTCATCGCTGTTCCGGCAACGGCTACGCCGAGTTGTTGGGAAACAATAAGAGAACCGATTAAAAATCCGACTCCGATAAAGAGATTGATAATAAGCGCCGGAGCGCTTTGCCCGCGATAGGCGGCTGCCCCGCTGATTACGTTCACGCCAAGCCACATAAAAAACATAAAAGCGGGAAAGAAAAATGACCATTTTATTAATGCGTCCCACCACTGGCTGTAATAGCGCTGGGTTGTCGGAAGTATCATTAAAAGAAATGCCAACGGCCCTAAAATAACAATAAAGGTAAGCGCTATGAGCCGCGCTAGAAGCATTAAAGACGCGGCAAAAGTGACAAAAATTGCGATTGGATATACTACGATTTTTATTGCCGTCCGTATTAATACCGCTTTGGCAAGGTCCCAGCCAAAAGCCGAGCTTACTGTCTTGGCAGCAACAGAATTTAGGGCCATACTGATATAATATTTTATTTTCTTGACAGCACAAATTTCCCACGAGAAAAGCCGTTGCCCTAAGGAACATTCCCCTGTTATTGTAACGGGATTTCCGGCGGCATCTTTGCCGGTTTCGGTATTTTGCGCGGCAATAGTATTTGCTTGTAGTTGCTTATTTTCGTTTTGGACAAAGTCACCCGACTTTTCTAAATCGCCTAATTTTTCCCCTATCGCTACCGGGTTTATGCCAATTTTTGAAAACGTGGCGGCTATTCCGCCTTGAGCATCAAAACCCTGCTTGAACACTCCGGCCAGAGAACTGGAAGTGTTGATTACAACCTGCGCTATGGGCAAACTAAAGTTTATTAATAGGGCCGTTACTATTAGTTTTGGCAGAAGTTGTTTTATGCCATATTGTTCAAAGCCAAAAATTGTGGCAATCGCAATCCAAAGAAGGAAAAAAACAAAAAACATATTAGCCACATCTCTCGTTACTCTCCATCCTATTATGCCGGCAAAAAGCAGTTCTGCTTGGTTTGTTCCTCCGAAAGATAGTAAATTTTGTTGAACCGTATAACCGAATAGGGCCTCGGCAATCATAAAAGGAAGCGACATAAGTTTATCAACCAATATTTCAATCAGAAAGGCAAGCTGGCACATGAGTTGAAGCGTGCCGCAGGAGCCAATCATTTGTTCCGTTTTGGCGGATGATGTTTTTTGCGCGTTTTCAGCCGCGGCCAGGTCTTTTATTAAAGTTTTTTTGTCGCCTGCGCTGAACTCGCCGTCCCCGGCAACTCGGCAAACAACACTAGGGTCTAATCCTTCCGCTCCGGCCGCCTCCTCGCATCCGTCATCAATAAATCCAGGTGTTTCATATTCAGCGAAATCAATTGAAGTTGCATATGTGTTTGGGACTGGCGGTTTTCCAGTCAAAATGGGAGAAATTAAAAATGCAATGACAATTGCCAATAACAGAGTAAAAACTTTATCAAGTTTTGAATTATTTTTTTTCATTTTTTTATGGTGCGAATGCTTTGCCAAGAAATCCTTCCAAAATTTTTCCGGTTCCGGCATCAACAACGGCGGCTATGGCGCTTAGGCCGCATGAAAGTAACGCTTCCTGCCATTCTTTGGCGGCGTCGCATTGGCGGTAATCGGAATTGATTGTTGATCCCAAATATCCTGCGATCATTTCGCCCGGCGTATCTATTTTGCCGGTTATGGGGTTTCTTCTTCCTAAAAATCCTCTTCCGGCCTGAACTTCGTTATTTCGAGCGTTTCTGGCGCGTACTTCTTGTTCATGTTTTCTTTCGGCAAGCAAGAAAATATCATGAAGCGGGTCGCTGTTTTCCAACAGCCACTGGTCTGCCATGCTTGTGGCCGAGGGGTTCTTTATAAAAGAAAATAGCGTGTTTTGATAATTGTTAAAATTACATCTGAAATCAAAGGCAAGCCTCACGTTAACAGAAAGTGTTTTGGGAACATTTAAATTGTAGTTGCAGAAATTTATGCCGGTCAGTTCTGATAAGAATAATCGCGCGGCATTCTCGGCCCATTTTGACGGGTCGGCAAAGAAGCTCGCTTGAAACTGCGGCACGCCGAATTGCCCTGTGGCAATCCATTGAATCGCCCAGTCGCGAAGCAACTGCATAAGAGTTTTTACGGCAAAAGTAGCCGCAGGATTTAAGATGTTGTTTTTAATATTCCAATTAAAGTTAAGGCCGGTAATTTGAAGAGAGGTATTAAATCCCCAAGTATCGCATACGGGGCATACCACGGGAACAGCTGCTTTGGCGCTGCGGAGCGGTACCAAAAAAATACTCAAAAGAAGTACTGTTAATAGCACCATCAGAGTTAAGCGGGAGTTTGTTTTGGAAAGCAATTCCATGTTTTTTTATTTTAAAATTACCGGGACTATTGCAAAAGCAGATATCCTTGTTCTTCCGGAGAAAAAGTAATACCGCGCAAGGCGAGTTCTTTTCCGGTTTTTTGGCGGTAATCTACGAGGTCTCCAAGAATTTTTACGCGCGCCTGAAACACGGCCAGGACGTTCAATGGGTCTTCTTCCGCGTTCTTGAAATTTCCTATCAGATATCCTATCCGGGCAAGATAGTTTAATTCGTTTACGGCGAAATCTTCGTAGCCGGCCGGCACCGGTATTTTTTTAATCTTGGCAAAGGCCTCGTAGGTGGCTTTAATCACCGCGTCAAGTTTTTTAAGTTCGCCGAAGTTTTTTTCCTCAAGAGCCCTTTTAAGAATGGAAAGGTCGTTTTCGGATGCTCCGGACCCGGAGGAGATGTAAGCGCCAACCAAAGAATTGAAATATTTTTTTATTGATTCCGTGTCGTTTTTCTGGGATATGGCCAAGTCGGTTTTTTTGACGGCGTCCGGTATGGCGCTAAGAATGACATCCGGATTGGCCCATGTCATTTCCGTTGCCAGCGATTCCAAAGTTTTTTGGTCAATATCACTGCCGCTGGAAATGGACGGTCCCGCGATGCTGTAGATTTTTTGCACAAAATTATAAGTCAGATTATTTTCCATTTCCGGATTGTTTTCGGGCGCTGTTTGGCCGGCAGGCGTTATGTTTGAATCTTTCGGGCCCTTAACCAGCGGATTCCGGTTTTGTTTTATTTCTTCTCCGTCCTTGGTTCCGTCTCCGTCGGTGTCGGCGTTTTGGGAATCGGTGCGATAAATTATTTCTTCCCAATCCTTAAGGCCGTCCGAATCGGAGTCCCTGCTTAATTCCTGAAGTTTTTGGGAAACAAGAGTTTTTTGTTCATTGGTCAAAGGAACAGTTTTTTCCAGTTTTTCAACAAAACGCTCCTCCGGCGTTTTATGGTTGAGAAAAAAGGCGGTTGCCAGAAAAAAAACAGAAAACGCAAAAACAGCAAAAAGGCCTTTTGCCAAATAAGACTTCGGATTAAAAAATCCAGATAGGTTCATTTTTTGCGCCCATTTTTACTGCCGGGCACTTCTTTATTATACTATAACCTGTGTAAAATAGGCGGAGATGCTGTGGATAACCCACTTTGATTATGTTATGATAGGATTTGAGACAAGCTGGCAAGTGAAATCCAAAATCCAAAGCACTAAATCCTAAACAAATCCTAATCCCAGCTTTTTAAATGGATTAAGCGAGTTAAGCAAATTAAGCTTAATTTACTTAATTCACTTAACTTGCTTAATAAGCTATTTACGTTTAGAATTTTGATATTTTTATATTTTCATGGCCATTAATCTAAAAATCGTAATTATTGTCATTGTTATTGGCGTTTTGGCTGTGGGCGGAGCCGGTTATTTTTATTTTTTTCAGGTTAAAAAAGCCGAGGCCCCTAAAGAAGACATAACCAAAGTTACAGGTAGCGCAACCGGCAAGGTTGAGGTTATTGGCAGGGAGAAATTTGAGGAAGAGAAAAAGGAGGAATTTTCAGACGTTCTTTCTGAATTGCGTAAAAAGATTGAGGGGGTTCGCCTAAGGGGTTCATTCGCGCCCGGGCCAGTTTCTCCGGAGGGGTTAAAACCTGTTGAGGAAATTGGGTTTGAATCGGCTGTCCCTGCTGGAGAAAAACAGCCTGAAGTGAAAGTTTTTGAAAATAAGGCGCGGGAAAGCGGCATTTCCGGCCCTGAATCCGCGGAAAAAAGTTCTTTTCCCCTGCCTTCGCAATTTTCCTCGGGCCAGGAGTATAAAAACTCTTTGGTTAAAAAATATACAAGTTCTCATATAGCCACCTTAAAAAAACTTCAGGACGACTTGATTGCCGGAGGAAGGATGAAAGAATCCGACCGTTCGGATCTCGGGAACGAGAAAGAAATAACTGATTTTTGGAGGAAGTATTTTGGGTATTTGGTTACAACCCAGGACCTGAATCCCGCTGACCGTGAAAAATTGCTGGAAACGTTGAATAATCCGTTGACGCAAATTAAGGGCGTTGGCGTGGAGGGATATTCGGGGGGGGAGAGCGCCATGCCGGTTGCTTCCCGCGTTGCCAATAGTATTGCCGACCGTTTCGAGTTTTCAACAGCCGTAAATTTCAGCGAAGAAGAAATCGTACGCCATTTTTATCCGGTTTCTTATTTAAACGGGCTTTCTTCGCGCCAGGAAGACCTGGTCAGCGCTGGATTCATAAAATCTGTGGAAAAAGTTGTGTTTAAAACCCGTAAAGAAGTGGAGTGGCTAAATTTAAAAATAATTGACTATGAATACTCTAAAGGAAATCTAACCGAAGAGGAAAAAGCCAAAGCAATTGAAGCGATTACCAAAACAATGGCGCAGTTACAGCAAACTGAGCTGGACAATATAATGCGTATGAAACAAGCCAAGAGTGAAGCATCGGGCAGTGTTTCAAAAATTTTCTCTTTTATTGACTTCTCGCTGCTTCCCGGAATTGTGGACGCAAAAAAAAATTCTCAAATTAACGGCGGTTTATTTGTTCGGTTTGCCGGGTTATTTGATTTTCTAAAACCGATTTTTATGGATTTTGGCATGGCTGGCAATATTTTTTTTGGCGTTCCAAGGGCTATCGCTGACGAAATTGATATAGACGACTCTTGCATTACCTATCCGAATATTAATTATGCAAATTGGGTGCCCACCACCGAGAATCTTTGCTATCGCAGCCTGCTTTACGATGCCGACCCGTACAAAGCTAATGACCCAAGGGCATGCGTCTGCTGGTCAAAAAAACTTTTTTCGTTTAAGTGCGATAGCAGCTATAAAGATATTCCTCCGGGCCATTGTGATATTCCCGGGCCCGGGTGGATGTACCCCGACAATCGCTGTTTTGCTTTAAAGTCCTGTATTAGGGACGGGACTCCTACTATTGAGCCGACCGGATGCTATATTTCCTGTCCGCTTAATTTGATTTGGGATAAAATAACCACCCTTTGCGGATGCTCGCCATAATCGTTAACTCGTATGAACGAAAATGTTTGAAGAGAACAAAATTGTTGAATTATTATTTGAGAGAGGCGTGGTTGAATCGGGAAGTTCACATTTTTGGGGTTGGTTTACTGAAGCAATAATTTAACCCAATTTTCAAGATTTAATTCTTCGGGTCTTGCGGTTTTGTGAAGGCCGGCCTTTTTAATTTTTTCTTCGGCAGTTTTTTTGTCGCCGAAATATTTTGATAATGAGTTGGCAAGCGTTTTTCTTTTTTTGGAAAACGCTGTTTTTATAAGCGAGAAAAAATTTTTCTGTTCAATTTTGTTTTTGGCAAAAAAATCATCGGAGATTTCTGAAATTTTTATGATGGCTGAATCAACTTTGGGTTTGGGCCAAAAAGCATCAGCCGGAATTTTTTCCATTATTTCCGGCTTGCCATAGATTTGCACCGAAAGCGCCAGAATATTCATATGCGGAGGAATTGCCGTAATTCTTTCGGCAACTTCTTTTTGTACGGTTAAAATTATTTCTTTTGGTTTCAATTTTTCCTCTTCTAGAAACTTTCTTAAGAGGCGCGATGTAAGGTAATACGGTATGTTGCCGATTAGCTTATAATTTTTTAGTTTTTCGGCAAATTTTTTTGGAGCGAATTTTAAAATATCGCCGTTTATAATAATTATGTTTTTTATTTTACGCTCTATCGCGATTTCTTGAAGTAAAGAAGCAAGTTTTGCGTCTTTTTCTATCGCAATCACGCTTGACGCGAATTTGGCTATTTCAAAGGTAAGCGTTCCATCGCCAGCTCCGACTTCAAGAACGCTGTCTTCCGGCGACAGGTTTGCCGCTTCAATGATTTTTTGCCTGAATTTTCGCGAAATTAAAAAATTCTGCCCCAAGAGCTTGTTGGGGCTAAAACGGCGTTTTTTAAGAATAGCGGGTGTGTTGTTGATAATTTCTATAGTAAACCAAGTTTGGCGAGCGGACAAATAAAAATAAAATACCGCGCCTATTGCGGCGCGGTTTTTTTGAATTTTATTGTTGATTTTGACATCTATCTAATGTTCTTTTTAGGTCGTCGGTCATTTCGCAATAAGGGTCGCTATTGGAAAAAGAAATATTTTCGGCGTCTTTGTAGCGCACTTGGCAGTTGTCCCAGTTGATGTGCATATATTCGACGGGCGGAATTTGGTTTGGAATTGTGCCTAAATCCATGACCTTTTTGCGCCATTTGGCTCTGCCGGGCGGCGGTTCCGTCATGGCATTTTCAATTTCTTGGTCGCTGGCAATCGCTCTTTTCAGCAGAGGCAGTTTTTCGGACAAATGCCGTTTTAAATCCCGGCAAGTTTTGCTTTTTTGAAAAATAGAGTAAATACTTTCTTTTTCATAAATGTGGTGATACGAAATGTCAATGTGTTTTAAATAACTGAATAGGTCTTTGGATATATCGGCGCCGAGACGTAATTGGCGCCGGTTGGAATTTTTTAACGAAACACCCGTTTTGGAAAGAATTGTTTCGAAGATGTGGAGTTTGGCAAAGTTGTCAAAAAACGGGGCCAGTAAAGAATATTTTCGTGTTTCGATTGTGTCCAGCGCGAGTTGCCACAATTTAATGGCGTTTTTCGTTTCTTCGTCGGCCTCTTTTCTTTGGTCAATCAGGTAATAGCGGCAAACAAGGTCCAGATACATGCGTTGCAGCGACAGAGCCGTATGTTGCTTGCCATCCACAAGGAATTGGTATGAAAAATCAAGGTCGCTGGAAATTTCTTTAAATACTATAACCGGTTTTTGCAGGTCTGAAAAACTTTTAGATTCCATAAATTCGCCGTCTTCAATAATGTCGAGCACCATGGATGTCGCCTTGATTTTAAGCCAAGAGGACCACGGTGACATATTAGAGTCGCCCATAATCAGATGCAGTCGCCTGAATTTAAATTGGTCTGCCAATGGCTCGTTTTTGGTGTTGATTATTGGGCGAGCGCTGGTTGTGGTCCCGCTAGTTTGGAAACAGGTAACCAGCGGCCGCTGGGCATAGAGAAATTCTGCGGTGTTGTCTTTAGAAGGATTTAACCAGCCGGAGCCGCCGTATATCTGGCGTGAAATCAAAAAAGGCGTTAATATATTTTGGATGCGCGGAAATTCGGCATCAACGCTTACCATGTAATTTTCGTGAGAACCCCAGGAGATGTTTTCTTTTGCGGGGTTCAAGTGCGGAGAGAGGTTATTTCGAAAAATCTGTACCGGGTAGAATTTTTCGTCAAGCCGGTTTTTGAATTTATGGCGCAGGTCTATAAATTCCTGGTCGTTGAACGGCAGTACCGGCGAATCAGGATTTTTTATGCACTCGTTGATGAAAATCTCGGCCCGCTCCATCATTTTTTGGCCGGCTTTGTCGCATGTTATAAGTGAAACAGCGCTTTGGCATTCGGGTGTTGCGTATTCGGGATGTTCTCCCGTATCAATGTAAACTCTCGCGCCGTTGGGTAAAAAAACGTTGGCATACTGGCCAAGAACATACGGAGAATACGGGAATAATCTTAGGAAAAAATTACCGTTAAATTCCTGATCGCTTAAGAAATTATTTGTGTTTTTTGAAATTAAGGCGTATTCGGTTTCCAGGCCAAGCACTCTGGGGCGCGCGGTGTCTTTCATTTTTGCCGTTTAGGAGTTTATCAAGGTCCTGTTTGAAATATAACAGGAATACGGCGGATTTCAAGTTTTCGTATAACGCGGCCCGATTCTGATGATTGAAAAATTTATTGGAATGATTTATGCTTAAATCGTTCAAAAATTTTAATTTGTGCGGTTCGCGATGAAGTCGTTCGTTTTCACGCTGGGTTTTTTCGTTCGCGGCTTCAGTCAGGTTAAAACGCGCCTGAGTTATTTCAAGAACGGAGCATAAGATTTTATTTGAGCGGTCATAGTTTAGTGGTAGGACACCTGCTTGCCAAGCAGGAGGTGGGAGTTCGATTCTCCCTGACCGCACCAGTAGTAACTTGTTCGGAATTGACTGCTCCGCGCGGCGAGTACGCCACGCTCCGCAGGGCAAAATCCGCTTTTGTTTTCGCCGTAAAATCCCAGAGTTCGCCCCAATTGATTGAAAGCGTTTTGTCCTTGATTTCGGGGTTAGAGC